>Ga0209826_1003181_pt1 | contig 10487 bp, 11 predicted proteins | sample GOMGulsemesocosm_5_FD_184637 | JGI IMG/M metagenome (GOLD analysis project Ga0209826, IMG submission 184637) | Methane-oxidizing microbial communities from mesocosms in the Gulf of Mexico - GOM15C Gulf of Mexico (SPAdes) (version 2) | ecosystem: Environmental > Aquatic > Marine > Cold seeps...
TAAGTTCCATCATGTTAACTGTTTTACCAACACCAGCACCACCGAAAAGACCAACTTTACCACCCTTAGCGAATGGACAAACTAAATCGATTACTTTGATACCTGTTTCTAACAATTCGTTAGACATGGCTTGTTCTGCGTATGCTGGTGCTTCACGGTGAATACCCCAACGTTCTTCTTCACCGATTGGACCGGCTTCATCAATTGGCTCACCCAATACATTCATGATACGACCTAATGTCGCAACACCAACAGGAACTTGGATGGCTTCTTTTGTATCTGCTACATTCAAACCACGACGTAAACCGTCTGATGAACCCATAGCAATGGCACGTATAACACCACCACCAAGCTGCTGTTGTACTTCTAGTACTAAACCTTCAAGGTCGCCTTCAGTTATCTTAACTGCATGATAGACCTGAGGTACGGCATCTTGTGGAAATTCAACATCCACAACTGCGCCAATTATTTGGACGACTTTACCTGTACTCATGTTTATTCCTCTTAATTTAAGCTAACTAATCATTTTAAGTTGTTAGCTAGCTTTACGTTAAATTACGAAATTAATTATTTACCCAATGCTATCAGTCCATTTAAGGAACTGTTAACCAACCGCTGCTGCACCAGCAACAATTTCACCCAATTCTTGAGTAATTGCTGATTGACGAGCTTTGTTATATACCAATTGTAAATCATCGATTAAGTCACCAGCATTATCTGTTGCAGACTTCATTGCTACCATACGGGCAGCTTGTTCACAAGCAAGGTTTTCAACCACACTTTGATATACTTGAGATTCAACATAACGAACCAATAATTGATCTAACAATACATTAGCATCTGGTTCATAAATATAATCCCAACGATGATTAATCTCTTTATCATCTGATTTAGGTAAAGGTAATAATTGATCAATAGTTGGATCTTGCGTCATTGTATTTACAAACTTGTTGTATACAACAAATAATTTATCAATTTCACCATCATCAAAAGCTTTAAGCATAACCTTAACACTACCAACTAAATCGGTAATTGAAGGGGTATCTCCTAAGCCTGATATTTGAGCAACTACTTTAGCGCCCATGTTAGTGAAAAAAGACGTTGCTTTTGAACCAACTAAAGCAAATTCAACAGAACATTCATCACACTGCCATTTAGCAGCATCATTGAGTACCTTTTTAAATAAATTAATATTTAATCCACCACACAACCCACGGTCTGTTGAAACAACAATATAGCCAACACGCTTAATTTTACGCTCTTCCATATATGGATGGCGATATTCTAAATTACCAAGCGCAATATGACCGATCACATTTCGTATATTGTTTGCATATGGACGAGAGGCTGCCATGCCTTCTTGCGCTTTGCGCATTTTACTAGCGGCAACCATTTCCATAGCATTAGTGATCTTTTGAGTGTTTTTAACACTCGCAATCTTGGTTTTTATTTCTTTACCAACGGCCATGACTCTCTCTCCGAAACTTGTTACTTAATTAAAGACGTTTACCAAGTTTGCGTAGACTTGAAATTTTCAAGTGCTGACGTCAAGCTTGCTTCAATATCTTTATCGTAGTTACCAGTTGCATTGATATTAGCCATCAACTCAGCCTGCTCACTATTCATATAGGTTTGTAGTGCATCTTCAAAATCATTGATTTTGTTAATAGCTACATCAACTAAGAAGCCTTTTTCTGCTGCAAATAAAGATATTGCAGTTTCAGCTACTGATAGTGGGCTATATTGCTTTTGCTTCATTAATTCAGTTACACGTTGTCCATGCTCTAATTGAGCACGAGTCGCTTCATCTAAATCTGAGGCAAATTGAGCAAATGCTGCTAATTCACGATATTGAGCTAGTGCTAAACGAATACCACCACCCAATTTCTTGATAATTTTAGTTTGCGCTGCACCACCAACACGAGATACTGATAAACCAGCATTTACTGCAGGACGAATACCTGAGTTGAATAAATCAGACTCTAGGAATATTTGACCATCAGTAATAGAGATTACGTTTGTTGGTACAAAAGCAGATACATCACCCGCTTGCGTTTCAATAATAGGTAGTGCAGTTAAAGAACCTGTTTTACCTTTTACTTCACCGTTAGTAAATTTTTCAACGTATGCTTCGTTTACACGAGCAGCACGTTCTAATAAACGACTATGAAGATAGAAAACATCACCTGGATACGCTTCACGACCTGGTGGACGACGAAGTAATAATGAAATTTGACGATAAGCAACAGCTTGCTTAGACAAATCATCATATACGATCAACGCATCTTCACCACGGTCACGGAAGTATTCACCCATTGAACAACCAGCATATGGTGCTAAAAATTGTAATGCAGCTGCTTCAGAAGCAGAAGCTACAACAACAATCGTATTAGCAAGAGCACCATGTTCTTCTAAGCTACGTACTACGTTAGCAACCGTAGAGGCTTTTTGGCCAATTGCTACGTATACACACTTAATACCCGTGTTCTTTTGGTTAATAATTGCGTCAAGTGCTATCGCTGATTTACCGATTTGACGGTCACCAATAATTAATTCACGTTGACCTCGACCAATTGGAATCATTGCATCAATAGACTTAATACCAGTTTGTACTGGTTGGTCTACTGATTTACGATCGATAACACCAGGAGCAACAACTTCTACAGGAGAGAAGCCATCATTATCAACTGGGCCTTTACCATCAATTGGTTCACCAAGTGTATTTACTACGCGGCCTAATAAACCACGACCTACAGGTACTTCCAAAATACGGCCAGTACCTTTTACTTTTTGTCCTTCAGCAAGATCCGCGTACGGACCCATAACTACCGCGCCAACCGAATCTCGGTCTAAGTTTAATGCGATAGCAAAACGATTGCCTGGAAGTTCGATCATTTCACCTTGCATTACATCGGCAAGGCCATGGATACGAATGATACCGTCTGTTACAGACACTATTGTACCTTCGTTACGAGCTTCGCTGACAACGTCAAACTGTTCAATACGATTTTTGATCAGTTCAGCGATTTCAGTGGAATTCAGTTGCATGCTCTGTTTCCTTAATTAATCAGTGCTAAGATTGTAATGTTTGAGTTAAACGGTTCAGTTTACCTTTTATTGAACCATCAATAACCATATCGCCAGCTTGAATAATCAAACCTGAAATGATTTTTTTACTAACTTTACAATTGAGCTTTACTTTACGTGCCAAGCGCTTTTCAAGCGCGGCGCTTAATGCTTTTGTGTCAGCTGCTTTTAATTTAACAGCAGAAGTAACATCAACATTCACAGTTTGTTCATATTCTGCTTTTAATTCGCAAAATTGTTCCAAAACTTGTGGTAGTGCCAACAAACGATGATTTTCAGCCATTAACTTTATAAAATTTTGGCCTTTGCTATCAACTTGATCACCACAAACATTTAAAAACAATGTTGTAGCTTGCTCAACCGAAACACCACCTCTAAGATAGGTTTGGATTGTGTCATTTTTTGAAACTTGAGCAGCAAAAGTTAATTGTTCTAACCAACTTTTAATTGCATTAGCTTCTATAGCAAAATCAAACGCAGCTTTAGCGTAAGGACGAGCGATAGTTGTCAATTCAGACATACGCGTTATCCCCTTAAAGCTCAGCGACGAGTTTATCTAAGATGTCGCTATGTGCAGCAGCATCTATTGAACGTTCAAGAATTCTCTCAGCACCGGCAATAGCAAGAATGGCAACTTCTTTGCGTAATTCTTCTTTTGCTCGGTTACGTTCAGTTTCTATTTCTGTATGAGCAGAAGCTATTATTTTTTCTTTTTCAGCCTGTGCTTTACCAGCTGTTTCTTCAACAATTTTAGCTTCATGCTTTTTAGCTGCATCAATAATAGATGCCGCTTGAGCTTTTGCTTCTTTAAGTTGAGCTACAGCTTTATCTTGAGCAAGCTCAAGATCTTTAGCAGCACGATCTGAAGCAGCAAGTCCGTCAGCAATAGTTGCTTGACGAGCTTCAATGGCAGCCGTAATTGGCGGCCATACAAACTTCATACAAAAAATTACAAATACGACAAATGCAATTAATTCACCAATTAGTGTGGCATTAATATTCATTTGTGTACCTCCTATTGGTTATTCGTATAAAAAAAAGTATTAAAACTTATTTAGTAAGCTTATCTAATAAAAGTTAAGCAAGTACGAATAACATGTATAGACCAATAGCAACACCAATCATTGCTATCGCATCAATAAGACCAGCTACGATGAACATTTTAACTTGAAGTTGTGGTGCTAATTCAGGTTGACGAGCAGCAGATTCTAAGAACTTACCACCTAATATACCAAAACCAATCGCAGTACCTAAAGCACCTAGACCGATTAATAACGCAACAGCGATATATAACATATTTATCTCCGATATTTAAAGTTATGTTAAAAAGTAAAAAAATAAAAACAAAATTGGTTACCTAAAAAAAGATAACCAATAAATTCTAATGATCTTCGTGAGCTAAACTAAGATAAACAATCGTTAGCATCATAAAAATAAAAGCTTGTAATGGGATAATTAGCAAATGAAACGCTGCCCATAAAAAGTGTACTGGTAACTGAAACAAACCAATTGTCGCAATTAGTAAAAATATCAACTCACCTGCATACAGGTTACCAAACAAACGTAAGGCTAATGATAGTGGGCGTGCTAATAATGTAACCATTTCAAGAATTAAGTTTACTGGATACATAGTCCAGTGATTAAAAGGCTGTGTTGTTAGTTCTTTAATAAAACCACCTAAACCTTTTACTTTTATTGAATAGTAAACTGTAAGAATAAAAACACCTATTGCTAAAGCAAAAGTCATGTTTGGATCTGTTGTTGGCACTGGTTTCATATAGATGTGAGACATTTCCATACCAGAAACAACACTAATTAACCAAGGCAATAAATCAACGGGTACCCAATCCATAGCATTCATTAATAAAACCCAAACAAAAACAGTTAAGGCTAATGGCGCTATTAATGGATTTGAACCATGGAAAGTACTTTTTACACTATCACCAACAAACTCAACAACAAGTTCAACGGCACATTGTAATTTTCCAGGAACACCCGGCGTTGCTTTTTTGGCAACACTACGGAAAATAAAAAGAAATACAAAACCTAAAAACACCGACCAACCAAGCGTATCTAAATGCCAGGTCCAAAAACCTTCACCGACTGTTAAATTGGTTAAATGGTGTTTAATATATTCTTGGCTGGTTAGTTCAGCAGCTGCAGACATATTAGTAATCCCAATAATTAAAGTTTAAAATTTATAAAAAAAGGTGTTAATAACGGCATAACCATTACTAAACAAAATATTCCAAAAAATGGTAACGGTAAAAGCACTAAAAATTTAAAAGCGAGTGCAAACAGTAAAGCCGTTAAAAACATTTTTATTTTTACGCCACTAAAAAAAGATTCTACTACTAATTTAGAGGACTTAGCTCCAGCATATTTAAATGCCTTATGAGCAAAAAAAACATTTGGTATAATACCTATAACACCACCAGCTAATGCTGATTTCGCATAAGAAAAATCCCAAATATAAAAAATAACTACAACAAATATAAGAACAATTAAAAAAGTTAATATTATTTGTTTATAAGCAAATTCTCGTCCTGCTTTAATTAATTTATTTTTCATAAAAAACCAATAAATGCTTTTTTATAATTAAATTTTTGTTAATTATAAAATACGAAAAACATCGTATTTTTGTTTTTCTATTAATATTTAATTAAAGTAAAAACTTTAAAATAAAAAGTTTGCGCAAGTATACTGATTTTGTCTTTTTTTGCAAGAAAATAGCACTTTGAAAACTCTTTATTTATTATATTATTTACTAAATAGTTTATAAGCTTTATTTGTTCTTTTTATTATTAATTTATTTTGGCTAAAATACCATCAAGTTCATCTAAATTAGTATAGGAAATAACTAACTTCCCTTTACCTTTATTATTATGATTAATAACTACTTTTGCACCAAACTTTTCAGAAAGATTTTGTTCTAACTTTTGAGTGCTAATATCTTTTTCAGCTTCTTCTTTTTCTAGTTTGGGGTTTTGAATCTTTTTAATTAATGCTTCTGTTTCTCTAACCGTTAATTCTTTAGCTGATATTACTTGAGCTGTTTCAACTTGGATATCATCTGATAAAATTAATAAAGCTCGAGCATGACCCATTTCAATATCACCATTCTCTAGTAGTTTTTTAACATCATCATTTAAATTATTTAAACGTAATAAGTTTGTGACTGTAGTACGTGATTTACCAACAGCCTTAGCTACTTCTTGATGAGTAAGGCTAAACTCTGTTAATAATCTCTCTAAAGCTATAGCTTCTTCCATTGCATTTAAATCTTCACGTTGAATATTTTCTATTAATGCAATTGCAATTGCTGATTCATCAGGAATATCTTTAATTAAACAAGGAATAATATCTAATTTTGCCAATTGTGCTGCTCGCCATCTGCGTTCACCTGCAATTATTTCATAACTATGATCAGTTAGAGGCCTAACAACTATTGGTTGAATAATACCTTGAGCTTTAATAGATAAAGATAGTTCTTCTAAAGCATTATCAGACATATCTTTGCGTGGCTGATATTTACCTGGTACTAATTGCTCAATAGGTAAGTTTTGTAATTCATTATTATTTTTTGTATTTAAAGCATCATTATCAATATTATTTTTAACTGTAGGTGTTAAAAGTGCTTCTAAACCTCTGCCTAAACCTCTACTTTTTGCTTTACTCATAATATTCCTTTTGCTTTTTTTATTATTTTTAATAAATAGTTTTTATTTATTTTTACGTAACACTTCACCTGCCAAAGCTAAATAAGCTTTAGCGCCTGTAGATGATTTATCATAATACATTGCAGGAGAGCCATAACTTGGTGCTTCAGCTAAACGTACGTTTCTTGGAATAACAGTACGGTAAACTTTATCACCAAAGTGCCTTTTTAATTGTTCTGAAACATCGTTTGCTAATCTATTACGAGGATCATACATAGTACGTAATATACCTTCAATATGAAGTTTATCATTTACAACAGATGTTAATTTTTTAATTGTATCCATTAAAGCCGTTAATCCCTCTAATGCATAATATTCACATTGCATAGGTACTAACACAGAATCGGCTGCTGTCATTGCATTAACAGTTAACATATTAAGCGAAGGAGGACAGTCTATAATAATAAAATCATAATAATTTTTAACGGGTACAAGTGCTTTTTTAAGACGAAGTTCTCTTGCGTATACTTCCATTAATTTAATTTCAGCTGCTGTCACATCTGAATTAGCTGCAATTAAATCATAAAGACCTGAGGTTTCTTTTTCTGCAACTTCTTCTACTGATTTTTCTTCTACTAATAATTCATAACAAGTAGCAGCAACTTCATATTTATCAATACCACTTGCCATAGTGGCATTGCCTTGTGGATCTAAATCTATTAATAATATTTTACGTTTTGTTGCGGCTAAAGAAGCTGCTAAGTTTACCGCAGTAGTAGTTTTACCAACACCACCTTTTTGATTTGCTACTGCAATTATTTTTCCCACGATAACCTCTAATTTTTTATTTTTAATTAATTTTTTTTAATTCTATAACGTGTCGTTCGCCTATAAGTTCAGGAACTTCTATTTTATAACTTTCAACTAAAACAATATTATTTGGTAAATGTGATATTTCATCTTGAGGATATAAGCCTTTTAAGGCAAAAAAACGTCCTTCTTCACTTTTTATTAAATGTTTACACCATTTTACCATATCATTTAATGAAGAAAATGCTCTACTAAGTACACCATCAAAGTAATGTTCTTCTTGATATTCTTCAACGCGTGATTTAATAGGTTGAACATTATCAAGTTTCAACTGAAAAACAACTTGTTTTAAAAAAGTAACACGTTTACCTAAACTATCTAATAATACAAAATTTCGTTCAGGGTATAAAATAGCTAATGGTATTCCAGGTAAACCTGGACCTGTGCCAACATCAATAAAGTTTTTACCTTTTAATACTTCACCAACCATTAAACTATCCATAATATGTTTTATTAACATTTCTTGAGGATCGCGAATTGAAGTTAAATTGTAGGTTTTATTCCATTTATCAAGTAGTTCTATATATTTTATTAATAAATCAATTTGTTTATCAGATACTTTTAATTGTGTTTTATTAATTAATTTTGTTAATTTTAACGTTAAGTTCATTTATTTTCTTATTAATTTTTTAAGCTATTTTTTGTAATAATCCGTGTTTTTTTAAATATACTAATAACAAAGAAATAGCAGCAGGTGTAATTCCTGAAATTCGAGAAGCCTTTCCTATTGTTTCAGGACGAGCATCTTTTAATTTAGCAACCACTTCATTTGAAAGCCCTGAAATTTGTTCATAATTAAAGTCTATTGGTATTAATGTATTTTCATTTCTTTTCTTTTTGGCTATTTCATCTAACTGACGGTCTATATAACCTGCATATTTAGTTTGAATTTCTATTTGTTCTGAAGCTTGGGTATCAGCTAAAGCTGGACCTAATCCTTCTATTTTCATTAAATCATTATAGTTTACTTCTGGTCTGCGAATTAAATCTTCTAAACTTGCTTCTTTAGATAAAGGAGTTTTAAGTAATTTATTTACTTCGTTGATCATACTATGATCTTTTTGTACCCATAAAGATCGTAAACGTTGACGTTCTAATTCTATATTTTCCATTTTTTCATTAAATCGCTGCCAACGAACATCATCTATTAAACCTATTTTTCTACCTTGTTCGGTTAAGCGTATATCAGCATTATCTTCACGAAGTAATAAACGATACTCTGCACGGGAAGTAAACATACGATAAGGTTCTTTAGTACCTAAAGTAGATAAGTCATCAACAAGAACACCCATATACGCTTGATCACGACCTAATATAAATTCATCTTTTTCTTTTACTCTATTGGCTGCATTTGTTGCTGCTATTAAACCTTGCGCACCAGCTTCTTCATAACCTGTTGTTCCATTAATTTGTCCAGCAAAGTATAAGTTTTGTATAAATTTACTTTCTAAGCTTTGTTTTAAATCTCGTGGATCAAAATAATCATATTCTATTGCATATCCAGGGCGTGTGATAAAAGCATTTTCAAATCCTTTAATTGAACGCACTAAATTTATTTGTACATCAAAAGGTAAACTTGTAGATATCCCATTCGGATATACTTCATGCGTTGTTAAACCTTCTGGTTCAACAAATATTTGGTGTGAATTTTTATCACTAAAGCGTGTTATTTTATCTTCAATTGATGGGCAATATCGAGGACCTATACCTTCAATAATACCAGTATACATTGGTGATCTATCTAAACCATCTCTAATATATTGATGCGTATTTTCATTTGTATGAGTAATAAAACAAGATATTTGTTGAGGATGATCTTTTTTAGAACCCATAAATGAAAATACAGGGGTAGGTGTATCACCTGGTTGTTCTTCCATTACAGAAAAATCTAAACTACGCGCATCTAATCGTGGTGGTGTACCTGTTTTTAAACGATCCATTCTAAATGGCATATCACGCATTTTAGCTGCTAAGTTTATACTAGCAGGATCACCTGCTCTACCGCCTTGATAATTATTTAAACCTATATGAATTTGACCAGATAAAAATGTACCTACTGTTAGTACAACAGTTTTAGCTTTAAATTTTAATCCCATTTGTGTTGATACACCAACAACACAATCATTTTCTAAAATAAGATCATCACAAGGTTGTTGAAATATAGTTAAATTTTGTTGATTTTCTAAAGTATTACGAACAAAATTTTTGTATAAAATTCTATCTGCTTGCGCACGTGTTGCTCGAACAGCAGGCCCTTTGCTACTATTTAAAGTTCTAAATTGAATAGCACTATGATCAATTGCTGTTGCCATTAATCCACCAAGCGCATCAATTTCTTTTACTAAATGACCTTTACCTATTCCACCTATAGCAGGGTTACATGACATTTGACCTAAAGTATCAATATTGTGAGTTAGTAATAATGTTTTACATCCCATACGGGCTGAAGCTAGTGAAGCTTCTGTACCAGCATGACCACCTCCAACAATAATTACATCATAAAACTCTTGATACCACATAGATTAAAAATCCTACTTTACATTATATTTTAAAAATTAAGGACAGCTATTTTAGCTTTTTTTGTTATGTAAATAAACGATCAAATACTTAAAAAAATATAAATAAGATCCTTTCTAATAATTAAAAGATCTATATATATAGTTTATTATTATTACTATTAGTAAATCGATTTTCTGTGGATAAGCTATTTTTTTCTATTAATATTAAAGGGTTATATAATATATAAAGCTGTTATTAAATGCTTAATATTAGGTACATAATAAGTGATCAAAAATGTATTTTATCCACAGGGTAGTATTTTAATATTTATATAAACTGAATAATAATAGTAAAATAACAGCTTATCACTAA
>Ga0209826_1003182_pt1 | contig 10484 bp, 9 predicted proteins | sample GOMGulsemesocosm_5_FD_184637 | JGI IMG/M metagenome (GOLD analysis project Ga0209826, IMG submission 184637) | Methane-oxidizing microbial communities from mesocosms in the Gulf of Mexico - GOM15C Gulf of Mexico (SPAdes) (version 2) | ecosystem: Environmental > Aquatic > Marine > Cold seeps...
TGTTTAACAGCCTTAGCAACTCGCGCCGCATCAGGCACCATTCCGAGTGATTTAATTATTCTACTAAAAAAAGCCTCTGGATCTTCATGAAGATCCTCATATCGTGTGGTTAGAACAGGAAAAGGAGCTTCCTCTGTCCAGCTTTCAACATTTTTTGTCCACGAACTAAATATCTGCCGTACCATTCGATCGGTTGGGGCGGAGCTTCCATTTAGATTATTGATAAATTGAATAGCCCTATCCAAACCCAATCCGTAATGATCCGCAACAGAAATAACCGTATCCAGTGGGTTTCTGACGATATGGAGCCCGCATTGGGTCACATCCGGTGTTACAAGGGGGATATTATGATAGGTAGACAGTAAATTATGAGTTTTTACAAAGGCCATTTGCGGTTGGCTTGAGGCGATATAGCCATGAGCCAGCGGAGTGAGCTCCATAATTTCTTTATCAGATAATTCGGCTACATTTCGGGTCGTAACTTTTTCATAGGATGTTTTACTTGAACCACCAAACGTGGATTTGTCTAAATTCCCAAGTTCCTGACGCTTATCCTGCCCGTAAAAATAGGAATTAAGAAACATTCGAACCCAGGTATTTCCCGATTTTGGATAAGAAGCGATCCAGATAATCTTTCCCATAGCACACTCCTTAAAACCTTATTTCGGAAGATATCCGTACTTATCCATCATGGAAGAATGGACATCCAAAATTTTCTGTACTTGGACATCTGACAAGGTTGATTTCCATTGCCCAGCCTTTCCTGATCTAAAAAAAGCTTTTGCTTTATCAGAACCTTCCGTAAAGCCGTCTTTCTGTTCTTGTCGTTGCAAAATTTTAAAAGAAGACTGCTTTATCGCCTTATTGATCCGGTTTTTCGGTGCCGGTAGCCCCAAAAATTTTACAACACCGCCAAAGGTCTTCGATGGTTTAAAGAGCATATCTTCATATCGGACAGTATGAAGATATTGAGGATTAAATTTTTGCCAGCTTGAGGTGTGATCAGACCAGCTTCCATACGCTTGCGCAAGCTTATGTTCATCTTCTGGCGTCTCTGCATCTGGATCGTTCATAAAATCAATTGCCTCATCCATGCTGAAACCAAAATGATGGGCAAGACTAACAACGACGTCCAAAGGGTTCCGGACAATAAAGAGAGCCCCTATCGTCGCTTCTGCTGTAACAAAGGGAACACCCCAGTTTGTTGCCAGTTTATTATGGGTTTTCACAAAAACGGAATCCGGCTTTGAAAGCGTCATCAACCGTTGCGCCTTGGGCGTAAGCTGCATAACCTGCTCAGGGCTTAAAGCCGCTATAGAGCCGCCTGCAGCCTGCTCATACCAATATTTTTGACTATCCCCATAAGTAAACTCAGCCAGTTCATTGATATGAACTGTTTCTGGTTTATTTAGAATAATATTGTGAAGAAAACTGCGCATCCAGGTATTCCCCGATTTGGGGTAGGATGAGAGCCAGATAATACCGCCCATAAAGACCAATCCAAGTTAGTTATCGGGGCAGTTTAATCAATTACAGATCAGACAATCAACCCAATAAAAAAGGGGCGGACTTTCGCCCACCCCTTTCAAATCTTTGGTTTACTAACCCTTCAAATTAGAAGGAGATAGATGTACCTAGGAAGAATACTGTTGCATCGTCGCCAGAACCGGAACCAGTTACAACATCGTCTTCAGCTTCGTAGAACTGAACTCCACCGTATGCAGTGATTCCAGGGCCGAGTGTGTACTTACCACCAACCATGAATGCATCCAGGTCGCCGTCTGAAGCGCCATCAAGTCTAACACCAGCATACTGAACGCCAACTGACCATGGACCCATGCCATAGTTCAAGCTTACACTGAAATCGTCGCGTTCTAGGTCTTGAGTTAAGCCATCGTTATCGGAGAACTTGTAACCAGCACCAAGTTTGAAGCCAGCAAAACCAACTTGACCACCAACTGAGATTTCTTCGTTATCGTCAGCACCAGAAGTTGCAACTGTGATTGTCTGGTAACCAGCAGAAACAGCAACGCTAACATCACCGAATGATTTCACAAAGTTGGCAGCAATTGAGTAAGCTTCTTCAGTTCCACCGTCTGCGCCAAGAGGACCGTAAGGACTTCCTGAAGAACCAGTTTCCCAAGATGCGTCTGGAGTGTATGACGCGCCGAATTGGAACCCACCCATGCGAGGTGTGAAATAAGTGAGCTTGTCTTTATCGCCAAGATCATTTGTTAGTGTGCTTGGTGTTGTGTAACCAGATGCGTTTGCATTAGGTGAATTCAAACCGAAAGCAGGAGTTGGTGAAGAAGAACCGTAATGCATCAGGTAAGATGCAGAATCTTCAGAACCCATGTTTACACGACCAAAGCCGCCTTCAACATACATGAAAGTTTCGTCAACTTGGTCGCCTGATTGACGAGCTTCAAGCTGAATGTTCACACCAAATTCTAGACCATTGTCCAGAGTAGTTTTACCTGTGAACTGAACTTCGCCTTCATGACGGATGTTCGTTGGAAGGCGGTCATCATCGTCGTAAGATGCAGCAACGAATGAAGTTTGAAGGTAACCACCAACATTCAGCTTGATTTTGTCAGCGGCAGAAGCTGAACCAGCTGTGAAAGCAGTCGCAGCTACAAGAGCTGTTGTGCCTAGGATAATTTTTTTCATTTTGTCTCCCCTCCGCTTATAAAAAGCTAGAGAACTAGAGTAAGTAACGACGCAAGGCACCATGTCCCTGTTAGCCGAGGATGAGTAAAAGACTTTATGGGTGTATTGGTCAAGTGCAACAGTCATCACCCTTTTTTAGATTTGAACAAACTGTGCTGAAAAAGTCACAACATATACACTGAAGACCAATTTGGGGACTAAGATATCTATAATATTTAGTAGCCAGCGACCCAGTATCGGTGTTTTTTATTCATGTATTGAATAAAAAGGACAGATTCCTTCCTATATAGGGCTTTCCTATATTGTTCGTTTTCACAAGCTGCACTAAACTGCAGCCAGATTATAGCCTTGCTTCGATCAGGGCCGATATACAAACACCGCTATGTGCAGTTTAAGGATGAGTTACAATGCCGTTTCGTCGCCTATCGTTAAGTTCTCTTTTTGGATTGCTTATCCTCTCAATACTATCTGCCTGTAGCAGTGATTTGGGTACCAGTTCCTCATTCCCTGAAAAAAGTGATGGCCAAGTCTATCAAGACGGCAAAAAAAACCAGGAAACTATATTTGGAGATGGTGGGCTGTTTGGAAATGATAAAGGCCTAAACGATGGTCAAGGTGGCGGAGGCGGTATTGGTGTCAACGGATATCTATGGCGTGCGTCCCTTGATACTCTATCCTTTATGCCTCTCTCTTCTGCTGACCCTTTTGGCGGTGTAATCATCACTGACTGGTATACACCACCAGAATCCCCTGGTGAGAGATTCAAAGTAACAGTCTATATTCTGGATAGACGGCTTCGAGCAGATGGCTTGCGTGTTTCGGCTTTTAAGCAAAACCTGGATACAACAAGCAATTGGATCCCCGTAGAATTAACGCCGAAAACAGTGACTAATTTGGAAAACGCTATTCTGACGCGGGCTCGGGAACTCCGAATTTCCAGAGAAGGTGACAATTAGAACTGGATAATCATAGTGCCCTATTTGCCAAAAATAGAGCACATGAATTAGTCTAAAAGTAGAATTTATTAAAGGGAGCGATTGAAACAAATCGGTTCTTTTTTGTGATGTATATTAATTTTGAAGACAGACGGATAAAATGATGTCCCGCTATAATGCGAAAGAAGTTGAAACCAAATGGCAATCCATCTGGGAAGACAAAAAAACATTTGAAGCCCATACGGATACGTCACGTCCGAAATATTATGTGCTGGAAATGTTCCCTTATCCTTCTGGAAACATTCACATTGGTCATGTCCGAAATTATACAATGGGAGACGTTGTTGCCCGGTATAAACGCGCCCAAGGCTTTAACGTTTTACACCCAATGGGCTGGGATGCTTTTGGGCTTCCTGCTGAAAATGCTGCCCGGGACAAAAATGTCCATCCAGCTGAGTGGACCTTTGCCAATATAGCCAACATGCGCAAAGAGCTTAAAAGCATGGGCCTTTCCCTTGATTGGAGCAAAGAGCTTGCCACCTGCCATCCGGGTTACTACGGCAAACAACAAGCGCTTTTTCTGGAATTCATTGAAAAAGGCTTGGTTTACAGGAAAGAAAGTTGGGTCAACTGGGATCCTGTTGACATGACTGTTCTTGCAAATGAACAGGTAACCGATGGGCGCGGTTGGCGCTCTGGTGCTTTGGTTGAGAAGAAAAAGCTCGATCAGTGGATGTTCAAGATTGCTGATTTCAGTGAAGAATTGCTTGCGGGACTTGGCACTCTGGATCGCTGGCCAGAACGCGTTCGCCTTATGCAGGAAAACTGGATAGGTAAATCTCAAGGGGCGAAAGTCAATTTCTCAATTACAGAGAGTGATGACACGCTTGAAATTTATACAACACGCCCAGATACGCTTTTTGGCGCCAGCTTTATGGCAATCTCTGCCGATCACCCGCTTACCCATAAATTGCTAAAAGATAATCCGGCTATTGCCGAATTTGTTGCTGAATGTCATCGCATGGGCACGAGCGAAGAAGCCATTGAAAAGGCAGAGAAAAAAGGTGTGAATACTGGGCTTACCTGTGATCATCCGCTTATTAAGGGCAAAAAACTGCCCATCTATGTTGCCAATTTTGTCCTTATGGATTATGGCACTGGCGCTTTATTCGGCTGCCCGGGTCATGATCAACGAGATCTCGATTTTGCCCGCAAATATGATCTGGAAGTCATCCGTGTGGTTGCTGAAGGAGAGGGTGAGCAGGCCCCAATCGAGAATGTGCCTTATACTGGCTCTGGCCTCATGATGAATTCTGAATATCTTGATGGTCTAACAAGTGATGATGCTAAAACTGCTGTTGTAGAGCGCCTCGAAGGTCGAGGGTTGGGTTCTGCCACGACTAATTACCGCCTGAGAGATTGGGGTTTGTCCCGTCAACGCTATTGGGGCTGCCCTATTCCGGTTATTCATTGTGATACATGCGGAACAGTACCAGAGAAGGTCGAAAACCTTCCTGTTATACTTCCCGATGATGTTACTTTTGATAAGCCCGGTAACCCTCTTGATCATCATCCGACATGGAAACATACAAATTGCCCCTCATGCGGAAAACCGGCAACCCGCGAGACTGATACCATGGACACTTTCGTGGATTCATCATGGTATTTTGCCCGGTTTTGTGCGCCTCGCAATGATTTACCTGTCAGTAAAGAAGATACGGATTACTGGCTGCCAGTAGATCAATATATTGGCGGAATTGAACACGCTATTTTGCACCTTCTCTATTCACGTTTTTACACACGGGCGATGAAAATTACGGGGGCATCTGGGATCGATGAACCGTTTAGTGGTCTGTTTACTCAAGGTATGGTAACCCATGAAACATACCGTTCTGAAGCGGGTGTGTGGCTCCTTCCTGAAGAGGTCGTCTATAAAGACAACGGCGATCCTGTGCATATAGAAACAGGGGAACCTGTCATTATTGGTGGCATCGAAAAGATGTCAAAATCCAAGAAAAACGTGGTGGATCCCGGAGAAATTATCGATAAATTCGGCGCAGATGCCGCCCGATGGTTTGTTCTGTCTGACAGCCCTCCTGACCGGGATATGGAATGGACCGATGCTGGGGCTACTGGTGCCTGGCGGTTTAAACAACGCCTTTTCAGGTATATCACTGAAAACATTGAAAAAATATCAGCCAAGGGCACTGATAAACCAGATAATTTTTCCAAAGAAGCTCTTGCTTTGCGGAAAGAAGCTCATAAAGCGGCCCAGCAGGTTACTGACAATATTGAAAAACTTCATTTCAATAATGCCATCGCCCGTATTTATGAATTTATGAAATCCCTTGCTGATTTCAAAGTATCCGACGCCGCGGGTGATCCCTGGGCATTACGAGAATCTATGGAAATAATGGTTCACCTGATTGGCCCAATGATGCCCCATTTATCAGAAGAGTTGTGGGAAATACTGGAAGGCGAGGGCCTGCTTGCAGACAGCCCTTGGCCAAAAGCAGATGAGAGCCTTACTGTTGATGATACTGTAACAATGGCTGTTCAAGTAAAAGGTAAGTTGCGAGCGACAATTGAAGTTGCTAAGGATGAGGACGCAAAAAAGGTAGAAGAAATTGCCTTGGCGCAAGTCTCTGTGCAAAATGCCATTGGGGATAACCCTATTCGAAAAGTCATTGTCGTTCCTAATCGGATTGTAAATGTCGTTATTTAAAACACACTCAATTCTTGCTCTGTTGTTGCTGGTAACTGCTTGCGGTTTCCAGCCGCTTTATGGGGAGCAGACTAGCAACCGGCAAGTCACCGGCAGGCTTGCCTCAACTTACGTCATGCCTATTGATGGGCGGGTTGGGCAAATTGTTCGAAATGAACTTCTTGACAGAGTGAGCCCCAAGGGTATCCCTGCCCAATCAAAATATCGTTTACAAGTAAAATTGTCTGAGAGAAAACAAGGGCTTGCTATTGATACGGATGACTCAACGAACAGGTATAACCTGACAATTTTTGCAAAATACAGTTTGCTTAATAATACTGGAAAAGAAGTTATTTATCGCGGAACAGCTCAGTCAATTGCGTCCTACAATGTCGTATCTTCAGATTTTGCCAACCTTTCTGCTGAAATAAATGCAAGAAAGCGATCCGCTCTTGTTGTTGCTGAAGAAATTCACCGCCAACTTTCAGTCTATTTATCTCGGTAATCCCCTTTGGAATTCAAACCCCCTCAATTATCCAATTTTCTCAAATCACCTGACAAATCCCTGCGGATATTTTTGTGTTATGGACAGGATGAAGGTTTAGTGCGGGAGCGGGCAAAAGCCCTGTGCTTGACAGCCGTTGAAACCTTGGATGACCCATTTTGCTATGTGGAACTCGCCACAAGTAGCCTGAGCGATGACCCTGCCCGTCTGATGGACGAAATTGGCGCCATTTCTATGATGGGGGGGGAACGTGCCATACGTCTTCGCGGGGCCGGAAATACGACAACGAATCTCATCAAAAGTGTATTGGAAGCAGATTATTCCAATACCATTTTGGTGATTGAGGCAGGCGACATTAGAAAAGACAGCTCTCTGGTGAAGACAGTTAAGACAGAAAAAATGGGGGTTGTTATCCCTTGTTATCGAGATAAAACACAGGATGTTACGGCACTAATCCGAGAAGTTCTTGGCGCTGCTGGTCTGACAACAGATACAGCCGCCTCTGAATATCTACGGCAAAATCTTGGTGGTGATCGTGCTATATCCCGTCAAGAGCTGGATAAGCTTGTTCTTTATATGGGCGCGGATAAGAGAGCCATCAATATTGACGATGTACGCCTTATGGTTGGCGATTCGTCTGCGGAAAGCGTTTTTGATGTGGTCGATGCTGCCCTCCTTGGAAATTTACCTGTTTTAGAAAAAACACTAAATAAGGCATTCTTCTCTGGCGAATCCTCTATCACTTTTCTCAGGTTGATCCAAAATCAATTAAAGCAACTACACAAGGCTGCCTCCTTCATTGATAAAGGTATCAGCTCCGGCGACGCTCTTAAAAAATCAGGCATCCCCTTTTTCAACCATCAAAAAGCTCAGGCGCAATTGAGTAGACGAGGAGCCAAACATTTTGCCACCTGCCTTGATATTACTTTAAATGCTGAGATGGATTGCAAGACAACCGGTAATCCTGATGAGGCTATTTGTCGTCGGGCCCTTTTGCGAATTGCCATGGCCAATCACAAACGATAGAGAGAAAATCCCTTCAATATTTGAAGCCTATATTGATTTTCTAGGGTAACACATTGATTTAACTAAAGGTTTTCTTCTAAAAGAACGTCCGTATCACCGACAAAACTATCTTCCTCATTATCCTCTTGAATTTTTTGCTTAGTCAGCTTTCTACAGATGTCATCAAGCTGATCTAAATGACCATAAGTAATTGAAATTGTTCCACTTTCGCCTTTGTGGTTTATGCTTACTTTCATGCCTATGGCCGCTGTTAGATCCCCCTCTAGGGCGAGCGTATCTTGATCCTTCGTAGTTGGGGCCACTGAGGTCGCTCTATTTGAGGGTTTTTTCTGCACTAATTTTTCAGCAGCTCGAACAGACAATCCCTCTTCCACAATCTTCTTTGCCAGTTTCTCAGGATTATCTGCAGTGATAAGTGTGCGAGCAGCACCGGCACTCAAATCCCCAACGCGGATCATTTTCTGAATACTCAAGGGTAAGTTAAGCAGTCTCATGCAGTTAGTCACATGGGAGCGACTTTTTCCAAGCTGCTTTGCTAAAGTCTCTTGTGTATACTCAAATTCATCTGACAGCCTGCGGTAACCTTCAGCTTCTTCAATAGGTGATAGGTCTTCCCGTTGAATATTTTCAATAATGGCGATCTCTAAACTATCCACATCCGAAAGTTCTTTGATAATCACTGGTACTTCATGAAGTTGTGCCATTTGGGCAGCGCGCCACCGCCTCTCCCCCGCAATAATTTCAAACATGCCATTATCAACAGGATCACGCCTGACAAGAATAGGTTGCAAAACACCTTTTTTTCGAATGGAGTCAGAAAGACTTTGCAGCGCCTCTGCATCCCAATCCTGCCTTGGTTGAAAAGGACTTGGATGCAATTGTTCAACAGGAACTTCCTTAGAAGTTCTAACTTTATCTAGCTCGGAATAGTCGGCCGCCACATCATCTCCTAAAAGAGCAGACAAACCCCGTCCAAGTTTTTTCTTTCCTGTATCTTCCGTCATAATCGCTATTTTCTTAAAAATTAGGCTGCATTAAGGCGTTTTTCCCGCCGGATCACTTCACTCGCCAACTTTATATAAGCTTGGCTTCCTGCACAACGATGGTCATAAATCAACACTGGCTTACCATGGCTTGGCGCTTCTGATACCCGAACATTCCGTGGAATTACGGTATTATAAACCTTATCACCCAAATGACTTCGAACATCCTGTGCCACCTGATCGGACAATTTGTTCCTCTTGTCAAACATGGTAAGGACAATACCCTGAATTTCAATGTTTGGATTAAGGGTATTGCGGACCCTTTCAATTGTTTTAATCAAAAGGCTTAGTCCTTCAAGTGCAAAAAACTCACATTGAAGAGGGACAATAACAGCTTGTACAGCGACAAAAGCATTTAGCGTCAGTAAATTGAGCGATGGTGGGCAATCAATCAGAATATAATCATATCTATCTTTAATGGGCTTGATCGCATCGAATAAGCGATGGCTGCGCCTGTCCATTTCAATGAGTTCCAGTTCTGCTCCAGTCAAATCTGCAGTGGACGGAACCAAATCCAGATTAGGAATGTTACTGGCACAAATAGCATTTTCAAGTGTGATATCACCCATCAAAACGTCATAGACGTTCTTTTCCCGGTCATCTCGACCCACGCCAAGACCTGTGCTGGCATTTCCCTGAGGGTCTATATCAATGACCAAGACTGTTTGACCAACAGCGGCAAGGGCAGTTGCAAGATTAATGGCCGTTGTTGTTTTACCAACACCGCCCTTCTGATTAGCTATTGCAATAATTCTGGAAGAACCGACAATCTGAATCTTTTCCATAACCAAGCCCCATTTAATTTAAAGACGGCTTACATCCTTAATTTTTAGAATGCAACCTTCACTACTGGACAAACTCTGGTGTTTTGTTGACACCATATTCCAACATTTTGCGGCATTGGTCAATTCACCATCTACATCTTGCCCTTTTAAAAACAAAAATTCTGTTTTATCATTGGCAAAAGGGGCGGCATATCCTAACAATTTGTCCAGTGATGCGAGGGCTCGGGCAGAGATAATATCAGCATAGAATGGCTCAATGGCTTCAATTCTACTATTGTGAACTGTTATCGGTGTTGATGTTTCACGTGAAACTTCTCGCATAAAAAGGCATTTCTTCATATCGCTTTCAACAACATGGACTTGAAAATCGCTGGCAATTGCGACGACCAGTGCTGGGAACCCCGCCCCACTTCCAAGGTCGATCCAAGTACCTGATTTAGCATCTGCATGGTTGAGTATTTGAAAGCTGTCTAACATATGCCTATTCCACAAATCTGGAAGAGTTGTTTTACTTACTAGATTAATAGCCTTTTGCCACTTCTCTAGCAGTGCAGCATATATTTCCAATTTTTCCATTGTTTCACGTGAAACATTGGTAATCGACAAGAAATCACTTTTAGACATTTATATAAATTACCCAACCCGTTTGCGGTGGTCACCACGTTTAACATACGATAATAAAGCAGTTAACGCAGCAGGAGTTACACCAGAAATTCTGGCCGCTTGACCTAAGGTATCGGGACGCGCGTCTTTCAATTTCTGACGGACTTCATTTGATAATCCACCCACTTGATCCAAGTCCAAGTTTTCAGGAAG
>Ga0209826_1003187_pt1 | contig 10472 bp, 9 predicted proteins | sample GOMGulsemesocosm_5_FD_184637 | JGI IMG/M metagenome (GOLD analysis project Ga0209826, IMG submission 184637) | Methane-oxidizing microbial communities from mesocosms in the Gulf of Mexico - GOM15C Gulf of Mexico (SPAdes) (version 2) | ecosystem: Environmental > Aquatic > Marine > Cold seeps...
GATACAGAGCTTCGACACAAAATCGATGACGAGCAGAGGCAAAAGCAGTGAAAGTATTAGTAACCGGCGCGGCAGGATTTATTGGTTCACACACGGCGCGACGTCTATTAGCGCGTGGTGATGTGGTTGTGGGTATAGACAACCTCAATGATTATTATGACCCGCAGCTAAAGCTCGATCGTATTAAGTGGGTTGAGGAGGCGGGCGGTGATTTCACCTTTAAGAAATTAGATCTTGCCGATCGCCCTGGTATTGAAAAACTGTTCGCGGAGGAAAAATTCGATCGGGTAATTAACCTCGCGGCGCAAGCGGGCGTACGCTACTCCATTGATAATCCGAACGCCTATGTTGACAGTAACCTTGTGGGTTTTGTTAATATTCTCGAAGGCTGTCGACATAATAATGTCGAGCACTTGGTCTACGCCTCATCGAGCTCTGTTTATGGTGCCAATGAGAGTATGCCCTTCTCGGTGACCGATAATGTAGATCACCCGCTGTCGCTCTACGCCGCAACTAAAAAAGCCAACGAATTAATGGCGCACACGTACAGCCACCTGTATCAAATGCCGACCACGGGCCTGCGTTTCTTTACCGTCTATGGCCCGTGGGGTCGACCCGATATGGCGCCGTGGAAATTTGTTGAGCGCATCAGCAATGATCGCCCAATCCAGGTGTATAACTTTGGCGATCACCAGCGTGATTTCACCTACATCGACGATATTGTTTCCGGGGTTATTCACACCCTTGATAACATCGCCAGTGGCAATCCAGATTGGTCTGCAGCCACCCCCGATGCGGCAACGAGTAAGGGGCCGTGGCGCGTCTATAACATCGGTAACCAAAAACCCGTCGAACTGATGGACTTCATCGGTGCCATCGAGGGTGCGCTGGGTAAGGAAGCAGCGAAAGAGATGCTGCCGATGCAACCTGGTGATGTGCCTGCCACCTATGCCGATGTTGAAGCCCTGGTGAAAGATGTGGGCTATCGACCAGAAACCGATATTGGTGAAGGGGTTACTAACTTTGTTGAATGGTACCGTGGTTATCACAGCATGTAAGGTATATACCTTGAGGTCGATGATGAATGCCGACACCCAAGTGCTTTTAGCAAAGGGCTTTGCCTAATTTATGACGAAAAAAGTGTATGTACTAAGACGTAACAGTGGTCAGGGGGGCGCGGAGAAAGCAGCCGAGCGATTGGCGAGTCAGCTGTCGTTAACCTTTGATGTCGAGCGTCTTTGGGCAGGCTTGCCTTTTGGTGGACTGAGTATCCCTGGTGTGGGCGGCTCTGCATGGTGGCGCTCTTGGCGCTATACACGATTTCTGGATCGCCAAGCCTTAAAAAAGCCTGGTCACTTGGTGCTCAGCTTAGAATATGGCCCAGACTGCGATATTTATCGGGCTGGAGACGGTGTGCACCGCTTAAATGTATTGCGCCGGTATGGTCGGGGCAAGGGCTGGATGGCGAACCCTTGGCATTGGTTTGCGCCTAAGCAGGAGAGGAAATGTCTGGAGTCGGCCAAGGTGATCGTTGCCAACTCTCGCTTGGTTGAGCGCCTAATTCAGACTGAGTATCCCCACCTCTCCAATAAAACAATGACAATATATAATGGCTATGACCCAGCAATTTATACGTTGGGTCAGACCCCGAAGCCTGAGTTACGAGGGCAGTTAGAGTTGCCTAGGTCGGGCTTGATGCTGTTACTGTCTGGACACGGCTTTTTACGTAAAGGCTTGCATCACGCGATTAGTATTCTCGATGAGCTGGTGAATACACAAAACCTCGATGCTTTTCTTGTGGTGGCGGGTGAGGGGGACAGCGCTTATGTCTCGGAGCAAATAGCCGCAGCGGGTTTACAGGGAAAGGTATCTTTTCTGGGTTCGGTGACGGGTATTGAGCGATATTATCAGGCCGCTGATTTTATGGTGCTGCCGACGCGCCATGACCCCTTCTCCAATTCGTGCCTTGAAGCTTTGGCGTGTGGTTGCCCGGTGGTTACCAGTGACCAGAATGGCGCGGCAGAAGTATTGAATAACGAAAGCGGTTTTGTGATGAAGGATAGCTTCTCGCACGATGAGATACAGGCGGCGGCTCGTTTTATTACTGCATTTAAAGGCTCGCCTGAGCAGGTGGCTGCCTCCGCTGAAAGCTTAACACAGACCGATGAAATTGATGCTTACAATCACCTAATTAATGAGCTGTTTGCTCAGCAGGAAGCCGATGAACAATAAACGACTGGCGGTTGCGATTATTACCAAAAACAATATTCGCACCATTGAAGAGACGGTTGTCAGTGTTCAGGGGCTGTGCGATCACATATTAGTGGTTGATTCAGGTTCGACCGACGGCACGATTGAGTTTTGTAAAAGCCAGGGCGTTGAGGTTGCGCATCGTGACTGGCCTGGCGTTGCGGATCAGAAACAGTTTTGTATTGATGCCTGTGCTGACTATCAGTGGGTGTTGTCACTAGATTCGGATGAAAGCCTTGATGAGACTCTGTTTGAAGGCGTGAAAAGTATTGTGGCCGAGAATGACAGTCAATACGACGGCTACAGTTTTAATCGCAAAGTTTGGTTTATGAATGGCTGGCTGGATAATGTTTTCCAGCCGGAGTTTCGCATGCGCCTGTTCCGCGGTGGCATTGCCAAAGTGGAGGCCATCGGCCCAGAGGGAAAGGGTGGCCATGACCGGTTCGAGGTGCCAGGTAAGGTGGGCTTCATTGCTGGCACCTGTAAACATGACTCTTGGATTGATGCCGGCGATATGATGGCTCGCTACGTTGAGTTAGGCAAACGTGCGGCACTGTACGACCCGAAGCCGAGCAGTGTGGGCAAGTTATTTTTAAGTCCATTGGTGGCTTTTGTTAAACAGTATTTCATCAAAGGCGGTTTTAAAGATGGCCGGCGAGGCTTGATTGCTGCGGGCGGTGTCGCGTGTGGGAATTTTATTAAGCAACTATTAAAGCTGGCGAAGTAGGGTTGCCTGTTGTGAGTAATCAGATCGCCTACAGAAGTGATATCGATGGCTTGCGAGCACTGGCCGTACTGCTGGTGTTCTGTCATCACTTGGGGGCCGGCTGGCTGCCTGGCGGTTTTGTCGGTGTCGATGTATTTTTTGTTATTTCAGGTTTTTTGATTACCCGGGTCATAGTGAAAGACTTGGATGCCGGTACATTTACCTTCTCTGATTTCTATTTACGGCGTATGCGAAGGCTTCTGCCGGTCTCTCTGGTGGTGCTGGTAGCTTCTGTTATAACCGCTAGCTGGGTTTTATTACCGGAAGACCTTAGTCATTTTTCCAGTTCTCTGAAGTATGTTGTTCTTTGGGCCTCTAATTTCCACTTCTATGATGTGACGGATGGCTATTTTGGTCAAAGCTCAAAGTTGTTGCCGTTGTTGCATTCATGGTCCCTTGCAGTTGAAGAGCAATTTTATTTTATTTGGCCGTTGTTCTTATTGGCTCTAAGTCGGCAGGTGGGTTTACTAGCAAGCGCCCCCGTGGTCTTGGTGTTGTTGTTAGTCGCAACAATATTTTCTGCCTATGAGGCTGTAGATTCACCATCTAAGGCCTATTTTTTATTGCCCGCTCGAGCTTTTGAGCTGTTGCTGGGTGCCAGTGCAGCATTTTACTACCATAGACTACCTGTGCTGATTGGTTGGCGTGCGTCGTTGATATCTTTGTCCGCATTATTCGCAATAGTGTTTTCAGCGATGACCTTGTCGAAAGAGGATAGCTTTCCCGGTGTGAATGCGCTTCTGACTTGTGTAGCGACGGTGTTGTTAATAACGATTGCGCAGAGAGGCGTCGTATCAAAGCTACTGTCTCTTAGGCCGATCGTTTTTGTTGGATTGCTTTCGTATTCTATTTACTTATGGCACTGGCCTATAGTCGCTCTTCTTAACTACCTTCAAATTCCGATACAGGGCGCTATTTTGGCCGCAGTTGTGAGTTTGGTCTTTTCTTTGGCATATTTTAGTTGGCGATTTGTGGAAGTTCCTTTACGACGTCAGACGACATTTTCCTTTAAAAAAACGGCGTTTTTATTTCTTGTTGTACCACTGATTTTTTGTTTGGGGTTTGAGCGGTGGGTGCATGAAACTGCAGGTTGGAACAGTCGGTTTGATGACGCAATGCTGGAGAAAATTTCATTTCGGGTATTAGCCGCAGATGTTTACCCTGAATGTAGACAGAAAGGGGACCTGGATTTAGCTACGCTTAAAGATTGTCGCTTAGGTATGCCTGTGCAAGGAACCCCAGACGTGTTGATTCTCGGAGATTCGCATGCCGCTGCCGCTCGTGGTTTGATGGACGGGGTATTGTTAGACGCTGGCTTGAGTGCAGAATATTTATCTCGCAGCGCAGCGCCTTATTTGCCGAGTCTTGAATTGATTAAGCTGAAAGCCGGTATTCGAACCCGCGATGATAGTTACGGGTTAGGCAACTCGAGGCTAAGTGAGCAGATTCAGAGCGGCGGGTATCAATATGTAGTCTTGAGTGCGCGCTGGCCAATGTACTATCTAGATAAGAATGAGGTGGAGCGTAGTAGTCAGTATAGTTTGAAGGGCGCTAATGGTGAAGTCGGATTGGCGGCTCTGAATCAAGGCTTAGATAATGCATTAAACGTGATTGCTGCAGCGGGAGCTACTCCGGTGTTGCTGAATTCGATCCCTGAGATGGGACGAGATACGGGTTTATGTGAATTGTTGTCATCGCATGTACGTTTTGAGCGTTATTGCGGTTTGGATCTCCGTTTGGTTAATAATCGTAACGAAGGGTTTAAGTCGTTGATACCGGAGTTGAAGGGAAGGTACCCAGCGCTAATATTCTGGGACGTTACGGATGTTTTGTGCGACAAAAGCGAGTGTCGATCGGCATTAGATGATTACCCTGTCTACGGTGATGACGATCACCTGAGCTTGAAGGGCGGTAGGTTAGTGGCTGAGCATTACCTGGCCCGCTTTGAAAATCCGTTTGGTCGGGAAGGACGAGATAAGCTATGAAATCATGGATAAAGGGAAGGCAGCTGTGAAACTGGATTTTTCCTCGATCAATAGTGTGTTGATTGTAAAGCTTAGGCATCATGGTGATGTACTGTTGACTTCGCCATTGTTCTCCGCGCTTAAAAAGAATCATCCGCACCTGTCCGTTGATGCGCTCATTTACGAGGAAACACGTCCTTTTTTGTCGGTTCAGTGCGGTGTGGATAATATCTATTCGATTGATCGTCAGTGGAAGTCAAAAGGTGTGATAGGTCATGCCGCACAAGAATTAAAGCTCTTGAAGTCACTGCAGCAACGTAAATATGACTTAGTGATTTGTTTAACGGATCAGTGGCGACTAGCTATATTGACGCGCTTATTAAAGCCTAGGTTTTCTATTGCAGCACTCTGTTCGAGACGAAAGGATTCCAGGTTTTGGAGCGGTAGCTTCGATCAAGTAGTTACAAGTGCCAAGCGGCGTCATCGCCTAGCAATGCATACAGATGTGTTGCGTTGTTTGGGTTTGTCTGTGTCTTCAGAGGATGAAAAGCTTAGTTTTCATATCTCAGCAAAAGATGTCACATCTTCTGAACTTTTGTTGGCTACAGAAAGAGTGGAGCGAGAAGCCTTTATTCAGCTGCATTTACCCTCGCGACAAGCATTTAAAATGCTACCTGTTGCTCGCTCTGCAGAAATAGTCGTTGCCCTATGGCAGCGGTTCCATTTGCCCATGGTGTTTACAGCCGCGCCGGATAAAAATGAGCTGGAGTACATTCAGCAAGTTGAAACCTTGGTTCAGCGCTTAGATGAAAGTGTAAAGAGTATTAACCTTGCTGGAAAATTGAGTATTACACAGTTGGCCGCAGTGACGTCTCAGACGAAATGTTTTGTCGGTGTGGACTCTGCACCCATGCATCTGGCGGCGGCCATCGATGTGCCTGTGGTCGGGTTGTTTGGTCCCACTGATTTTTATATGTGGGGACCAGCAGGGTCGCGAAGTTTAATCGCTCGCTCCGGCTATCCGTGCCAGCCGTGCACTATGAAGGGCTGTGCAAACAGTGGTGATGCTGAGTGCTTAGATGCGATTAAAGCTGCTGATGTGGTTGCTAAGGTGGTCGAACTATGCCGCTAATCCATAAGGTTTTTTACGCTTACCCCGAGGCCTTGCCAACTGAGCAAGCGCGAGGGGTTTCGGTGGTTAATACCGTGAATGAATGGATGGCCTTGAACGACGAATTGGAATTGGTCGTAGGGGAGTCTAGCCAGGCGCGTTGTGTTAATGCTCATTATCAAGTGGATATCCCCGATAGTAAATTTAAAGTGTTGTCGAAGCGCTTACTGTTACGATCAAACAAAATTTACATTTGGCGACTTAAACGTTTGATTAGAATGCACCCGGGCTCTGTTGTCTATACGCGGCATTTGAAAGTTGCACGGGCATTAATTGAGGATAAAGCACTTGATTGCTCTGTGTTTTATGAAGTGCATGAATTCTTTTATCATTCTGTCGATGCTTCCAGAGGTGTTAAAAGAGCCAAGCTTAAATCTGCAGAAGCAAAAGTTTTAGAAGGTGCTGCCGGACTGGTTTTTTGGAATCACAATTTAGAACGTCTGGCGGTGACGAATTTCCCCGGTATTCAAGCGAACCGGCTGGTGGCGACTTCGGGAATTCGAGAGGTAGCGCATAATCTTGTTGCCTCGGATAAGCAACAAGATCGAATTGTCTACCTTGGTTCACTGAAGGCTTGGAAGGGGGTTGAGCGTTTAATTTCTGTTTTTCCTGATTGCGGCTTTTCACGATTGACGGTTGTTGGTGGTAGTGCGGAAGAGATTTCGATCTTAAGGCAACAATGCCATGACCTTGGTGTGGATGAGCAGGTTGAATTTTTGGGTTCTATTTCCAATCATGACGCCCAGCAGTGGTTGATTGATGAGGCGGCGGTGGCGGTGATCCCTTTGATCGGCGGGCGCTATGCTGAATTCTCTACTCCGATTAAGTTGTTTGAATATATGGCGGCTGGTGCTGTCGTTGTGTGCCCTCGGTTGGCGACTGTGACGGACTATGTACGTGATGATGTTGAGGTACACTGCTTCGAACAAGATTCAGATGCTTCATTAATTGATACACTCAAAGAAGTTCGAGACAGCTCTTTAGCCCAGCGGGATATTATGTCCATCGCGGCTAAGAAGTGTGCGGCGGAGTTCACATGGAAGCGCCGCGCGGAAAAGATTAATAACTTTGTTTCGAGTGTCGAAGCAAGTGTTGAAGCTTCTTAGTACTTTATTTTAGGAATGAATGCTTATGCATGAAGTGTCTGTCATTATCCCGACAGCTGATCGAACTGATCTGATCAACCGTGCGGTTGATTCTGTTTTGGCCCAGGGTTTCCCTGCAAAAGAGATTATTGTTGTTGATAATGGATGGGCTCCGGTTGTTTTGCGAGAGGATTTAGTGAGTCGTGTGACGGTGCTGCGTACTGAAGCGCGTATAGGCCCCGGTCGCTCACGTAATGCGGGTGTGGAGGTCGCAGGTTCTGAGTATGTGGCTTTTCTTGATGATGACGACTATTGGCACCCGGAATACCTAGCAAAGAGTGTTGAGTGTTTGAATGATGCGGACGTTGTGGTTGGTCGCCTTATGCGGCAGTCGACTGAGGGAGACCTTCGGCCTTACAAAATGTTCCCAAGCGAGCTAGAGTCGCAGCGTAAACTGTTCTACTGTAATCCAGGTTTTGGTGGTCAGAATATTTTATTTAAAAAGTCATTATTTCAATCATTGGACGGTTTTGATGCGAGAATGCCTGCGTCCGTTGATCGAGATTTGGCGGCTAGAGTTTTAAGGGCAGGTTATAAAATTCAGGTGCAGCCGCTCTCTATTGCTGTGTTGTGTGATCACGATGGTGATCGAGTGAGAGGGAACCAAGTCAACGGGAATTGGATGTTTATTAAAAAGCATTGGTGGTATATGAGTAACTATGAACGTTATAAGGGAATTAGGACGCTGTTGAAACGTTACTATGCATATAAATTATTAAAGCAGAGTATTAATTGATGGGTAAACTCTCGACTTTATTTTTCCCAAAGCAAGCGGCTAAATACTCTAAATCGGTGCCCGGATGTTTAAATGTTGGTAATGTCAAGGTCACAAACCTTGAAGCGCTAGGTGGCAGTCATCCGGGTATCACCAAAGTTGGACGCCTGTCTTTGTCAGGCTTCGCGGGCGAGAAAAAAGTTAAAGTCTACACGGCTCACTCCGAAAAACACGCGCAGCTTCTGAGACAGTTGCATGCCCTTGAATTTAGAGGGTGCCAGTTGGCGCCCTTGGTGGCGATTGAGGGGCGGTTGATAGTCGAATCGTGGGTTGCTGGAGAGACCGTCGCCTCTTTAAAGCCTGAGGCTCGTAAGCAGGCGATTGATCAAGTGAGCATGTTTTTAACTGAATTATCCGATGAGACGGGAAGTATAAAGAATCTTGGTGGTGTTGAAGGTGCATTCTGCTATTTACAAAACTACCTAGTCGAACGACTGGGCGAATGGCGTCATCACAATGAAATAGGTAGCTTTTTAGATGGGTGGTTAGACGACTACCACACGCTGCAATCTACTTTTGGGGCGCGGATTTCACACCCGGACCTATCCGCTAGAAATTTGATACTGGAGTCCGGTACGGGACGTATTCGAGTTATTGATAACGAGCTAATGGGTTATGGCCACGGCTGGATTCTTGACTGGCATAATTCGCTACTCCCAAAGTTTGGGTCTGCAGGGTTAGCTGTTGATTCAGATGTGCCTCAGGATTTTATCGCAAAGACTTGGCGTCTTAGGCAGCTAGGGTCAGCGCTTGATGAGGGTCGCTTCGACAAGGTGAATAGGTTGCTGTTGGATGCGTGAAGTGTTTGAACGTGGTTTTTATAATCTTCAGGCCGGCCTGTGGTTTGGCTTTGTTGCGGCGTTTGGGTTGCTCCCAAATAATTCAAAGTTGTCGACGTATTTCTATATAGGTGTTTTGTTTCCTGCTTTACTGTTGTTTCTTAACCGGCAGTGGCGTAGACAGTTTGTCGATGGGAGGGTGCTGTTCCCCGTTTTTGTATTGCCGGTCTTTTTGGCGTTGAGTAATGTTTGGACCTCTTCCCCGGATAACTATGAGCCGTTGTTTTATTTTAAACAGGTTCTCTTTCTTTTCTTTTTCTTTTTTTCAACCTTTGTCTGCGTACACCATAGATGGTTCTCTTGGCTGAACTTCGGCCTACTGATCTTGGTTTCTGCGAATATTAATGCAGCCTATAATATTTACTGTTATGTGCAGGACAGCGCTGCCGTTGTGCTGGAGGGGTATACGTTAATATCAAACCCCAACCCACTGGCTACTTACCATGCCCTGGCCTTTGTTGTGGCAGCTTACCTGTTGTCGGAAATATCATCGTTAAAGCACCGTGCTGCATTGCTCTTATTGGCTGTGCTTCCCGCGTCGGTCGTTGTATTGTCTGATGCCAAACTGCCGCTTTTATCTTTATTGGGAGCCAGTATTTTCTTTTTGGATCGTTCAGTCTTAACTCTTCTAAGGGTGCGCGTCTTAACCTTTGCTTCGCTTTTTGTCATGGTGGCACTTTGTTTTATCCCCGTTTCTGTTTTACTGCGTGTTACTGACTCGGAAGGCTTTCTGTCCAGTTTCGTAGAGAGAGCCGACATGTGGCGTGAAGCTTTAGGGGTCATCTTAGAAAACTGGTGGGGAGGGTTGGGTTTAGCGAGGGAGCTGCCGATGTCGAGGTGGCCCTATTCCCATAACCTGTTTATTGAGGCCTTTCGAGTAGCCGGTGTGGTAGCAGGCCTATCGGCATTTTGGCTGGTTTATAGCGTTGTTAGTTGGGGGCAACGACTAGCCAAGGAGTCACAATTGGGAGTTTTGCTCCTGACATGGTTCCTTATTGGCTTATGGGCTTCTATGTATTACGGCTCTCAGCCGCTGCTGAGGCCTGACGATCGTTGGTTTTTATGGTGGTTACCCATTGCATTAATTACGGCATTGGTGCTCCGTGATGAGCCGCGTAGAGGTATTTTAGCTCGTGATGACTAGGTCGACTGGGCATTAGCCCTTTGCATTTTACGTGTCTTGGGTAATTCCTTGCCTGCTTAACGTGCGCCATGCCTAGGTACCCGTTAGTCTGACATTTTTACCCGTTGACTACTGGTTCCTCGGCCGAGGCCTGCTAGAATGGCGATCTAATTTCAAGGCTGGGTATATCCGTTGAGTAACTCCCCTACCGGCACGCAGACCTATCTGCGCCTGCTGACCTATTTACGCCCGCACAAGACAATGTTTGCCTTGAGTGTGCTTGGCTTTTTGATGTTTTCAGCTACAGCACCGGCGGTGGCTCAGCTGTTTGAGTATATGGTTGATTCACTTGAGGCCGGTGATACTGACGCTCGATATATGATACCTCTGGCGTTGTTCGGTGTATTTGTCTTTCGTGGTGTCGGGGGCTTTATCGGTG
>Ga0209826_1003189_pt1 | contig 10462 bp, 9 predicted proteins | sample GOMGulsemesocosm_5_FD_184637 | JGI IMG/M metagenome (GOLD analysis project Ga0209826, IMG submission 184637) | Methane-oxidizing microbial communities from mesocosms in the Gulf of Mexico - GOM15C Gulf of Mexico (SPAdes) (version 2) | ecosystem: Environmental > Aquatic > Marine > Cold seeps...
TTTGTCTGACGACAATAGAGCTGTGGTACCACCTGATCCCATACCGAACTCAGAAGTGAAACGCAGTATCGCCGATGGTAGTGTGGGGTTTCCCCATGTGAGAGTAGGTCATTGTCAGACTTTAATTAGGGGTGTTGCTGAAAGGCGGCGTCCCAAAGAACCCCTGATCGCCTCGCGCGGTCAGGGGTTTTTTATTGCCGACGGTTTAGCCAGCTCAATTGATTCCTTTATGTAAACACTATAGCCTCATTACCCTGCGAGTGCTGAACGACTAAATAAATTGACCCATGTTCCTAGTGGGCAGTAATAATTTCCTATTGATATCTTGATTCACAATTAGGGCCGTTATTAACGGTTATTAGTAATTATGATGGATGTGACGAATTCTGTTTTACCTAGAATGGGACTGCTGAGTTACCGCCAAATATTGAAAGTATTGTGTACGCTTATCTTTTTGACTTGCTTGGGGGGGTGCTCTTTACCGCATATCGGTATGTATGTTGTTGAGGATGGTACCGCGCCGGATGCAGATCAGGATGGTGTGCCTGACGATCAAGATGAATGTAGAAGGACGCCGTTGGGTACGCCTGTCGACGAGGACGGGTGTTCCGACGATGATGATGAGGACATGGTTGCCAATGGCAAGGACCAATGCCCCAGAACGCCGAAGGGTATTGTTGTTGATGCTTGGGGATGCTCTGTGGACAGTGATGGCGATGGAGTCTTAGACTCGAGGGATGAGTGTCCCGAGACGTCGCCGAACACGCGCGTAGATGGAACCGGTTGCACGTTAGATGGTGATGGTGATGGTGTGTTGGATTACAAGGACCGATGTAAAGATACCCTGCCAGGGGCTAAGGTGGATCGCTGGGGCTGTGCGCAGTCGGGTGATTGCTGTTCAGAGCTGTGTCGCCGACTGCCTACTCTTAGTGATGTACACTTTGAGCATGATCGAGCGACCTTACGGCCAGAGGCATATAGTTTGCTGAATGAAGCGGTTATTGTGTTGAAGGAGTATACCAAGCAGCCGGTGATCGTCGTAGGCCATACTGACAGTAACGGTACTGAAGGCTATAACATTGATCTCTCAGAACGCAGGGCCAAATCCGTGATGGATTATCTCGTCGGCCATGGCGTAGACGATAAGCGTCTAACCTCAGTTGGTAAGGGTGAATCTGACCCGTTGACCTCCAATAAGTCAGAGGGTGGACGCGCGGCTAACCGCAGGGTGGTCTTTGTGGTTGAGTAATACGGTTGTTGTTCGAGCAGCGCCCGCCTTCGGCTTACCCGAACGCGGGCGCTGTTGTTTATAGCGAGTGACGTTTATGGCCTGCCCAAGGGGGGAGGGGCTGATTGCTGCCGATGATAGAAGAGTTAAGGTGTAGGAGCTGCTTGGCCCTGATCATCAGTAAGATTTGAGTAATGAGAATACTGCAGAGTGCTGCCCAGGCTGAACCGGTGATGCCGAAGCTGGGCAATAGCAAGATATTAAGGCCCAAATTGATGCTGACGCCGAGCATATAAATACGGAGAACCTCAGAGGCTTTATTCGCCATGATGAGCAACATGGCCGGGTAGCCAAAGGCTGAATTGATCACTTGGCTAGCGGCTAGAATCGTTAATGCTGGCGCAGCGCGGCTAAACTCTGGGCCGAAGAGAGTGAGTAGCCAACTGCCCCAAATCATCATCGCGGCGGCAATGGGGAGAGAAACAAGAAAGACGAGACGTGTAGTAGAGGTGATCTTATCCTGGAGCTCTGTCCTTGCGCGCAGGTGGTATAGCTTGGCGACCTGGGGTTCGATGACCACGATAGCGGCCGCGTGGGCGAGAATGATTAGTTCGGCCAGTCTGAATGATGCGTGATAAACGCCAGCATCTGCGCTGCTTAAAAATACGCCTATCAGTAACACGCCAAGACGGGCATCGAGGCTGTAGAAGGCTTCGGATATTACAAGGGGTACTAAGCTTGTGAACCATTCTTTGCGACGGTACTGGGCCGTTGATGCCTGTAACTTGTTGCCCAGGCGGCGGTGTAATAAGTAAGTGTAGAGTATGCATGCGAAGGCGGCGGCGATGATTTGTACGCTCATTGCCCAGGTTGCATCCAACTCCGTGCCCCAGATATACCATGCGGCGAGCAAACTGCAGAGTAATAGTAGTGGGCGCACAACCAGCTTGGGAATTTGACTAGCCAGCACGGAGCCTGCACCCCGCAGGATGCCATCACGAATGCGGTTTAAGCCAAGAACAAAAGGGAGGGCCGACCCAACGACCAGCACCCAAGGGTTATACCCATTCCCCTGCTCAGAAAAGTACCAGGCGGTCGCAAGTAGGGCGGTAGCCGCCAAGCCAGCACCGACAAACATAAATTGATGCAATGTGATGTTGAGTCCGCGCAGCAGCCCTAATGTGTTCTCTTCGAGGTAGATGGCGGTGTTACGCAAGGCTATCGTTCGTAGACCTACAAACATTGACTCGGAAAAAAGCGATACCAAAGTGAATGCAAATACGTAGCTTCCATATTCAGTAACACCCAGCGCCCTTGCCAGGATAATACTGACCAGAAACATGGTGCCAATATTGACCATTTTCAGCAGGAGGGTTTTGATGCTCCCAGCGAGCAACTTGTTAGCCATAGGGCATGGATTCCTTGGGTCTTGAGGGGCTGATGTGTAGCGCTCGTTCGTATTTAAGCGACCTTTTGTAGTGATTTGAGTAGGGGGCCTGCCAATAGCCGGGCTTTAAAACTCGGCAAGCTCCAGCGCCCATCAATGGAGAAGCGCGGTAGGCGGTAGGCGTTGCTTTGGTCATCGATATAGCCAGAGTCAGTGGTGAGGGCTCCTTTCAATCCTAGGGCCCCCAGTAGACTAATTGTTTCATCCGTATAGTTCCTACGCTTGCCAAAGGGGTAGGCAAACCATGCTGATGGGGTGATCCCCCATTGCTTCAAACAGGTTAGGGACTCCACCAACTCGCTCTGTTGTTGTTTTCCGGTGAGCAGGGCCATATTCGGATGCGTGTGTGTGTGGGCGCCGATGTCGACCCAGGGCGAGGCGGCGAAGGCTTGTAGTTCAGCGTAATTTAGCATGTCATTATTCAGGGTCTCACCGGTGTTATTGAGTGCGGCGAGCAACTGTTGGTTGAGCGCTTGGGCCTGGTGCAGGGGCCCCTGAGTATTGAGCTTCTGTAGAGCAAGGGAAAGTCTGATGTGGAGGTCCGTGTGTACCGACGTGGGAAAGTCTAGGTCGGCAGATAGGGTCGTTAGCGCCTGTTGAAGCGCGGAAGTCGTGGGGGTATTCATTAGGTAATTACAGATGTCCCACCAAGGAATCAATTCAGGGTCTTCTGTGTAGGCGGTGGCACTAAACAAGGTGATGGGCACCTGGTATTGCTCAAGGATAGGCAGCCCTAGGGTTAGGTTATCTCGATAGCCGTCATCGAAGGTGATGGCGACCTGCCATTGCTGACTGTTATTAGGCTGGTGGATCTGGTCGAGTGTAGTGAAGCGACAAAAACTGCTCAGCCAGCGGATCTGTTGTTCAAAACTTTTAATCGGCGTTGTCAATGTTGCGTTGTAAAAGGGGTTGGAGTGCTGTGCTGCGGTATCCGCTAGGCGATGGTAGCAGAGAATCAGCCGACGCTTTTTTAGCGGTATCAGGCACGGAGAAAGTCGGGCAACAAGGCTGTCTAAGCTGGCTTTGAGTCTGCTCATTGGGGTTCCTGGTATTATTCTTATGTTGTAGTACTCAACGGCGCTTGAGGCGGGCTTCAATCTGTTTGAGTAGCTTGACCAGCGGCGAGTATATTTTGGAATAGTTATAAAAGGTGACCGCCTCGCCGCCAAAGCTGCGCTTGAAGTTGGCGATGCCAAACTCAGGGTGGCTTTTGTCATCGCCGGTGTAGTACCCACCAAAGTCAAACTGGGTTTTCCCCCGCGCCTTTGCGTCGCAAATAGCTTCCCAGACCAGCGCCCGGTTAGCCAGCGCGATCTGTTTTCGGCTCTCGCTGTCCTGCTGGCTTAAACGTATGGAGCCGCTCATCAGCCAACGGCTGCTCTGTTCACCGTCGATGGTTAAGAAGCCCGCCAAGAGTTGACTGCCGTGATAACAGGTATAGAGATTTCCCTGCTCGCTGAGCGGCCAAAAAGTATCCGTAAAACCATCGAAGCCCTTACCTTTGACAAAGTCTTGGTAGAGGCGGTAGAAGGCCTGGTGGTCTTCATTTTTTTTGATGGTGAAACCGCTGCGCTGGGCTTTATTGACTTCGTAGCGGCAAGACTTCTTCATTTGTTTGAGCAGCGTATCTGCGTCTTTCCGCAGGTCAACGAGCAGGGTGGGGGATGACTTACAGCTGAAACCATCCACAGAGACGTTATTCGGCACGGCGTAAAAGTAGGCGGCGGAACAATGGGGAACGTCAAAGGGTTCGCTGCTAAACCAGCTCTGCTCTTTTTTGTAGAATAGGTGGCGAGTCTGAAGTCTGGTCACGCTGAGCCTCATTAAATAGTTAAGTGTGCGTGTTGAAATACCTTCGAATCAACGTTCTAACCTAACGTGTAGAAGGCGTTGAGGCTTTCATCAGGGGTAGTATACTCTGAGGCTCTAGTATAAAACCAAAAAAGACTAGCTAAATATTCTTGGCCAGCTAAGGCCAACCCCTCCAGGCAGCTGGACGGGTATGTTGAGAGTGCACATCTATGTTGTTGTTTGTGTCGGCAGTGTTTGTATTGCTATTGGTTGTGGTCGTGAACCCCCTGTTGCTATGGCTTCAGGCAAGCTTTATCAAGAAAGATAAAGGGGTCGTTCGCGAGGAGGTAAAACCACTGAACGTCTCAATGGTCACCGTCCTGAGAACCCCCGATGTTGAGCTTCTGGAGGCAAAAATTACCAATGTGATGCGAATAGCTGGGCTAAATCAGTGGGTGTTGTACCACGATGGACCTGCCAGCCCAGAGCTTAAAGACTATATGTTCCAGCAGCACCCAGAGGTGCGATTACGTGAGTCTACGCTGCGCAAGGGTAAGAATGCGGTGCTCAATGAAGCCATCGAGTGTTGTAGTGGTGATGTGGTGCTCTTTAGCGATGCTGATAGCCTGCAGCAAGCCGATTGCTTAGATGTATTGAAAGGGCATTTTGATGATGCTTCTGTTGGCGGCGTTTGTGGTCAGAGGGTGATTGCAGAAAGGCATCAGCAGGATGCTGGCCAGTCCCTGTATATAGATCTGGATTCGCAGATCAAGGCTTGGGAGTCACGGTTAGGGCAACTGACGTCTAATGACGGTAAGCTTTACGCTGTTCGCCGACCACTGCTACAGGTGATCCCCGATGGCGTGACCGACGACCTGTACAGCGGCCTAACGGTTTTAAAGCAAAAGCAGAAATTTGTTTTTGATCGTGCTTTTACCGCCGAAATTAGGTTGCCATCTCGCAGTCTTGCCCATGAAGTTCAGCGACGTCGGCGCATTGTATGCCGAAGTTTACGGGGGTTATGGTTACAGCGTCGAATCTTTCGGTGTCATGAGTATGGCCTGCTCTCAATACGCTTGTTTATCAACAAGGTCTTGAGGCGTCTAATCCCTCACTCGCTACTGGTGGCGCTAGTGGCGATGAATGCTCTGCTCTTCTCTTACTCTCCTGATTATCTACTTTTATTGGCAGCGCAGGTGTCATATTTATACTTGTTGTATTATTTTACTAAGGCTGTTTGGGCAGAGCGGTTACCGAAAAAAGTGTATCGCCTGTTGCATGCTAATGCCTATGTATTGGCCGGCTTGTATGGCACCTTATTAGGATCTTTCGATTTCCTCAAGGGCGAGCAGTACGTCACTTGGACGCCTAAAAAGTCGTAACGATGACGATATCGCGCCGGTGAGCTATCCACATTACCCAGTGAAAAGTACCCTCTTTATATGACACAGTTAACCATGACCAGCAGCGCCATTATTCCAACCTACCACCGGCCTGATGACCTTGATAAGTGCTTACAGTCCATCTTAAGGCAAACGCACCTGCCCAGTGAGTTAATCATTGTCGACGACGGTGACCTTGGCTGCTTTCCTCGGCAAAACGAATTTGAGCAGCGGGGGATTGCTTGTCACTATGTGAAGAAGGCTACGCCAGGGGTGACCGAGTCGCGTAACCACGCTGCGCAGATAGCCAGTGGCGACATTTTGATTTTCCTAGAAGATGATGTCATTTTATTTGATGACTATATTGAGCAGTTACTGATGAGCTTTGCTGCCGATAAAAGCGGTAACTTAGCGGGAGTGGGCGGAATTATCGACAACGATCGCTTTCATTCGCTGCGCGCTTTTTTAGAGCGAATCCCAAATCTTGTCTTCGGTATTTCAGGGTTGCATGAAGGGCGAATTCTGCGCTCTGGTTTTGCCACCGACTACGGTTCCACTGAGCGCCCTATACGCGAAGAGTGCGACGTTGATTTCTTATTGGGCGGTGTCTCGGCTTTTAAACGCAGTGTTTTTGAAGAGTTTGAGTTTTCTAACCGCTACCGTAGCAAGAGTGGCTATGGCCAGGGAGAGGACAAAGAATTTAGTTTCCGAGTGTCTCGTAAGTATAGGCTAGCGGTGAACCCAAAGGCGCGCCTTGATCACTTCAGTGCCCCGAAAAAAGACTTTAATCGCTTTATTAAGGGCCGGGCATTTATTCTGTCGCGTTTTTATTTCTTTAAAGAGAGTGTGAAGCAGTCGCCTGTTGATTGGTTTTTCTTTTGGTATGCGACCTTGGGTTATCTGCTTATGCGTGTTCTTGTCACTCTTTTTTCTTTCAAGAAAAAAGAGTGGCAGCGTCTGTATGGTATCACCAGTGGGATTGTTGCTGTTGTACTTGGGAAAAAGTTAGATTCTTTATAGCGATAATTTCGCGTGACTTACTCAGGTGCATTGCCCTTTGATTAATCTTGGCCACTGGCTAAACCGCGATGAAATTTTGGGCCCGCTCCTTTACTTGCTTTTCGTAACGCATAGCTGATGAGGGGGCGCGTAACATGTGGTCAGAGCGCTTCCAATGTGGGTAATGGTGCTTTAACGGGGTGATGTTGGCTTTATAGAGAAGGGATGTGAACTCTGTATTCTGTTTTTTTGGCTTTATTCGCTGCTCGGGACTAACAGCTCCCGAGGGCCTAAACGCCAACCTCTGCGTTTCATCAGAGGCCTCGTCGCGAATGAATTTTCATTATCGGGCCACCTTACTTAAACCTTGGATGGGGGTGTGCGCGATCAATATCGGTTTGGTGATCTCAGGTGCATTGGCTGGCATCCGGCATGCCTTCGAATCGCTCCGGTTACTAAGGGCGATTGACGGAACAGGGTTCGAAAAACAACCTGCTTTTCCCTCTGTGGCAACAGTACATCATGACTAGATTAGAAATTATCACGCCCTCTAGGGTTGGTTGTAGATACCATTCGGAATTGTTGTTGTTTGTATTGACCGTCTGATGGTGACAGACCTTCAAAACATTGTTCATAACCTGAAAATTAAAAAATTAAGTCTTTTTTTATAGTTAGTTCACTGCAGTAAGAATTTATACCCGCATTGATCCTCGATCGTTTGATGCGTAAATTGAATTTTTTCTTTTTTAGCATTCAATGAGTAACTGTCACAGAGGGAAGGGTTATACGCCTGCTGTAGCAATGACAGCTGAGGGTTAACTAGCTCGCTGTCTATGTTCATCCAGTCGGCCAGTGTGTTGATAAAGTTGACCATATAGTATTCCTTGTTGACGGTCTGGCGCGGATTGCTGGAGCCGCTTTGCCAATGCAGAAGAGGAACTTCAAAGCCACGCTTTGACAACAGCCCTCCAGCGGCATGTCGATAAAAAGGCGGCTCATCAATCTCGGCCAAACCGTGGTCCGAGGTATAGAGTATTTCGGCATCATAGTCACCCAAGGTATGTACTAGTTGGCCCAATATTTCGTCGGTATAACGAATGCTGTCATCGTAGCAGTCTCGCTTCATTTCATAATAAGAGTCTTCTGGACGAGTGAAAAATGGCGTAGGGCTACGCTTACAAAAATCTGAATGAGAGCCGAGTAGATGTAGAATGATCAAGCCGCGCTCCCCTGGCGGGGTGCTGACAACGACGTCTTTAAAAGCTTCAATAATCTTGCCGTCATATTGGTTTTCGTTTTCGTTTACAAAGGCATTAAGAAATTGAGTGACGTTAGCCTGATTGGCGAGTCGGGTGATAGGCGTGTCGTGATAGCTGATTTTATTTTGATTTGAAATCCAATAGGTTTTCAGGCCGGAAGCTTTGGCTAAATCAATGACATTATGTCCGTAGGAGACGGTTTTCCCGTCATACCGAGAAAGTAGTATTGGTACGGATATACGTGTCCCTGGCGAAGGTGAGTATACGCTGTCAAACACTGTAAGGCCCTTGGTTTGGGACATGACTGGGGTGGTGTCTCGGTGATAGCCATAAAGTGACAGGTTATGTTTTGTCGCTGACTCCCCAAGCACAAGCACATAGAATTGTGTGGTTGCGCTATCTCGCACAACAGGTTTATCCCAGAGAGATTTTATGGGGGTCGACAGTTTTCGTTTCTGTTTTGTGTACGACCAAACAAGATAAGCCTCTTTTAGTAAAAAAGTTTGTTTTATGGCTTCAATTACATATTTTTTGGATGAGATGTCAGTTTTTTCTCGACGTTGGTATTCCTGTGCTATCTGCAATATCACCAGTACCTCACACAGTACTAGGATGCTAAAAAGCTGGTGCCACCCTACAGAGTGAAAGCTGTCAGACGTTTTCACAATAGCAATAACGACAAGGCAATAGAGTACAATGAAAACAGCGCTGGGCAGAAAGTTGACTTCAGATACAAACTCCCGAACTTCGTTTGGGGTAGTCTCAATAATCGACCCAATCGACAAAAAGTCTGGCATGGCATTGTACATATCGCTGTATAATTGCAGAAAAAGGAGGTAGGCCGCCAACACTGCTGCCATTACCAGCATCAGTGGCCGCGAGAGGCGATCCGTTAATAACGTATTGGCCAGCAACAAAGTGGTCAATATCACTGCATGAACAAGTGACGGAAACCAGTCTATCCCTGGGCGTGAAAACTGAGTAAACAATACTGCAAAGGTGAACGTGGCGGTCAGTACCACGAGCCGTTGTGCTTTATTGGACACTTGGTACCATTCACCAGTCATGCATACTTCTCTTCAGTTTGTTTTATGGTTGAGCTATTGTCAGGCATGCTAAGGTGCATCCGCTGGAATTTCAACTGTGCGTATGAATTATGGCCATATCGAATGCCCCTGCGGCCGAGTTATCAGGTACATCACAGTTAGGAGTGTCTTTTCTGCACTGGGTTTTATGACATTACAGACGTTAATCCTGAGACTGTTTCACACACCACGAGCTGATGCCGCCAAGATGGCCGTGTCGGTTGTAGAGTACGCTCATGTAATCGAAGGTACCTTCCTTCGCTAGATCACGTGTTTTATCGATACGTTTCTAAATCTGCACCCTCATCAAACTGTTAAAAAGGATTCCGCAATAGGGTCGTCCAAGAAATACTTCGTAGGCTCAACTGGGCTCAGTATTGCGCTGGTTGCAGAAACCTTGTAGCTGTAAACCTGACCCGAATGTATCAGTACACGACCCACAGCCATTAATAGGGCGCTCCAGTCGGCTTTGGGCCGAACTGGACTGACGACAGGACGCGGTGCTTGAAACCACGAAACGACTTGATCTTATTCGTGCTCATGGTCCTTTAGACGCGACCTATGCCATGGATTTTCCATCTCACGTAAGTCGAGAGCCATAGACGCCAACCACTGGCAGTATAAGAGGCTCGGGTGACGCCCAGATCACTGATCTGTGACAGCAGTTTGTTTAGATGTTGATAGGTCGGTACTTCACTCGGGCTGGCTGGAATAATACCTTGTGGCCCTTTTGAAAATGCCGTGCTCTTCTTTGGTTCCCTTTAATTCAGAGCGTTGTTGACTCTCTATCGCTGTCGTCAAGAGACTCTTCTGCCGATCAACCCTCCACAACTTTATCGAATGGACCTGTTTGTACAACACTGTTGCGGCCGCCTAGCCGTTCTGAAATACCGTCCCCCCGCTCGACGACTTGTTTACATGCTCATATTTACATTGTGGTACGTATCCCTGCCCGTTCATAAGACCTTCTTGCTATGCAAAAAAAATAATCAAGGAGTGCCTATGAAGCAGGGAGCAGTCTAACCCAACGTTAAGAAGGGGCGGGTGTCGCGTAGTGGTTTTGTAACTAATTACTGTGAAGCCGAAATGCCCATCAAGGAAGTACAATGTTCTGGTCAACAATACCGGACACATTTAGTTTCTAATTTCTCAAACTGAACCGGCGATAGATCATCGTTGGATGAGTGAAGTCGATCCAGGTTGTAATATTTTATGTAGGCAGCCACATCATGCCTCATATGCTCGCGGGTTGGTTGGTGGACTTTGAAGAT
>Ga0209826_1003191_pt1 | contig 10459 bp, 10 predicted proteins | sample GOMGulsemesocosm_5_FD_184637 | JGI IMG/M metagenome (GOLD analysis project Ga0209826, IMG submission 184637) | Methane-oxidizing microbial communities from mesocosms in the Gulf of Mexico - GOM15C Gulf of Mexico (SPAdes) (version 2) | ecosystem: Environmental > Aquatic > Marine > Cold seeps...
CAGGGCCACCGGCTTTAGTTGCCACGGTGATTTCACGAATTAATTTAGTAAATAATTTACCGCGTTTGGCATCTTGCGCGCCCTTACGGAAACGAATATTAGCCCACTTACTATGACCTGCCATAACTCACCCTTAATTTCTTTCAATATATAGGTGAGAGTGTATCACTAGAGGCGGCTTTGATTAAGTGGAAACGGGGGAAACTCTATTGATTAAGGAAAAATACTTCCTTGGTGAATAACTGAGAACTAAACATTCAAGCGAATACGTGTTCCATGCTCAAGAGATAGAATAATTTCCTGAGGATCTATATTACTAGGGAAAGCAACACCGCTAACCTTTGCGTTCAAAAAACTACAACCTTCTAAATTACAGTCACTTAAATCCAAACCACGTAAGTCTGCATTCTTAAAAGAAGAACCCGATAAATCCAAGCCACTCAAATTTGCACCTTTCAAATCAAAAGATCTAAATTTAACTTTTGTTAGATCCGTCTCACTACCTTTTGCTCGCAAGGCATTAAATGCATCTACATCCTCATCTCTAAGTAACTCATATGCCGCACTGATTTTTTCTTCTAACATTTAAACAGCCTTTGTTTCTTTTATTGATTACGAAAGTATAGTCGGTTATTTAGAAAAACCTTATCGCTTAACTTTTCCTGAAAAAACTTATCTATCTGGCATAAAAAACCCCGCATAAAGCGGGGTTCTTAATATCACATTAGTGATGGTTGGCTTACATCATACCGCCCATGAATGATAAATATTTATATATTACAATCACTTATAAAAACTATAATAATTTAAACCCCTCTTTATACCCCTTCCCAACAGGTACTATTCAAAGCCATCACCCATTTGCTTGCAAAGATAGTGTTTCCAGTACCATTATTACTGGCGATCAAGCCACCTTTATCCTATTTGAGCGACTACTGCCCCCCGCCCTATCTTTAATCCAATGCTCTCCAACCTATCGGCCTGCCAACCGGTTTGCTTTGTAGGATGGTCGCACCGTCGGTTCTTAGCATATGCAGAGTATCATTACTGTCATGTTGCAGTAATACATCGTTATCACCGTCACCATCGTAGTCGGCTAGATCAGCTATTGACCAGCCATTAACGGGACTGAGAATACCTGTATCGGTTGTTGTTGCGCCATCTTTTAGCCAAGCTTGGAGTTTGTTGTCACTGTCTCTTACCAATAGGTCAGTTTTGTTATCTCCATCAAGATCAGTATGCCCTTCTAATGTGTAGCCAACGAGGCTATCTGCGCTATTACTGGCACTGATGGTGCTGCCATTCATGGTATAGAGGTGTAGTTTGTTAAGACTTGGATGATAGAGCAGGATGTCGGCTTTGCTATCGGCGGTGTAATCACTCACATTGCTCACTGTCCACGCACCTATGTTAGCAACACCTTTGCTGGCGGTGATGCTTGTTCCATTCATGGTGAATAGGTGTAGTTTATGACTGGTTGGGCCATAAAGCAGGATGTCGGCTTTGCCATCTCCATTGTGGTCGCTGGTGGCGGCTACGGTCCAATCAGGAACTTTTGCAATGCCACTGCTGCTTTGGATGGCGGTGCTATTCATTAAGAACATGTGTACAACACCTGTGATGTTATTTTGGAGGAGGATGTCGGCTTTACTATCTCCATTAAAATCAGCAATACCTGAGATACTCCAACCGGGTATTTTGGCGATGCCTTTACTTCTGCTAATGATGTTGCCATTCATGAGGAAGATGTTTAGCGCATGACTAGTGTTATGTCTAAGGAGGATATCCGCTTTGCCATCACCATTGTAGTCATTACTTTTGTTAACAATCGTCCAGCCGGGGATGTTGGCTATGCCTTTGCTGGTTAAGATGCTGGCGCCATCCATTTCAAAGGCGAACAGCCGTTCAAAACCGGCTGAATAGAGGAGAATATCGGCTTTGTTGTCACCTCCGAAGTCGTCATGTGATGCAGTTTGCATAGAAAAACTTAATCCCAAAGGTACTGTGGCTTCACCAGAACTGTTCCAACCCCAGCATACCACACCGCTGTCATCTAGAGCACAGGTATGATTACCACCTGCTGCCACCTGCTTAGGATTACTCAAGCTCGGTACGTTGGTTTGCCCAAAGTCATTATACCCCCAGCAGAAAACACCAATATCATCCAAAGCGCAAGTATGATATGTCCCTGCCGTCACCTGTTTGGGGTTATTTAAATCTGGAACAGAAATTTGACCAAAAGCGCTAAAACCCCAACAAACTACCCCCGTATCATCCAGGGCACAGGTATGATCCCAACCTAGCGCTACCTGACTAGGGTTACTTAGTGTAGGCACATTTGTCTCACCATCGTCGTTTAAACCCCAACAAACTACTCCCGTATCATCCAGGGCACAGGTATGACCAAATCCTGCTATCACCTGCTTAGGGTTGCTTAAGCTTGGTACGTTGGTTTGACCGTCAGCATTATACCCCCAACAAAAAACGCCGATATCATCTAATGCACAGGTATGCCAGTCTCCTGCCGTCACTTGTTTGGGATTACTTAAGCTAGGCACGCTAATTTCACCAAAGCTATTATCTCCCCAGCAAACCACACCGCTATCATCAATGGCGCAAGTGTGATTACCACCTACTGCTACCTGTTTGGGGTTACTTAAACTTGGTGCCATGGTTTGACCCCAACCGTTACTTCCCCAACAAGCCACACCATAATCATCGATGGCACAGGTATGGTTATATCCCGCTGCTACTTGGTGTGTCCTCAACTTTACAAACGCCTCGTTTAAATCTGTACCCGCCAGATACTCTGACAGGTTAGTAAACCCATCCCCATCTAAATCACCTTCAGCATCAGTATCATCAAGAGGATCTAGACCTACTGAAAGCTCAATAGTATCTGGTATACCATCATTATCATCGTCATTATCACAGGCATTACCAAGGCTATCAGAGTCGGTATCCAATTGGTTGATATTGGCCACTGTTGGGCAATTGTCTGTGCTGTCCTGTATCGTATCTTCATCTGTGTCAACGATTACCAATTTAAAGACCAACATTGGACGGTGTTCACTATCCAGCGATTCCGAACTTGCAAAATGCACAATATTTGCAATATTCGTATTGGGTCGTAACAGTATCCCGTTATTTACCACCGCACCGCTTCGCCATTGATGGTAAATATCAGTGATATCAATTTCAAACCAACCTGTATCGGATGGTTTTCCAATATTTTTGATATAAACTGGGTTGGCGGGTTGATCCACCCACTGTAGGCCCTCTACCCAGGGACCTCCAGTCGTCCAAAGAGACATCTCAGGGTACGTCCACTCATTTGCTTCCTCATTCGTGACCCAAAGCCTCAGCGTTACTGACTGAACAGTGTCTGGTTGCCCCGCCAAATCGAATTTAAGAAAAGCGTAATAGTGATCACCCCATCCACCCACTATGAGTTTATCGTTATCGAAACCATATATTCCCGTGCCAAAATCCGAGCTACGGACATAGGAATCCACACCATCATCTGGCTGAATAATTATTGAATCATCCCCAGTACCTATCTCCTTTACGAAATTAAACGTCACCATACAGGTGGAAGATATTACATCAGTAGTCCAGTTATCTCCGTCCCAGCTTCCCGTTGGGCAGGTTCCTTCTACTTGTGTGCTTACGATATAACCTTCATCAGCAATAACAGTAAAACTAGCGCTATCTCCTATGGCTACTCTTTGAGGGATATTTGGGGTAACAGTGCCTCCAGAACCATAGGAAGGAATTACATTTGCAATTTCAGCTGTCTCAATGAGACTGAGCCCTAGCTCTACGTCGGTTAGATCTATCCCACTTTGATTTTCGCCAAAGCCATCAAGATGGAAAGTTATATTGTAGGTTCCTGGCGGTAGAACACCATCTGATCCCCCTATAGATATTTCTTCCGTTTCCAAAGATGCCTGCGATAGGAACCTTTGATCTAATAGCGTTAATAACTCCCCATCCACAAAGACTTTTAATAAACCCTCTCCAGTAACGTCGAACGCCCAATCAAAGCGTAAAACGTTAACCGGAGTTGTAGTAGTAATGTCAAAAGACATATATGCTGGCTCATCACTGGGAATGATCGTTGATTCCGACTCAAAAGCTGACGTATCGAACTTCATCAAAGCCAATTGGGGAGAAGCTACCAGTGAACTTGAGTTCAGGGAAAGCCAATCAATCGCATTAGTCACACCGTTTGTTACGAGATCAACAGTACCCTTAACGCCATCGACAACGTTGCCTTTAAATGCGCCTGGAAAATACGTCCAAACATAAGGAGTCCAGTCAACATATGGGCAACTACCATCAGTCTGACTATGGCATTCCTGGTTTTTAGATACTTCAAGGAAGCTCATATTGTTTTGCGATTCCTTGGATAAACCAAACCCCATACTTCCCGGATTTACTAGAGGTTCATTATCTGTATAAATGTGCGGAAAAGGGGTTTCTTCAATAATGCTTTCACCATAAAACCAGCCTGGACGCGAATGCTCACAAAAAATTTCTTGAATGAAATTAAGTCCATCCAAGAGAGAACAACCAGACCCATCAATCGGAGTAACATCGATATTAAATCCATTAGTCAAATGCAAATCAGTCGAATCCAATAATGAGATTGCAGCTAACCACAGTGGATTTGTTTTTATTTCAGATGTGGGGATTATATTTCGTGTATCAACGTAGTTATCAACCCAGTCAGCATGTTCACCATACTTATCCGAAACATGGCGCGTTATATTCGTCGTTATGGGAATCGAAAGAGGGTTGGGGTGATAGGCATCAAAAAAAGTCTCATGAACAGTAGCGTTAGTAGACAGGACTATGCCCGCCACATCAATCAGATTTGAGCCAGCGCTATGAGCAATAAGGTGATAATGCTCGTATTGCTGCCCAAAATGCTCATTAAAATATTCGCCCAACTGAAGACCAATATCTCCAGCATTTCTCCAAGCTATAGGTGGCATTTTCGAGATACTAGCACGAGTACTCCAATCAACCACCCATACATCCCAATCACCACTGCCCGTATTGCAGTGCCGAGTTTTATCGTCTTTTTTTATCGGATCTGTAGGTTTTTCCGCTCCGAGTTCCTTGCATATAGCATCCGCCATATTCTTCACCCAATTATCATCGCCGTGAGCATGAGCAGCATATCCATGCGTTATAACAATTGCTTTGGTTGCCGTAGTGGCACACCCTTCTTGCGGACAGTTATCATTTATTGCAGCAGATTGAGGTTCTGGCTGTACTGTTAGCGCTAAACTTCCTGAACAGAGATGACCACCAAACTCCGAACACACACGAACCTGCAGTGTGCGAGTAACCGTGTTATTAATGGAGATTTCTAGTAATGCGTCTTCTCTATACGTGGGCAGAGTCTGTGCCCACGTCCAAGTACCTCCGCCATCCTCAGAGAATTGATGCCAGCTAGCCCTAGAAAATCCGCTGCCGATGAGAGTCACATCCTGATAGCTGCCCCCTAAATAGATCAATTCCGGTGTAGTTTGGGAGAGCGTCGGTGCGACGGTTGTATCAGCATCTGTCACCGTGACTGTGGCACTTGCAGAACATAAATTACTATTTTCTCCTGTACATACTCTAACTTTCATTGTTCCCACAACCTGGTTATTTACAGCGACCATTATAGAGTTAGAATCATTAACTATTGGCACGTTTGCAGACCAATTCCAGGTGAAGCCACCGTCTGTGGATGTCTGGTAGCGATTCGCTGATGAAAAGGCCTCTCCCTGCAAAATGACATTGCGCGTACTCGTGCCTTGAGAGATTACTTCAGGAACTACTTTCGTTACCACTGGTGTGATGGGCGCTGATGATTCTTGGATAGTTACTGAAACACTTGATGAGCAGGCACTACTTCCGTATGAGGCACAGACTCTAATTAATGCTGTTCGTTGAATGGTGTTATTGATGCCCACCGTAATTGAATTTGGTCCGTTGATTATCGGTGCTGACTGCGCGGCGACCCAACTATTTCCTCCATCAACCGACAGCTGGTGCCAGCTCGCAGAGGTAAAATCACTTCCGACAAAGCCTACATCCTGATAGCTGTTACCCTGCTCTATTAGCTCAGGAGATACCGAAGATAGGGTTGGTGACAAGGGTGCCGATGGCATTGGACCAATTACCAAAGTGTTACTCTGGATTGTGCCCTGTGTGTTACTGGCAACAATATGGAAGTTGTATGTATTCCCCGCACTCAAACCAAGTTCGTTTCTGAATCCTCTCTCAGTAGTCGTACCACTGACAGGAAATATTTTCTGTCCATCCCGGAATACTTCATAACCGGTTGCATTATCACTGGCTGTCCAACGCAATTGCACGGCAGGCCCTGCCGGATCGCGTGTGTCCCAATAGGGTTCGTCATTACTTACCGTAAAGTTTCCGAGGACAGTCTCTACTGACGAAGTTACCATTACTGAATGCGCTCCTGAGGAACAGTCCGAGTTTGTAGTTTGGGCAGCTGACCGGCATACCCGAACAAAAATCGTATCGTCTACCGTGCCAGGATTCATGTTCACATTAATATGAGTATTGCTAACTATTGATGGTACGGCATTAATTAAATGCCAAACCCCCGCATCTGGCGGAACACCCCACTTCACCTGAACAATATTGTCAGAATGGAAGTCATTCCCATAGATACTCAATAAGTGTAGGTTGCCATCCGCAGGCATACTGGTAGGGCTGATACTGTTTACTGAGGGAGTAGCCGAAATAGCCGTTACGGTGAATGCGCTAGAAACGTCAAAATCATTACTCTCATCCTGACTCAAGTCACTATTATTATCGGCAATCACCCATACATAATATGTCCCCGGTGTACTCGGCACTGTTACGGTTGTGTTTTGGGTTATAGATGCCCCTGCTGGAATTGAGCCTGTCGGATGCGCACTACCTACATTATCCGAAGAAGAGCCATATCCATTTGAAGCATTTGATGTTGTGATCCTGACCTGAGAGTATGAAGTTCCTGCCGTTCCAGTACCATTATTACGAATTTGCCAACCTACGCCTAACGATCCTCCTGCCACGACACTATCCGACCCTCTTGATACATTTCTAGGCTCTACATCTATGGTAGTCGGAGCGATGACAGTGAATGCCGACGATACAGCGAAGTCATTGCTCGTCGTACTCTGACTCAAGTCACTATTATTATCAGCAATCACCCACACATAATATGTCCCCGGTGTGCTCGGCACTGTTACGGTTGTGCTTTGAGTTGTAGATGCCCCTGCTGGAATTGAGCCTGTCGGATGCGCACTACCAACATTATCCGAAGAAGATCCATATCCATTTGAAGCATTTGATGTTGTGATCCTAACCTGAGAATCTGAAGCTCCTGCCGTTCCAGTACCATTATTAAGAATTTGCCAACCTACGCCTAACGGCCCTCCTGCCACCACGCTACTAGAACCTCGTGATACATTTCTAGGCTCTACATCTACGGTAACTACTGCATCCAAAAAAATTTCTACTGAATACCCTGTTAACCCTTGATCCCACTCGATATACCACCATGTATACCCGCTCCCCGAATATGGCCCATTAACAATTCGACCTTGGCTACCATTAGAAACCACTCCTAATGAGCTACAACTAGCACTTACAAATGGACATGGGCGAACAGACAAATTATCCGTTGCCTCGACTCTATCGTTATATTCAAAAGCATCTGCGACAGTAGAAAATGCAATTGCCACTAACACAGCAAGATAAATAAGTAATTTGGGTGTCGTATTTTGAATCATATATAGCCTGCCAATTCTTCTTTACGATAATTAAGAGTAATGACTATAGTAACCTTTTCCGCGAAGCACCCTAATAATTATTTCAATTCAACATCCTAATCTAATGGCAACGGACCAATATTATTGCCTGTTATAGCATCTCCATCCATTTCACTTGAGATCAGTAGGAGCCAATAGAAAAAAGGGTATAGAAACTGTACGCCTCCCGCAAAATCAGAATAGATTTAGTAGAGTTTCCCATTAACATTAACCGTAATGGAGAACTTAAAATGAAAAGACAACGATTTACAGAAAGCCAGATATTTTCAATCCTAAAAGAAGGCGAGTCAGGGGCTATGATTGTTCCTGACCTCTGCCGTAAGCATGGTGTAGCTCAAAGCACCTATTACAAATGGAAGGCGAAATATGGTAGTTTAGAAGCTTCTGATTTAACACGATTGAAATCGCTTGAAGATAAAAACCGTAAACTCAAGAAAATGTTTGCAGATGTCAGCCTGCAAAATATGGCGTTAAAGGACGTCATCGAAAAAAAGCTGTAAAGCCAACAGAGCGCAAGCAGTTAGCGCATTGTGTGGTAACTGCATTAGGTTTAGGCGTTGTGTTGGCCTGTCATGCTTTTAAGGTTAGTCGTTGTGCGTATTATTATCAGCCAAAATTAGTTGATGATCGTCAGATCATTGATATTTTATCCGTGCTGGCACGAAAGCATCCTCGTTATGGCTTTCGAAAACTATTTAAACGCTTACGCAACCAAGGCTATGGCTGGAATCATAAGCGAGTCTATCGTATTTATTGAGGACTGAAATTGAATTTACGTCGTAAAGGTAAACCACATTTACCGACAAGAAACCTAGAACCATTAGCGATTGAGATTGATAGTAGCTTATCGATAACACGCGTTATTCGTGTGCTTGACCGTCTTGCTGCTTATCGAGGTTATCCTCGACAGTTACGTCAAGATAATGGGCCTGAATTCACAGCACATACATTAGAGCTCTGGGCTGAAGAACATGGGTAAAACTGGACTTTATTAAGCCTGGCACGCCTACTCAAAATGCATATATTGAACGATTTAATCGCACTTATAGAAATGAAGTTTTAGATTGTTATTTGTTTGAATCATTGACTGAAGTGCGCGAAATAACCGATAGTTGGATGAATATAATTATGAGCGACCTCATGAGTCACTTAATGATTTACCACCTAAGATTTATGAGCAATTAACCTGAGAAAACTCTACAGAAATCTGTTCTAAATATGGGAGAGTTATACAGCTACCTAGCAGAGTAAGATAAATTTTGTTCTTACCTGTTTTTTATAGTTCAAGATGCCGGCACATATAACTGACTCATATGACGCCTCTAATATGAGTTGAGCGAACCTTCTCCATGATTTTGAGGCATTCTTGGATAAGCAACAGGAGTCCTGAGCAATAAGTTTGACTAACCGTATGCTGTGCGTCATTTAGTGTGATGGCCATACTTCATTGAATGCCAGTACGTAGCACCCCTCTTAACAGGTCAATTTCATCGTCATTCTCAGTTCTAAGAGCATCAAGATAGTTCACCCAAGACTGCATCATGATGCCAACCTTGCTCATGTAATATTGTAGACGCCGTAGTTCTAAAATCGTTCGCTTGGGAAAACATAAATCGAATATTTGGTGATTTCTTGTTAGGAATCAATCTTAGTACAATAACTACCCGATGGGGCATTATCGATATCCTTAATCAATTTAGCAAGCAGCGTTGATTCAGTAATAGCCACTCGATGAGCCAATGCATAAGCAAAAATACGATTCATTACCGACAAAACCATTCGTGCTTTTCGAAGATGCCCAGTGGATTCAATCAATAACATTATTTCAGTGACATGCGCTGTATCAATAGTATAAATCGACAACTTACCAATAGCTTTCATATCCGTTTCTATCCAACACTTCACCTTTTTCGTATGTTCAGTTGACCAAGAGGATTCGTGCTTCTTACACCAATCTAATCCGGCCGCCTTAAATATACGCTCATGGTTTGCATTTGAACGCTTTCGGACTCACCTTTCCTCTGCAGGGTTAATACCTTGAATTATTAGCCCAGGTGCCTTTGCCGCCAATTCCCTTGCTTCAATGAGGGGTATCGTGGGGTACTTTCCAAACGCCAACTCTTGATGCTTTCCGTTATAACGATAACGCATCCTCCAAAGCTTAGAGCCGTTATTTTTTACCAATATAAACAAGCTATTACCATCACTTTTCTTTATTTCCTTTTGACCTTCAGGACAAGTCAAACTATTGCTCCAATCGCTGTTAATGCCATAAAATATTTCCAATGAGGGGTATTAATAGGGGTACCGGTTAACTTTTGAGGAATATATCAACTATTCAATATAAGAGATACCCCTCATTTAACCCTAAATACCCTGCCATTATACGGATCATTATAAGACCAAACGAGACAACTAAACAATAAAAAAGCCCGTAAGAACTAGCCTTACGAGCTTTTATGCTACCACTTGAGATTAAGCAGAAGGGTTTACATCATACCGCCCATGCCACCCATTCCGCCCATACCACCCATATCTGGCATTCCGCCAGCAGGTGCTGCGCCGGCTTCTTGAGGCTCATCGGTGATCATTGCTTCTGTGGTAATCATTAA
>Ga0209826_1003192_pt1 | contig 10452 bp, 10 predicted proteins | sample GOMGulsemesocosm_5_FD_184637 | JGI IMG/M metagenome (GOLD analysis project Ga0209826, IMG submission 184637) | Methane-oxidizing microbial communities from mesocosms in the Gulf of Mexico - GOM15C Gulf of Mexico (SPAdes) (version 2) | ecosystem: Environmental > Aquatic > Marine > Cold seeps...
AAAAACATTCTCAATATTAGCGACACCGCGAATGAAGCTTCCAGAGGCGCTGAGGTTAACGTTCAATCCTCAGATAAAATGAGCTCAACCATTCAAAGCTTAAACAACCTAATCACACAATTTACGGGTAAAGAACCCAACTCAAAAACAGTTGGTTAACAACCATAGGTCGATCAAAAGCAACACGGTTTATCGTCTAGCGATGAAACCTTTTTCGATTAAATCCGCGTCCCCATTAACGACTTTTGCATAAGTTGTTTTTGCATTAACTCGAACAATCTTTACTTCTGCAACCTTATCTTCTATTTGCCCTAGTGATTCCTTTGTATAAGGGTCAAACATCTCGTCGCCCAACAGGAAAACATCTAGTCGCTCCCCTTTTTTCAACGTTTTCCCTCCTTGATTAAGAACCACCATTTTTCCTTTTATAGCGACTACTCGTATCGGGTAGATATTTGCTAACGCCGTTTGTGATAACGTGCTTGCTAAGTATTGGGTGATACCTGCTTGGCTAGAGCCAAATTTGGCAAGCATATTACGAATCTGCTTATCATTAAACTTCACGCGGATGGTGTCGGACCATTTAACTTGGCGTGATGCTGCAAGAATAATTTTGTAATCAAGCTGTGCCGAGCCAGAGTAGTGACTTAGAGTTTCCCCTGTTAGCTCTAATACCGTCGATTTCTTCCTACTTGATAATTTTCGAAGATTGCCGACCACGAGATAATCCACACCGAGAACATTACCCAGCTTCGCGCGCTCATTCACATTAGCATCACCACTCATCCAGATCGCCTTCTCTGTAGAAAACTCATCCTTAAACTCTCTATCAAGCACGTTCACCCGCCGAGACTGGGTAAACTGGTCGATAAGCTTATTACGGAACTCTTCCTCCACTGAATGAGCAGGAACACTATCACCTAGCAAATGAAAACGCTGCACCCCCAGATGAAAGGGTAACACTGCCAGCTTCCGCCTAGCCTCTGCAGGGAGGCCCGGCTTTTCATATTTGAGAATATAAACAGAGAGCTCCGCTTGGTAGCTTTGCTCACCCTGTTTTTTCATAGAATGCACTTCGTATCGAGAGACCAGTCCTTGAGTTTTTATTGAAACAGTTCCTGACTGATTAATTGCCGTTACAGCCGAGCTATTTTCTTCTCCATCACGGCTTGTAGAGCTACGAACAGAGAGTGAGTCTAGAACTTCGGTACTATTAATTGCAACGCCTTTTAACTGGCGGATTCCCTGAACTAAACCATCAGCTATCGCCCGTTTCTGGTCAGCCCCATAGCCGTTTACCGATACAGACTCTTCAGCGGCGTTGACGTAGTTGCAGGTCAATATTCCTAAGGCGATTAATAAACAACCAAAATTCCGAGCATTTAACTTCCTATTAAAAGTCATCGGCACTCATCCTGTCAGCGCTACTACTCACTCCCGAGATTGCTTTCTGCTTGTGTTTATGTTCGGCGACTACAACTTTTTTAGCCTTAAAGTTTTTAAGGCTACGCGCATTTAGCTCAGCCAAAGGATGCCAGATATAGACGACACCATTAATTTCATGTCCATGAACAGGATGCTTTACCGTCCAGCGAAGAAGTTCTTTTGTACCACTCAAGTTTTTCACACTACCGCGGGCTTTGATTTCCCTGTCTACTGTTCGAATGAAGTTTAAAGCTGATTCTTCCGTATTAGTTACCCCATCTTGCTCCGCCCGAGCGGTTCCCGTTGTTGTTCGGCTAGCTTTCTGGCCGTTTTCTTCTGTCGAAGAAGCGGTAGACTTGAATAGGTAGGCGAAGTTTGCATAGGCCTGACTTTTAGCTGAAGCATACGACAAATCTCTGTTGTCTGCCCGAACTTGATAGTCACTGCCCCGGTAAGGATTACTGGACTGCCCAAAAGAAATTAGAACTGGGTAGCCCTGCTCATCGTAAATACGACGAATACCAAACTCATCCAGAAGAGCCGGTTTATTTGATCTCAGCTGTTCCATAACCGTTTTACTACTCACTCGTTCAGGGTTTGCAGCAATATCGCCTTTGCTTTTGATGACATCATCAACAAATTGGCGGAAACGGCTGGAAGCAATAATTGCAACGGCAACAACATGGTTCCCTTTGTCATCGTAAGCTTCAAAGGTCTTCACCGGAATTACTCCAGCAAGGCTCTGTCGCGCTTTGCTGACGGTTCGTTCTTCTACCGACCGCTGAAAAAGTAATGCCCGTTTTTCAGGGGGGGCAGCGTTATATTCACTAGGGTCGATGTTAAGCTCTTCTAGCTTTTCATCCAAAACACCACCCGCGTAGGCTTCCAGTTTGTTGAGTATTTCCACTATTTTGCTACTGCTTCGTAGCTCTTGTTGAGAAAAACTGGGCATCTTAGTTTTATCATCAAAGAGCTTTTGAATAGATTCAGACGTAATCGTCACACCGAGAGATTCAACATATTTTGCTTGCGCCTTAAGGAGTGCCTCCTTATAAGCCATAACTCGGAAATTCCCCCACTCTCTATTTTCTGGCTTAACCATCACAGGGGCTGATGCAGTTGTATAGTAGAGATCACCCTGATTTGCGCGCGCCAAGAATTTCTTCCCAAGGCCGTTTGTTTCAAATTGCTCTAATAACGCTTCTATTTTAAGACCTGGATCATTAAAATCTGGTTCCGCAGCCTGCGAGATTTCTTTTTCTATTAGCTGGTCAACAGCGGCCGCCGGTTGTTCAGCAAGTTCTTGTGCCGAAACATAGCCGGCGAAAAATAGCGTTGCGGCTAGAGCCGTTAGCCGCGTGTTAATACGAATAGTTGTCATGGTTTCCTCCTTTAATTACCAAGATACGCTGTTAGAACTTGTTTCTTTACCAATAGCTACTTCACCTTCCCATACACCCAAACCGTCACTCAGGTCGGTAAGCGTCAATTGAAAGTAATACTCGGTTAGCTGGAGGCTTGAGTTAATTCGATTGTTTTTTTGAAATATCCTTCCTGAAAGGCTCAAGTTTGGCGCAGTAAACCTTTGCCTTACGAGTGTACTTTTATTGACCTTTTTGGATGATGATAGCTGTGAATATTTTTGATTCATCACATCCTCTGAGCCATTTAAACCAATTGCGGTCGTTGTTTTAACTTTACCGCTTTGCAGCAGTTCAATACGAATTTTTTTAATCAACTGATCCGTATCAATACGCTGCATACTGTCATTTAAGATGGAGGAGATAACCAGAATATTCTTTTTACCATCGTTGCGATCTATCGAACCTGAGCGAAGCATTGACTGCACAACCTCACTAGCAGCCTGTTCAAAATCATTGTTTGAGAGACCTTCCACTGTCGGTACGTCACTCATACCAGGCCTAATCAATCTTGTTTGCGACCCACAGCCAGCAAAAAGTACTACTAACAAGCTTAAAACAACAGCCTGAGATAACTTTATTCTTCCTTGTCTTTGCATTCCCTAAGGTTCCTTATGAATTTTTGATTGTAAATCGGTTATTTCGCATCGAATAGATATATTTTGTAGTCACTCGCTTTAGGAGTTGGAGCAATCATTTCCAAAGAAAATGACTCTTTTGCTTGTAGGCTTGCGTATTGCCAACGCGCAGAAAGCCCTGGCAATTCAAAGCCACTACCATCTAGCCAAGCAAAGCGGTATCTGACCTGCTTAGTGGTAATACTCGTATTAAACCCTGAGAGGCCAACTCGCAGTAAGTTTGACGAAGCTATTCCTGAGCGAATAGGACTAATTTCTAAATAACGGCTTGCTGCGGGGCCAAGCTCTAAGTTATCGATTGGTCTTACCGTTGCACAACCAGCTAAGACAAAGAGTGCTGCTAATAAAAAGTATCTAATCATGTTTATTCCCATGGCCTGTTCTTACGCGTCAAAGCCAACAACTTTATATGTAGGAATTCCAGCTTCATTCGCCTTTATAAATAAAATACTAAATTTATTTTTCGGAAGTTCAATTTTCAAGGGTGTTTTAAGCCCTGGCGCATTAATAACTAACTGATTGTTCTTCGGCTTGCGTACTCTAGCGACCTGAACCTCTTTTGGAAGAGTACTCCAACTGCGAGTATCTGCGTGCGTTGTTGTTGCTTGATAGAGAGCCCCAGCCAAACTTCCGGCAAGCCCCCCTCGTTTCTTTAACTCATACTGGATAAGGGCCTTAGTAAGAGTGCTGGCCACAGCTTCAGTAACCTTGTATGGAAATTCTTTTTTAAACTCCGTCTGAACAACACGGTCCATACTCGCCAAAAGCTGTGTTCTACCAAGTTTCTTTTTACCACTAAAGACGTCTAAATAAGGATAGGATGAATCCCTTACTTTTAGTTTTGGCAGCGCTATTTGAGCATAATCAACTTTACCACTGACTAAAAATAGAGGAAGAGGTATCACCGTTTCCTCCACTAAAGGAGCCAGCCCATTCTCATAGATAACCCAAGTGGTTGGGCTAAGCTTATTTTTTTGCCAAACCCCTCTCCTCAAATTATTGACAACTTTTAAATCAGTAGCAATCGCCTTGTTTTTTGGGACCATACCAGCGACGCGCCGAAGGGATTGTCGAGCTTTACCAAAATCACTGTTGTTTTGGCTGGCCAAAAAGAAATATAGCCCATGCAAATAATCGGTATAAGGGTTTACAAAATCAGGGTAAGCCTTCCAATTTTTCAGTTCAGGATATTTTTCGTAAATACTTTTTTCTGACTCAGAAAAGCTTTTGTCATAGGAGAACCCCGTCGCAGGAGTTTTTTTGGCTGTTTTTTTCGCTCGCTCGTTTTTTTGCTCAGCAAGCTTCTTCCCTTGCTCTTTTATTTTATCTTTGAAGTGCTCTTTTGCCCGACGCTGCCTGTCTGCTGCTCGATTAAATTCAATTCGAGCATTTTGCATATCTTGCAAGAAAAGATTGTTTACAGCCTTGTATGTATTGACCATAACACCATCAAAAACGGTTGGGTTATAATCATTAAAACTACTATTTAAGAGAATAGTAGTTACTTTTTGCAGACCTTTCTGCCCAATATTTTTAGTGTCATCAGCTTTCATTAACGCCTCTGCACCATCTAAAACAGAATTACTAAAAAGATATTGATCACTTGCAGTCAGCGCAGTACCCGCCTGCAGGGACCAAAGTAAACTATTTGACTTCCCTTGCGGATCAATACTACCTGCAAGCAAGGCCGTTTCGGATGCCTGTTTAAATTGACCATTAGAAAACTGTTGCTCGAAACTCTGACTGTGTTTCTTTGTCGCTAATGTTTGACAGCCGCTAAGGAGCGCAATTGTGGCAATAATGAGTGCTATTTTTTTCATGAATCCTTTCTCTTCTACTTTTTATTAGGCATTCCTGCCTACCCTAATTAACCCGAACCTACTCTTTCAAGCCCTCCTAACCAGCAGAACTTAAACCAAATAAATTGCAGACCCAAGCATAGAACATATCCAGAGGTAGGTTTTACACTATTTTCAGTCAATAGTTAAGAGGGAGTTAATTATCCCTTCGCACAAATCTAGTTAATTCCTGTTCTGGATCAAAGATATTCAACGCTCTCTAGCTTAGCCTGCCTTTTGACATAAGAATCAAGTCTTAGGCAACGTCACCCCAGTTTGCCCTTGGTACTTACCCGCACGATCGCCATACGAAGTTTCACAGACTTCATCAGCCCCTAGAAATAAAATTTGAGCGACTCCCTCATTCGCATAAATTTTTGCCGGTAGCGGTGTGGTGTTGGAAAACTCCAAGGTCACATGCCCTTCCCACTCAGGCTCTAAGGGTGTGACGTTAACGATAATGCCACAACGCGCATAGGTTGATTTTCCTAGGCAAATAGTCAACACATCGCGCGGTATTTTCAAATATTCAACCGTACGCGCCAACACAAAAGAATTTGGCGGGATGATACAAATATCGGATTTCAGATCAACAAAGCTATTTTCATCAAAATTTTTCGGGTCAACCACGGCTGAATTAATATTGGTGAATATTTTAAACTCATCCGAACAACGAATATCATAGCCATAACTTGATGTGCCGTAAGAAATAACTCGCCCCTCATCAGAATCACGTACTTGCTGCGCTTCAAACGGCGAAATCATATCGTTCTCTGCTGCCATTCGGCGAATCCAACTGTCTGACTTAATACCCATTGTTTAACCCTTATTATTTGATAACGATATTTGGAATTTTAGCGCTAAAGTCTTTTGCTTTAACAGCTAATGATGCAGCTAAATTTCTTGCCATTTCACGATAAATTGCAGAGATCCGACTTTCTGGATCAGCGGCTACCGTTGGTTTACCGGTATCGGTACTTAAACGAATGGATAAGTCTAACGGCAAAGCCCCTAAAAATTCTACCGCAAACTCTTTTGCCATCGCTTCACCGCCGCCTTGACCAAAAATAGCTTCTTCATGCTGACAGTTTGAGCAAATATGCAGGCTCATATTTTCAATTAAGCCCAACACTGGAATGCCTACTTTCTCAAACATTTTCAGGCCTTTTTTTGCATCAATCAAGGCAATATCCTGAGGTGTAGTAACAATAACTGCACCAGTAACAGGCACTGTTTGCGCCAAGGTTAGGTGAATATCACCCGTTCCTGGAGGCATATCAATAATAAGATAATCCAAGTCATCCCAGTTCGTATCGTTCAATAGTTGCCCCAAAGCTTGAGTAACCATTGGGCCACGTAAAATCATCGGGGTATCTTCATCCACTAAGAAACCAACAGACATCACCTGTAAACCGTGCCCTTCCATCGGTTGAATTGATCGACCGTCGGGAGAGCTTGGGCGGCCAGTAATACCCAGCATGGTTGGTTGGCTTGGGCCATAGATGTCAGCATCCAGAATACCCACGCGAGCACCTTCGGCTTGTAGCGCTAACGCTAGGTTAACAGAGGTTGTAGACTTGCCCACTCCGCCCTTGCCTGATGCAACAGCAACCATGTTTTTTACGCCATTACGTGGCTTAATACCTTTTTGTACAACATGTGGCTTAATATTCCAGCTAACGCTCACTTCAGCACTACGGACACCATCGAGTTGCTCTAAGTAAGCGGCTATTTTAGCTGCTAATGCCTGTTGAATACCTGCTGCAGGGTATCCTAAAACCACATCAATACGTAACTCACCATTCACCAAGGTTAAGTTCTTTATCCCCTTATCCGCTGTAATACTGCGTTCCGTTAAAGGATCAATAAATTTATTTAGATGCTGCTCTATAGCCGTTACCGATAACTCACTCATACTAACTCCACTAACTTAAACTGTATAAAGTTCGCCATTCTATACGGATATCAATCACTTCTGTTAATTTTAGCCCCCCAATCAGCAACTAGAGACTGACACTCGCCAGCATCTTTAGTAGTATTCAACATTCACTAAAAAATAATGGATTAAAACCACATGAGTTCTGTAAAAAAAATTATTCTTAGCACCTTAGCAGCCGCTTTTTTCTTATCACTTTCTGCTTGCGCACCTGAAGTTGGCAGCGACGCTTGGTGTACGGATATGAAGCAAAAAGACAAAGCTGAGTGGACGGCTAACCAAGCAACTGATTTTGCTAAAAATTGCGTTTTTAAATAAAAAACCGCTATAGATTTAAATATGTCAGAACTTATGAGTAAACCTGAGCGCCCTGCTAACGACGATTGTTGTGGCGGTGGCGCTTGTTGCCCATGTGTGTGGGATTATTATTACGAGCAGCTTAAGCTATGGAATGAGCAACAAGCCACACTGGAACCGGCTACTGACAAACCTAACGCCTAATAATTAAGGTGTCTCTGATCAAGTCGGTTAGAATTAGGCGTGGAAAAAAGTGTCGCTATTTTTCATGAAGTGAGCAGTAATAATTATTCTATTGCTACGATCTTCTTGGAAAATATCGGCGCTTTTAGCAAGCATAAAATAATTGGACTTGGTCAGAGCCTCCTTTAAGTAGAGACCTCAAGTAATCAAGGTCCTCATACATCAGTAAGCTTATTTAAAGGCATCCGCATAGCGTGGCTTTATGAAAGATAAAGTCACGCTCATTCTCCTTTAAAGCCTGTTTTGTGGGACAATACCGCGATAAATCAAGCTCTTAAAGCATTAATGCTTGCCATTAAACGCTTTTATGTTTCAACCAATCCGTTAAGTTAGCCCTTTATGTCAAAAGAAATTAGAAAAATCCTTGTTACCAGTGCCCTGCCTTATGCAAACGGCCCGATTCATATTGGCCACTTGGTTGAATATATTCAAACGGATATTTGGGTTCGCTTCCAAAAACAACGTGGCCACACCTGCCACTATGTTTGCGCCGATGATGCACACGGTACGCCCATCATGCTTAGAGCGCAGCAAGAAGGCATTACACCTGAACAGCTGATTGCCGACACATGGGTGCAACATAACGCAGATTTTCAAGACTTTAACGTTGGTTTTGATAATTTTTACAGCACACACTCTGATGAAACCAAGCACTATGCCGAGCATATTTACACACGCTTGCAAGAACAAGGTCATATCCACAGTAAAACCATTACTCAGGCTTACGACCCTGTTAAAAACATGTTCTTACCCGATCGCTTTATTAAGGGTGAGTGCCCTAAGTGTGGCGCAGCAGATCAATACGGCGATAATTGCGAAGTGTGTAGCGCAACCTACTCACCGACCGATTTAATTAACCCTGTATCAGCTATTTCTGGTGAGAAACCAATAGAAAAAGACTCTGAACACTATTTCTTTAAACTTGCAGATTTTGAAAAGATGCTGCAAGAGTGGACTCAATCAGGGCATTTACAAGAACAAATATCCAATAAACTAAACGAATGGTTTGAAACTGGGCTGCAAGACTGGGATATTTCCCGCGATGCGCCTTATTTCGGCTTTGAAATACCGAATGCACCCGGAAAATTCTTTTATGTTTGGCTAGATGCCCCTGTTGGTTACATGGGAAGCTTCCAAAAACTTTGTGATGACACTGGACTCGATTTTGCCGAATATTGGGATAAAGACAGCACTACCGAGCTATACCATTTTATTGGTAAAGACATTGTTTACTTCCATGCTTTATTTTGGCCTGCCATGCTCACAGGCGCTGGTTTTAGAACACCGACGGCTATTTTTGCTCACGGATTCCTCACTGTTAATGGCGAGAAAATGTCCAAGTCACGCGGAACATTTATCAAAGCCCGTACCTATTTAGATCACTTAAACCCTGAGTACTTGCGTTACTACTTTGCTGCCAAGTTAAGTAACCGCGTAGAAGATATTGATCTAAATTTTGAAGACTTTAGCCAACGCGTTAATACCGATTTAGTGAATAAAGTTGTTAATATTGCCAGCCGTTGCAGTGGCTTTATAAAGAAACGTTTTGATGGGAAGTTATCCACTGAATGTGCCGAACCTGCCTTATTTAAAGAGTTTGTTGACAGCAGCGAAGACATTGCCCAATTATACGAAAACCGCGAATACAGCAAAGCAATGCGCGCTATTTCTGGGTTAGCTGATAAAGCCAACCAATATATTGATGAGAAGCAACCGTGGGTCGTTGCCAAACAAGAAGACGCTGACCAACAATTACAAGATATTTGCAGCGTGGGTATTAACTTATTTTATGTTATAGCCTGTTATTTAAAACCTGTCGTGCCTGAAATGATTGCTAAAGCAGAGCAATTTTTAAATGCAGGAGAGTTTAGCTGGCCTGAGCAATTAGCACCATTAACCGATCACAGCATCAATAAATTCAAACCATTGATGACTCGGGTTGATCCAGACAAATTGGCTGCATTAATAGAAGCCTCTAAAGAAAACCTTGAAAAGAAAGCCCCTGTGGTAAAAAAACAAAGCAAAGCCAGTAAGCCAGAACAAGCCTCTGATATGATCGAGTTTGATGACTTTGCAAAAATTGACCTGCGAATTGCACTCATTGAAAAAGCAGAACTGGTTGAAGATGCTGACAAATTACTGCGCTTAACATTAAGCCTTGGTGATGAAACACGCCAAGTGCTTGCGGGTATTCGCTCTGCCTATAGCCCTGAGCAATTAGAAGGTCGCTTAACGGTCATGGTTGCCAATTTAAAACCTCGAAAAATGCGCTTTGGCGTATCCGAAGGCATGGTATTAGCCGCTGGCCCAGGCGGTGATGAGCTATGGATACTCTCACCTGATAGTGGCGCAAAACCCGGAATGCGAATTAAATAAAACACCGTCAATATAACGGGAAGCAAAAAAACACCCTTAGCTTTTCGTTATATTGAACGGATTTTATATACTTTTCAGTTATAATGACGCCTAATTCAAACTTATGCCTTCATCATTATTAAGGATATACTAGCTAAAATCTTATACCTATCTTATGTCTGAATACCTACTCATCTTAGTCAGCACCATACTGGTTAATAACTTTGTCTTGGTGAAATTTCTCGGCTTGTGTCCATTTATGGGCGTTTCAAACAAGTTAGAAACCGCTATGGGTATGG
>Ga0209826_1003193_pt1 | contig 10450 bp, 4 predicted proteins | sample GOMGulsemesocosm_5_FD_184637 | JGI IMG/M metagenome (GOLD analysis project Ga0209826, IMG submission 184637) | Methane-oxidizing microbial communities from mesocosms in the Gulf of Mexico - GOM15C Gulf of Mexico (SPAdes) (version 2) | ecosystem: Environmental > Aquatic > Marine > Cold seeps...
ATTTATTGCTGCATCTAAATCGCCTTTTTGCATAAAACGATTTAGTAAGGGTGGTGAAGCAAAAACTATTTCAGCTTTTTCATTGATATTTAATTGATGTTTTTGCTGTGCATAAGCTTGTAATAGTAACCAGTTTTTATCTACTGCACCACCAGCAATACCTATTTTTACTTGGTTTAAATCAAGTAATGATTTCACTTTAGAATTACCTGGAATATATAAACCGCCAGCGGCAATGGTGGTTGGAAATAGTGTGAAATTTTTGTTATTAAAGCGTTGTCGGTTAACCCATAGCCAATCACTAAGAATAATATCAACTGCTTTACTTTGTAATGCTACCGCAGAAGCATTCTTACTACTGAGTGATGTAACTTTTAGATTGAAATGGTACTTTTTATCTAATTGATGATGTTTTATTACTGACATTTCCCAATTAACAGTGCCATACTTTAATACACCAACATTGACGATAGGTAAGCTATTATTCTCATTAGCGTTTACTTTAATAGAAGTAAAATTAATAAAGAGTGTTATTGAGATAATTAGTAAAGTAGAAAATGATTGCATGTAATTACTCTTAGTAGATAAAATAAGTATTAATTCAACGTGCCTATGTAGACTAAACAGGAAGCCGTCATTCCCGAGGTGTTTGGTCGGGAATTCAAGCTTAAAGATAATGGATCTTCAACAAGTAACCTCGAAGATGACATTTTCAAAAAACTCCTGAGCCAAGTGCATAGGCATGTAATTCAATTTGTAGGTCGCATTTATATCGTAGTACAACAATAACGATAGGCTAAAGCTTAACCCACCGTAACCACCCTTTTTAATCCAACATGGATGGGTTCCATATAGCCTTTAGAACTGATAATTTAAGTTAGCCGATATTGATCTCGGTCTGCCAGGCCCAATAAAATAAGGTGATTCAATATCAGGATAAAAATTTTCTAATACTTCATCAGCTTCACCATAGGTACCGAACGTTTCATAGTCGTAATCAATAATATTATCTACTTTTGCGGATAAAGTTAAACGCTTGTTTATCTGATAGGCTAAATATACATTAATTAAAGAGTGAGCCGATATTTTTTTATTTTCATTCGCTTCATCACCACGGTAATAAGCATCAGATGAATATAGAAACTCGCTACCAAGGCTTAATTTAGAGTTTATTTGCCAATCAGCATGGAACTTTATTTGATGTTGCGGTTGCCCAGGAACAACGTCACCAGGGGTTACTTGACGATTAGCACCTAGTGGGTTCATTGGGCTAAAAGAAACAAAAGGTGATTCAAATGTTGCTTTTAAATAGTTGTAGCTTGTGCTTAAGGTTACTTCATTTATTGCAGTCGATAAGGCTAACTCTACCCCTTGTCGTTGAATTTCATCAATATTGACAAAGTATCCTTCAGAGGAAGTAGCACCTGCTTGTTGAAAAATAATATCATCAACCGTTTTGGTTGAGAACACAGTAGCACTCGCTGACATCGAATCGGCATTATAGTGTAATGACGCTTCAATTGTTTTGGCTACTACTTGCTCAAGTGGCGGATCAGAAACAAAGCCGTTAGGTAATTTACATGGGTCTTCTTCGTCAGCACAGCTTAATTCAGCAGGGCTGGGTACACGAGATGATTCGCTATAGCTAAGTTTAGCCGTTAAGCTATCATGTATTCCATAAATGAGCCCTAATGCAGGGTTAAAACGGTGAAACTTATGATTGCCATCAAGCGATCCTTCTCCACTATCAATAATGTCATTCATCTCTATTTTGCTGTGATTGTAACGACCAGCAAAATTTAGGGTGATTTGGTTTTCAAAGGCTACTGAATAAGAAGCGTAAAAATATTGTTGTTTAGTGGTTACGTCTAATCTAACTTGGGATTGATTATCAAAAAAACCTGTTGGTGATACTGAACGGTCATCAGCAGCAGAGTCATTATGAAGAATGCCAAATTGTGTATTGCTATTAAAACTTATATCAGCTTTATCGGCACCTAAACCAATAATAATATCTTGATCATAGTGATTAAAACTTGTTGAATAGATTAATTGTGTGGCAAAACCATAGCTGGTGTTATCAGTTGCACCATCATTTAAGGTGCCATCAACTTCATCGGGATCTATATTTGTAATATCACTAAATAATGTACCTTCATTATAACCAACAAAGTTAACCATTGTTAAAGAGTCATCCTCTTCTTCACACAGAGTTGCACCTGTGCCAAAATCGCATTCTTCATAATCACTGTCATCACCGTTTAATGACTTAATTTTATTTTGACGATAATAAGTATTAGCTTGGAAAGATAGCTGTTCATTAATGATAGAATCACTAGCGATACTGATCATTTTATATTTATTATTGGTTCTGTCTGGGTGGGTATATACGGTTTGTCGCCCTTCAATAGCAATAAGCTCTTCAGGCGCAGCGCCATTGCCTGTCATTTTATTATCATTGGCTGCGAGGGATAGTTCGATAAAATGGTTGTTATCTTGATAGTTTAATGTAGCAAGGGCTTGCTTTAATTCACTTTGAGAAAAATCACGCCAACCATCTTCTTTATAGCTGTTGATGATAAAATAATAGCCCCAATTGCCGTTTGAATTACTGTTTAAATTGGTGTTTAAGTTACCACCAGATTGAACAGTGTATTGCTGTTGACCAAAGCTACCTAATCGTACATCAACTTCATTATTTTCATAATTAAAACCATTTTTTGTTTTTAATGCTAGAGCTCCGCCTAGGGTGTTTTGTCCAAAAGCGGGGTTAGAGCCTGAATATAGGGCAACAGTATCGAGTGCAGCAAGCGGAATAAGATCCCAGTTTACTGTATCGCCAAAGGGTTCATTAAACCTAACACCGTTTAAATAAACAGAAATGCCCTGAGGTAAACCTAATAATGGGGAAGCAGTAAAACCACGATAGTTAACATCAGGTTGAAAAGGGTTATTTTGCACGTCATTAATATTAACACTGATTAATTGGTTTCTCATATGATCAGCAAGTGATGTTGCTTGGGCTCGGGTAATATCATCTTGAGTTATATGCTGAACGCTACCAATAATGTTTTGTGCGGTTATATTGTTAGATAATGGTGTATTACCAACAACCTTTATTTTTTCAATTTCTTCTGTAGATTGTGCGAATAAAGGTAAGGCAGTTACCGTACTTATAATTGTAATTATTGCTATAGTGCACTTCATTTGAATATACCGTTAATCATGAGTTTAAGTCAGAGGTAAGATATTGTTTAAGTTAAGTTAATGAGTATAGTCTACTTTTTTTTTACCAAAATGTAAGGTGAGTAATTTAAAGAAGAATGGTTTTTTTTATTAGAGTTAAGGAAATCAGTTGCTTATATTTTTTTGATCCTACTAAAGTAGGGTGAGTTCACAACTAAAATATAAGGTGTTATTTTACCTTACCTCACCTTAATAAATGCAATATTGATGTTTTTAATTTCATCGGTTTTACTGGCTTATTTAATAGTAAGATATTAGTGTTTTTAATTTCATTTTTTAGTGATTTACTATAGTTTGCAGTAATCATTAATGTTGGCAAAGGGGTACGACGACCTTCATTGATTATTTTCGCTTCTTTTATACCTGTTCTTCCATCATCTAAATGGTAATCAACGATTAAAATATCAGCATTATCATTGTAAATATCTACTTTTTTCTTTAGATCTTCAAGACTTGTTGCTGTGACCACATGACAATCCCAGCCACCAAGTAAATGAGCCATGCCATCACAAATATTAGCATCGTTATCTATTATCCATATTTTACGGTGAGTTAATGTTGTATTTTGTAGCGCTTTGCTATATTGCTCATTCACTGTGGGAATTTCGTCTGCCTGACCTAGAGGAACCTGAATGGAAAACATAGAGCCTTTTCCTTGAACTGATTCAACTTTAATTGAATGATCTAATACTTTAGATATTTTGTCGACGATAGCTAAACCTAAACCTAAACCATTTCTAAAGGCTACTGTTGATGTTTTGAGCCGTTTGAACTCTTGAAATATTTCATTGATTTTATCTTTGGCTATTCCAACACCATTATCCCATACTTCAATGGATACAAAGTTACCTTGTCTTCTGCAACCTAGTAGTACTCTACCATTATTAGTATATCTAAACGCATTAGAAAGAAAGTTGCGTAATACTCTGGCAAGTAAAACGCTATCACTATTGACGATTAAGTTGGTAGGTACATAACTAAGTTTTACTTTATAATCAGTTGTTTGTTGTTGATATTCATGTGCTAAGTTATTAAGTAAATTAGCAAGGTTGAAAGAATATTTGTCTGCTTTAACAACACCAGCATCAAGTTTAGAAATATCTACTAGTGTGCAAATTAGGTTTTCTAAATCATTTAACGACGCATCTACTGAGTTAACAAGTGACTGTAAATGTGTATCTTTAACTTGTTCAGCCAAAGAACTATTAAATAGTTGAGCTGCATTTAAAGGTTGTAATAAATCATGACTAACAGCGGCCAAAAATTTTGTTTTAGAGATGTTAGCAAGATCGGCTTCATTAATGGCTTTAACTAAATTGTTTTGTGCTAGCTGATGTCCTTCAATTTCTGTTTGTAATTGGGACGTTCTTTCTTTAACTCTAAGTTCTAATTGAGTATGTGCTTTTTGTAATGCTAATGCATTTTGTTTACGTTGAGTTATATCACGTATTAGAACAAAGAAACCTAATACTTTACCTTGGTTGTCTATATTTGGTACGTAAGACTTGAGTAAATAACAAGGTGTACCCGTTTGGTTTATTTCTTCTGTTTCAAAAATGACACTTTCACCCGTGAGTGCTTTATCAACATAAGGCTTAATTGTATCAAGATTGAAATTGGTACGATTATGTTGTTTTTCTAGCTCATAAAGATCGATGGGTGAATAACCATACCAGTCTTTGTAAACTTTATTGGTGAATTCAAATTTAAGATCAGCACTAACATAGGCTATCATAGCGGGCACGTTATCTGTGATTAAACGTAACCAACGTTCACTTTTTTTCAATGATTCAGCATAACGATGTTGTTCGGTAATATCGGTATATGTTTTGATTAATTTGCCATTATTTAAATGGTGATCTCTTATTTCTAATACGGTGCCATTTGACAATGTTTGTACGTAGCAATCATGTCCAGTTTCTGTTTGTAGATCCAGTTCTGTTAAATTAATAATATTATTAAAGTAAGGTTTTTCATTGAGTAGGTTAGGCGCTAATTGACTGATTTGTGCAAAGCGCTCATTCCACACTTCAATTTGTTTATGATTACTAATTAATATAACACCTTGAGAAAGGTTGTCTATTAAGCTTTGTAGCAATAACGACTTGTTGGTCATGCCTTTTTCATAGCGAACATTTTCGGCTGTTTTTAATGCGGTAATATCGCTGTAAAGCATTACCCAACCACCTTCAATAGTACGGCGTTCATTGAGTTGAAACCATCTGCCATCAGATAATTTATAAATAGTTTTGTTGCCATGCTTATCGCTAGGATGAGCATGTTGAATTATACCTCTTACTTTTGCTCTGTTCTTTAAATCTTTTAGGTTAATTCCAGCACTAATAGAAAGGTCTAATTTTTCCCAAAGTGAAGAGAAATTACTGTTTTGTAATATTATACGACCATCACAATCAAGTAACACAAAAGGCTCTGACATACTTTCTATCGCATCGATAAAGTGCTGTTTAAAAGTGTTAGCTTTGTTATTAGCATTCTTTAAAGCTCGGTTATTACGTTCTAATTGGGCAAAAGTGGTATTTAGCTCTTGAGTTTTCTCTCTCACTTGTTCAGCTAGATGAACTGAAGATTCAAAGGCGTCGTATGGTGCAAATTGATTGCCGTGGTTTTCAACACGCTCCATCAAAGCCATATTTATTTTTTTTAATGCTATATTTTCCGCTTTAAGTTGAGCTAAATCCTCAGTTAAGGTGTTTTTTATATCAGTCTTAGTCATCCGTTTCGCCATGCTTGTTTTCAGAAATAAAAACACCAGCAAAAGTTTGATTTAGGTGAATGCCATCTATATGCTCACCATAAGTGTTAAAACCCGCAACTTTATATTTTTTATATAAGCATTGTGCTTGTTTGTATAGACTTTTTTGTTCAATTTCAAGACGCCGTAGGAAGCAATCGCAGGAAAGTACTAATTCAGGTTTTCCTAAACGTTCGCTAATATCTTCTAGTCGATTCGTTAAAGATAGAAAAATATCATCCATTTCTACTGCTGTCAGAACAATGCCAACATCAATAGCACAATAGAACCTTAAACTGTTGTCTTTAGTATTCACTTTTTGTATAGAGCGAATAAAGTAACGTCCTCCAACTTTTACCGCTAGAGGGTTAAGTGAAAAAATTTCATGAGTTAAATCTTTAACATCAAGGTTTAATAACTTGGCATATTCAAGTGCAGCGGGCATTGCGTTAAGTTCGTACACTGTTCTGTTTTCAATATCAGCTGATGTTACTACAAGTTTATCTAAGGGCTGTTTTATGTGATTACAATTAAATACCTCAAATGAACATTTAGTATTAACCATAATGACAATAGCAGCATGAGAATAAAATTTGTTTTGAAAAAACACATGAGTATTGGCTAAATTAATATCATCAGCAGCGGAGCCCCCAAAATGAGGGATATCAGCGGTAGCAGAATTTAATGTTTGTAAAAATTGCTCTTCTTTACTTGATAACCCATCAAGTAAAGTTAATAAAAAAGTATTACCTTGTATTGGTGCAAGTGCTTTAGAGCGGCATTTTTCAGTGAGTTCATTGATTGTTGTTTGCGCATCAATCATATCAAAATTTCCCATTGATTCGATAGCTTTAGCACTAATGGAAAAATATTTAGTTGAAAAACCAATGGCTACAATTGATTCTTGTTCGAAGCCATCGTTGGTGATTTCACCAGCGGTAGTACAGCCGACAATAGGCATATCTTGAAAACATTGTGTCATTGCTTCTTCTAACTGATCAAGGTTATAGACAGAAGAGCAATAGAATAAAACAAAATCAATATCAGGATGGTTTATTTGTTGGTGAATTTCTTTGATTGCGATAAAGGCATCAGTTGACTTACTCAATGCAACTATTGTTTTTATATTTGTCATTGTTTTGCCTGTTAGTTGTTAGTAACTGTTGAACTTTCATATTTAAACAAATCGAAAGGGCTATGTTTATCAGCCATTTATATTACATTGTCACATATTAAAGTAGAATGGTCACACAACATATTCTTTGCCTTATATAAAAGACTTAAAAATAATTATGTTGAAATCATGTTACATTTTTTATATTAATGGATCTTTTACTATATTTATTAATTACGCATAGGCTTGGATTTTCAATGGTCACCAAACACTCTAAGCATTGAACACATTCGCTGTAATTAATATCACCATTAACATTAATAGCATCTATATCGCATTTTTTATTACGACATAACTGACAAGGCTTACCACACTCCTTTCGTCTAGTTAGCCATTTTAGTTGTGGATATCTGCCTATAATAGCCAAACCAGCACCTAAAGGGCAAATATATCGGCAATAAAACTTATGAACTTTCATACTTAATAATAACAAAACTGCTGCGTAAAGCACAAAAGGCCAGTAACGAATGAAATTTAAAGTAATACTAGTTTTAAATGGCTCTATTTCAGCCAATTGCTCTGCCAATGACAGTGAATAAAATGAGATAGCTAGCAAACCTATCAATATGATATATTTTATTTTCTGGGCTAATTTATGGTGTTTAGGAGATATACGAATTTGTTTAATGTTAAGTTTCTTAGCTAATATAGCAAATATCTCTTGTAGGGCACCAAAAGGACATAACCAACCACAATAAACGCCTCGTCCCCACAAAAATAGACTAATAAAAACAAAGCACCATAAGATAAAAATCACAGGGTCTAATAAAAATACTTCTAAATTAAAACCATTAAAAAAAGATAGTAAAAGAGTATAAATATTTACTACAGACAATTGTCCTTGAGTATAGTAACCAATAAATATCAAGGTAAAGATTAAGCTAAAAAAACGTATGCTGTGCGTAGCTTTTATGTGTTGAGCAAGTTGTTTTTGTTTAATAAATAATAATGTTAAAGCGAGTAAATAAATTAATAAAATTGTAATTTCAAGTGTTCGGCTTAGCCATATTTTAAGCCATAAAGGCTGTTTTTTTTCAATAATAACTTTTGGTGTATAAAAAAGGTTATTAGGTAAAGTCATATTTGTTGTGAATTGGTGCTGTCGTTTTACTAAAAAAGAATGGTTATAGTTTACGGCTAAAGAAATAGAAAAAGGTTGATGGATTTCAAAGCCCGATTGGGATTTTATTCTGAAGATATGTTGTGTTTTAAAGTCAGGCATTGTTAAATTGAAAAAAGGCTCATAATAGCTGTAAAAATCAATGTCACGAATATCAACAGGAAATTTACTTTGGACGATACTTAATCTACTTGGTACTGTTTGTGGAATAAAATCATTATCAACATAAGCATAATTACCACGAGAAAATATCATTAAGGCATGTTCACCCGGTTTTAAGTTCTCAAGTAATCGTTTGTATTCTACTTCTCCTAATATATTTTTACCTATAATAGGGATGTTAATAAAGGCAAAATAGTGTTCAATGAAGTTGTTTTTACTATCATTTTGATTCAAATCATTAATAACAATAGTCAGCTCATCTGAGATTTCACTGGCAAGGTTTAAACTTTGCTTAGTACTTAACAGCCAATGATTGATATAGCCTTGTTTAACTAGTTGTTCGAAAGTTAATTTTTTAAAAATTTCAGTATTGATTTTTACTGCTGCTGAAACAGCAAAACCTTCTAGTTTTGCTCTAGCAACTTTTAATGCAGAGGTGATAATAGTATCGTTAATGACCATTACAGAGACGGTTGCTCTGGTTATACCATCAAAATAAGTAATATCAGAAGAAGTGTTGTCAGAGGCATTAATAATATACCTTTCTTTAATTGAGTGCCCTGTATATCGACTAACAAAATCAAACATTGGTTGCTCACCAAGGCCATGTAAAAAAATGGGTTCATGATGTTTTAATACTTTTAAACCTGTAAAAACACCATTGACATCTAATCCAATTAATATATTGATGGTTTGGCCGGAAAAGCCGATAAAATTAGTAAAATCATCAGACTCAAAGACATAGCCTAATAATTGACTTAATTGATAAATAGGAGTTACGGCATGTTCTGGATCTGTTTTCCCTATACGTGTAGCGCTAGGAAATAACTCAGCGATATTAGCAGGAATAGTAGTAACTTCGTTATCTTTAAACGAATTAATATCTTCAGAAGCTGAAGCAGAATTTAGTAAGGAAAAAAGGATTAAACAGGAAAGGGTTAATAAAAACAAATAAATATGGAGTCGTAATGACTTTACTAGGCTTATTGTAGACTCCATATACTTTCTAATAAAACCCTTCAAATTAAGATGAAGGGCTGTTACTACTAATTAAAAGAAACCTAATGGGCTAGTACTGTAGCTAACCAACAAGTTTTTAGTTTGTTGATAATGATTTAGCATCATTTTATGGGTTTCACGACCAATACCTGATTTTTTATAACCACCAAAAGCAGCATGAGCAGGATATAAATGGTAACAGTTAGTCCAAACACGACCTGCTTCAATACCACGACCCATACGATGCGCAAGGTTAGCATCACGTGTCCAAACACCAGCACCTAAACCATAAGCGGTATCATTAGCTATTTGAAGAGCTTCTTCAGCTGTTTTAAAGGTTGTTACTGAAATAACAGGACCAAAAATTTCTTCTTGGAATACTCGCATTGAGTTATCACCTTTCAAAATTGTTGGTTGAATATAATAACCCGTATCTAATGAACCATTTAAGCTTTCAGAGCTACCACCTGTAAGTACAGTAGCACCTTCATCTTTACCTATTTGTAAATAGCCCATGATTTTATCAAATTGCTCTTTAGATGCTTGTGCGCCAACCATAGTACTAACATCAAGAGGATTACCACGAACGATGTTTTTGGTTTTTTCAAGCACTTTTTCCATGAACACATCAAAGATATCTTCTTGTACTAATACGCGTGAAGGACAAGTACATACTTCACCTTGGTTAAAGAAACCTAAAGCAAAACCTTCTGCACATTTATCAAGATAATCATCTTCAAATTGTGTGATATCACTGAAGAAAATGTTAGGTGATTTACCACCAAGCTCTACAGTAGAAGGAATTAGGTTTTCAGCAGCACATTTCAATATGTGTTGACCAACAGGTGTTGAACCAGTAAAGGCGATTTTACCGATACGAGTGCTTGTTGCTAGTGCTTCACCCGCTTCTTTACCGTATCCATTAACAATATTAAGTACACCGGCAGGTAATAAGTCAGCAATGATTTCCATAAAGATTAAAATACTTACAGGTGTT
>Ga0209826_1003195_pt1 | contig 10446 bp, 6 predicted proteins | sample GOMGulsemesocosm_5_FD_184637 | JGI IMG/M metagenome (GOLD analysis project Ga0209826, IMG submission 184637) | Methane-oxidizing microbial communities from mesocosms in the Gulf of Mexico - GOM15C Gulf of Mexico (SPAdes) (version 2) | ecosystem: Environmental > Aquatic > Marine > Cold seeps...
GCAAACCGCAATACGTCTGGGTCTTTAACCCGCACACCAAACTGTTTTTCCATACCCGCTAATTCTTTACGCATATACTCATGCGATGCCTTTAATGCTCTAACGGAATCATGCTCCATATGCTCAAACACTAATTGCTCAATGGGTATGACTGTATTTACCGATGGCCCCATAACATTAAACAGGATAACTGAAACAATAAGTGATGCCGCCAGTGCAATTGAAACCTGAGGCATTTTCCAACGCCCTAACTGAATAACGTTACTAATAGGGCTTGCTACTTTTTCCACCACGTTTTCTCGTAGTGTATGCCTAAAATCTTTGGGAACCTCGCCGTTCACAACCTTAGCCAGCTTTGATTCAAAAAGATCTTGACCGGCAACAAAAGCTTGGCATTCCTGACAAGTATCACGATGCAAACAGGCCTGCTCTGAAAGCTCTAGTGGAGCGACTGTATATTCAAATTTAAAATCATCACAATTCATTAGACTTTCTCACTGTTTTTAGCTGGCTCTAATACATCTCGCATTTTTTGCTTGGCCCTAAATAAGCGCGTCATCGCCGCACTTTTGGTAATATTACAGGCAACCGCAATTTCTTCACAACTGAGCCCACCGATAACTTGTAATAGCAAAGGCTCACGGTATTCCTCAGCTAGCTCACTCAATGCTTGCTTAAGCGCGAACGCTTCCACACTGGTGTCATTATCGAGATCCTTAGTTCCTATCAAATCCAATTCAACATCGGCCATATCAGGGCGAAAACGGGAAAACTGCCTTGCATACTCATTTCTAAGAATCGTCATTAACCACGCCTTACTCGATGTTGCATCACGTAAGTTATCCAGTGATTTCCATGCTCGTAAACAAGACTCTTGTACTAAATCCTCGGCCATCGCCACATCTTTACAGAGCCACATTGCAAAGCGAAATAATTCATCGCTATACACTAAGACTAAACGTTCGTATTCCAGCTGTTTTCTTTTTCCACGCACTAGTAGACCTTGTAAAGTTATTTATTCTTTCAGCACTATAATGTATTTGTAATTAGGCTTAAGTTAAGATAGAAAAGATTAACAGAAGCACTTTGAAAAACGTTAATAGTTTTATTTTTAATTACCCCTTTACAAATACAAATAGATAATAAAACAAACGACAAATACAGTGTTTATGCACACCTTGAAAATGCAACAATAATCTCAACTATTTTTTACTACCGCAGACTGGAATAAAATAAAATATTTACATAAGTCATTGTTTTCATATAACTATTTATAATTGATTCTTTTTATTACAATCCGGTGACAGGCCTTTTTTCATGGGCTTTACAGCGCATCATCACCAAAGTATCCACAAAGTTATCCACAGAATATGTGGATAACATAAAAAACCTAATTTTAATAAGCAGTTAGCTATCATTGATAGAATTATTCACCAAAAGAACGCCAACTAAGGCTCATACCTAACTTGACAAAAGACAACACCACATTTTATTTAAAAGTCGCTTTAGCTATTCCCATTAATCGGCTTTTTGACTATCTGCCAGAGGCAGGTTTTCAGCTTTCTGATTATGCTCCAGGTATGCGGCTGATTGTCCCCTTTGGGCGCAATAAAAAAACGGGTGTTTTGATATCTTGCTCTCAACAATCTGAGTTTGACGCCCACAAGCTCAAACCTGTTCTGCAATGTTTAGATACTAAGCCTCTTTTATCTGATCTGGATTTTAAATTAATGCGTTGGGCTGCTGATTATTACCAACATCCTATTGGCGATGTTTTTGCTCATGCGTTTCCAAAACAATTACGCTTGGGTAAGCCCGCCATTGAGATTTTACCCACCTCATATCAATTAACTGAGGCCGGACAATCGCTAACTGATGATTCGTTTAAGCGCTCCCCCCGACAAGCTTTGCTTTGGTCTAAGTTACAAACCACTGTTAACGCCCCTGTTAGCGAGGCAGTTTTCGCTGATCTTGACTGGGATTGGAAATCTACCGTTAAGCGCATGATCAAAAAAGAACTTGTTGCTCAATCTCAACAAGCCCTTAGCCCTACAAACACGACTCAAGCGCCCGATTTCTTACCTAATAAAGCTCAACTAAACGCTATTGATAAGGTGCAACAAGCCGGTGATAGTTTCCAAGCATTTTTACTTGATGGCGTTACCGGCAGCGGTAAAACTGAGGTGTACTTACAGTTAATATCCGGCATGTTAGCCAATAACAAGCAAGTATTGGTGCTGCTGCCTGAAATCACTTTAACCCCTCAATTAGCCGACCGATTCCGTAAGCGCCTATCCGCCAATATGGTGGTTTTCCACTCTGGCCTTTCTGATACTGAGCGTACCCAAGCTTGGCTGGGCTTTAAAAATGGCACGGCACAAATCATGTTAGGCACACGCTCGGCTGTTTTCAGCCCAGCTCAACATCTCGGCCTTATTATTATGGACGAGGAGCATGACGGCTCATTCAAGCAACAAGAGGGATTTCGCTATTCCGCACGCGATGTTGCGATTATGCGGGCAAGAAACACTGATATTCCTATCCTATTAGGGTCAGCAACACCCTCTTTAGAAAGCCTAAATAATGTTCGCCAAAAACGTTTTCAACATCTTATTCTTGCTAAACGGGCAGGGTCAGCAACCCCACCGCCAATACGATTAATAGATATTCGACAGAAAAAGCTAAATAACCATTTATCTTCAACGCTCATCAGCGCTATCGAGAAACGTATTGCTAAAGATGAACAGGTTATTTTATTTGTAAATAGACGTGGCTTTGCACCCGCACAAATGTGTCATAGTTGTGGCTGGGTAGCTCAATGCACCCGCTGCGATTCCCGCTTGGTTATTCACCAGCAACAGCAACGCTTAAAATGTCATCATTGTGGAGCAGATCATCAGCTACCCAAAACCTGCCCAGAATGCCTACAAGATGAATTATTTCCTTTAGGCTTAGGTACCGAGCGCATTGAACAAACTCTAAACCAGTTATTTACGGGTATTCCTGTTATCCGCATTGATCGTGATAGCACTCGTAAAAAAGGCAGCTTGCAACAAGCTATTGATGAAATTCATCAAGGTGGCGCAAAAATTTTAGTCGGCACACAAATGCTTGCTAAAGGTCACCATTTCCCCGATGTTACTCTGGTTGGCATTGTTGATATTGATGCGGGCTTGTTTAGCTGTGACTTTAGAGCCAGTGAAAAAATGGCTCAGCTAGTTATTCAAGTGGCAGGTCGCGCAGGCCGTGCTGAAAAACCCGGTCAGGTATTAATTCAAACGCATCACCCCGACCATGTTTTGCTAAATACCCTTATTTCATCTGATTACGGCCATTTTGCTCAACAAGCACTTGATGAACGCCAGCTTGCAGAGCTGCCACCACATCATTTTCAAGCCTTGCTGCGGGTTAATGCCATTGATGAGCATGATGTATTGCAGTTTTTACACGATACTGATAATTATATTCGTCAAATATCAACCGACAAAGTCAGTATTCTAGGGCCTGTTCCAGCCCCTATGCTGAAACGCGCCGGACGTTTTCGCTATCAATTACTAATTCAAACCGAAGATCGCAAACGCCGCCACCAGTTTTTATTACATCTACTGCCGTTGCTTGAAAAAATGCCATCAGCACGTAAAGTACGCTGGTCGATTGACGTTGACCCGCAAGATCTTTATTAGATGTACTAGTTTTGGTTGCAAGTTCCTAAGGACAAGCGATAATACATAGACAACTCCATTTAACATCAAAAAAACACAGTTACTCTTTGATTTTAAGGAGGCTATTTAACTTACAAAGAAGATAATCTCGCATGAAGCAGCGCCTAATCAATCTTATTCAAGAAACCATCCAAATACTTCAGCAGCAAGCTGTGTTGCCTGAAGATATTAGCCCTTCGATTCAAATTGAACGTACCCGCGATGCTTCACATGGCGACTTTGCCTGCAATATTGCACTCATGCTCGCAAAACCTGCCAAAAAGAACCCGAGAGAAATTGCACAGGCAATTATCGATAACCTTCCAGCTGATGACCTTATCGAAAAAGTAGAACTAGCAGGACCTGGCTTTATTAACTTTTTCATCAATCAATTCAGCCAGCATCATGTTATTGGTTCTGTGCTTGAAAAAGCTGATCAGTTTGGTATCTCTAATATTGGTAATAGCAAGAAAGTACAAATTGAGTTTGTATCTGCCAACCCAACCGGCCCGCTTCATGTTGGACATGGTCGAGGTGCTGCTTATGGTGCGACCGTAGGCAATTTGCTTCGAGCAGTTGGTTTTGACGTGCATCTTGAATATTACGTTAACGATGCTGGCCGACAAATGGATATTTTGGCGACCAGTGTTTGGTTACGCTATCTTGAATTATTTGAGCAAACAATTATCTTTCCGAGTAATGGCTACAAAGGTGGCTATATTCGAGACATTGCCCAAGCCATTAAAGACAAGCATGCTGCTACTTTTAATATTGACGCTAATCTTGTATTTGAAAACATTATTGCCGATGAACCAGCCGGTGGCGATAAAGAAAAACACATTGATGCGCTAATTGAAGGTGCTAAAAAACAGTTGGGTGACGAAAGTTACAGAATCATTTTTGATCAAGCGCTCGAATCAATCATTGGTGATATACGAGCCGACCTTGAAGGCTTTGGCGTACATTACGATAATTGGTTTTCAGAACGCTCACTGATGGAAGATGGCCTTATCGACAAAGCCGTCGAGCAGCTTAAAGCATCTGGCCATATGTACCAAAAAGAAGGTGCTTGGTGGTTTAAATCAACTGATTTTGGTGATGAAAAAGACCGCGTAGTGATTCGTGATAACGGCCAAAGCACTTACTTTGCCTCTGATATCGCCTACCACTTGAATAAGCTAGAACGTGGCTTTGAAATTATTGATATTTGGGGTTCAGATCATCACGGTTATGTACCGCGAGTTCGCGCTGCTTTACAAGCAATGGGCGCAGATAGCGATCGTTTGAATGTCTTACTGGTACAGTTTGCAGTGCTGTATAAAAATGGCGAAAAAATGCAGATGTCCACTCGTTCTGGGCAGTTTGTTACCCTGCGTGAACTACGCGAAGAAATTGGCAGTGATGCTGCTCGCTATTTTTATGTGATGCGAAAAGCCGAACAACATATGGATTTTGACCTTGATTTAGCTTTATCACAATCCAACGAAAACCCTTTATATTATGTACAGTACGCCCATGCGCGTGTTTGCAGTGTGTTACGTCAGCTAACCGAAAAAGGCTTTACGCTAGATAAAGAACTTGGCCTTGCTAAGCTAAATTCTCTTACCGAAGAACATGAAATAAAGCTAATTGAGTGCTTAAACCGTTATCCTGAAAAGCTTTCCCAATCAGCTATTCAATACGAACCTCACCAGTTAACACACTATTTACGTGAGCTATCACAAGCATTTCATAGTTACTATAATTCACACACCTTTATTATTGATGATGCTGAGTTACGTAATGCACGTTTATGCCTTATTTTAGCAAGCAAGCAAGTGATTAAAAATGCCTTAACTATATTGGGCGTAAATGCGCCGGAGTCGATGTAATGACACGTGATTACAAACATCGCGTAAACAAAAAAAAGAAAACAGCAAGGCCTATTGCTGGCTGGTGGTGGCTAGTAACAGGCTTAATGATCGGTGGTTTCGTCATCTTTTTAATGGATTTACAAGAAAACACGCAGCCAAATAGAACACATAAAGAAACAACTAAAAAGAGCCCGCCAGTAGCGATAAAAAAACCCACTCCTGCCCCCAAAGAAAGCACCAATAACAAACCACGTTTTGATTTTTATACTATTTTGCCTGACGTTGAAGTGGTTATCCCTGATCACGAAGTGGAAACAATGCGTCGTTTAGAAGGCACCGGCAAAGGCCGCATTGGTATATTCCACGTGCAAATTGGCTCATTTAGAAGGCTTAGCCAAGCCGACACCATGAAAGCTCAAGTTGCGATGCTGGGAATAGAAACAAAAATAGATAAAACCAACAATAAAGGTTCTATTTGGTATCGCGTGAAAGCCGGGCCTTTCAACAAGTTCAATCAAGTTGATAAAATTCAAAACACCTTACACAGAAACCGTATTGATAGCATTGTTATCGAGCAGCACTAACTATGACTGATAAACTCATACCATTTTTTGCAAGCACACCTAAGGGCATGGAATTATTACTTGCCGATGAAATACGCAGCCTTAACGCGAGCAACGTTAAAGAATCCAATGGTGGCGTAATTTTCGAAGGTGACATGGAAACCGCTTTACGAGCTTGTTTATGGTCTCGTTTAGCCAATAGAATCCTGTTGCCACTTGCTAGCTTTCATGCCGAAACACCCGAGGCATTGTATGCCGGTGCGGCTAAAATTGACTGGCTGAGTCACTTTTCTTGCGACAATACGTTTGCCATTGATGCGACCTTACGTAAATCTAAAATCACTCATTCACGTTATGCCGAGCAAGTAATTAAAGATGCTATCGTCGATCAGTTTAAAGAAAAAACTAATGAGCGCCCTAATGTTGAGCGTGATCAACCTGATATTCGTATTAACGCCTATGTTCATCGCGATACTGTCACCTTAAGCCTAGATCTTTCTGGCGATAGTTTGCACCGCAGAAAATATCGTGCTGAATCCGTAGAAGCGCCGCTTAAAGAAAACCTAGCCGCTGCTATTTTGTTACGTGCTGGCTGGCCTGCCATTGCCAAACAAGGTGGCGCGTTATACGACCCAATGTGTGGTTCTGGCACATTATTAATAGAAGCAGCCATGATGGCGGGCGATATTGCGCCCTGCTTACAACGTGAGTATTTTGGTTTTAAAGCTTGGAAGCAATTTAACCCAGCTATATGGGATCGCTTAATTAAAGAAGCTGAGTACCGCCGTGAAAAAGGCTTAGACAGCATTCCACCCATTAGTGGCTCGGATAACAATATCAAAACGGCGGGCATTGCCAAAGCAAATATCAAATCAGCAGGGCTAAACAAACACATCAGTGCCTTTGGCCATTCGTTAAGCCAATTAGAGCCAGATGCTGACTGGAAAGCAGGTTTATTCGTTACCAACCCGCCTTATGGCGAACGACTGGGCGATATTAAAAGCCTAGAACCTCTCTATCAAGAAATTGGTCAGGTGTTAAAAATGCAGTTTGAAGGCTGGAAGGCCAGCATATTTACTGGCAACCCGAACCTTGCCTTTCAAATCCCACTAAAATCGCATAAGTCTTACCAGCTTTATAACGGTGCTTTACCGTGCAAGGTGTTTAACTTTGAAGTGTCGCCAGAGCGATATTTTGAAACCGCTGAATCAAAATCTAGCTTATATCAGCTCAACCCTGATCATATTAAAAAAGCCTTATTACCCACGCCCGGCCCTTGGCAAGAAGGTGCGACTATGTTGGCTAATCGCCTGCGTAAAAACCTTAAGAAAGTTGAGCCATGGGCAAAACGAAACAACATCACTTGCTATCGTGTATACGATGCTGATTTACCTGAATATGCCTTTGCCATAGATGTTTATACCGAGACAGATAATGGCTCACGCTGGGCTCACGTTCAAGAATATGAAGCACCCAAAACCATTGATGAGAAAAAATCATTGCAGCGCCTACGAGATGCATTGGCGGTTATTCCCGATATATTAAAGATCCATCGTTCACACTTATCATTAAAGATTCGCCGCCGCCAAAAAGGTTCCGCGCAGTACGAAAAGCAAGATACCGATAGCGGTTATTATGTTGTGAATGAAGGCGCTTGCAAGCTCCGGGTTAATTTTAAAGACTACCTCGATACTGGCTTATTTTTAGACCATCGCCTCACTCGCGAAATGATTGCGAGTATGGCAAACGGTAAACGCTTTTTAAACCTATATGCCTATACTGCCAGCGTCACCGTACATGCTGCAAATGCAGGCGCGGCTAGTTCCACCAGTGTGGACATGTCTAAAACCTATTTAGATTGGGCCAAAGAAAATTTTGAACTGAATAATATCGACCATGAAAAACACGCCTTAGTACGCGCCAACTGCACAGACTGGTTAGAAGACGCTGTTAAAAACATGCGCAGTTATGACCTTATTTTTATCGATCCACCCACTTTTTCAAATTCAAAACGGATGGAAGGCGTGTTTGATGTACAGCGTGACTACATCAACCTTATCCAACAAGCACAAAAGCTATTAAGCCCCAAAGGCTCAATTATCTTTTCGACCAATTCTAGAAAATTCAAATTTGACGAAAGCCAATTTGATGACTTAACAATCAGTAACATCAGCAAAAAAACATTGCCAAAAGACTTTGAAAGAAATCCTAAAATTCATTATTGTTGGCTGATAGAAAAAAGTTAGGGTACAAACCATATGGCATCTAAAAGAAGCTCGTCTAAAGACTCCCTTGTAACAATTTCTCTTGCCACAATCCTGCTTATTGCAGGCTTTTGGTTAGCTTTTCAATTTGTAGAGCCAGCTCCGTCAGACACCATTACAATAAGTACCGGCAGTAAAGAAGGTGCCTATTACGCATTTGCACAAAAATACAAAAAATCACTCGCCAAACAAGATATTAAGCTTGAAATAATTAACTCAGCTGGCTCAGCTGAAAACATAAATAACCTTATCAATCAAACAGTAGACACTGCCTTTGTACAAGGCGGAACGTACAAGGAAGACAGCCTTGAATCACTGGGTAGTCTTTACTATGAACCTGTTTGGTTATTTTATCGACAAGGTCTCAATATTAGTAGACTAACCGACTTGAAAGGCTTAAAGCTTGCTATCGGCCCCGAGGGAAGTGGCACGAGACAACTAGCACAATTATTACTCAACGATAACGAGTTAAACGCTGACACTGTTCAGCTATCAAATCAGTCTGGCTCGACAGCAGCTGATAGCTTACTTAACGGTACCTTAGACGCCGCTTTTTTTATCGGCTCAGTACAATCCACGGTTATACAGCAGCTTATCAACACCCCAAGCATCCAGCTTTTATCAGTACAACGTGCCGAAGCCTATCGCCGAACTCATCCTTTTTTAAGCAAAATCACACTACCTGAAGGTATCATCAACTTCCAAAAAAACATACCTGCCCAAGATATTAGTCTTATCGCTCCTACAGCTAACTTGCTCATCAATAAAGATCTGCACCCAGCATTAGTTTTCGCCTTGTTAAACGCTATCAAAGAAAACCATAGCCAATCGGGCACATTTACCTCGGAAAACCACTTTCCCAACGGCGGAAATACAACCGCGCCTATCAGCGAAATAGCCGATCGTTATTATAAGAAAGGGCCTCCCTTCCTAATGCGCTACCTACCTTTTTGGACAGCCGTTATGATCGACCGCTTTGTGGTTATGTTAATCCCACTTATCGCCTTACTTATTCCGTTGTTTAAGCTCGTTCCACCTTTATACGAATGGCGAATTAGCTCACGTATTTATCGTTGGTATGAAGCCTTACATGCCGTTGATGAAAAAATCCAGCAACCAAATTTTGATAACGAACAACGCGCTTTTTTAATACAAGAACTTGAGAGAATATTAGCCGAGGTCAGTAAAGTAAAGGCTCCCTTATCCCACGCTAGACAGCTGTATCACTTAATGGCACATATTGAATTGGTCAGAGGAAAGATTGACCGTAAGGTTAACGAAGCCCAAAAGCAGTAGCCAACCCGTCAGCCACCAAGCTCAAAGACTTGGAAACTGTATTTGGTAGAAATATACTCAAACAGCAAACTCGCTTGATTCAAGAGTTAACTCTCTTTCTAAAAAGTCCCGCCAAACTGCTGAGCATATTCGTCCCTTACATCGCTTAATGTAATATTATGGTTTTGCGTTCCTGCTGTGGCTATTTTTACCGCACCCATAATTCCAGCGATACGGCCTGTTACGTTCCAGTCCAAATCATTCATTAAGCCATACAATAAACCAGCGCGGTAAGCATCACCACAACCTGTTGGGTCTACAACGGCAGCTGCTTTTGCTGATGGAATCTTAAATGTTTCTTCAGTGGTATGAATAACAGAACCTCCACTACCTTTAGTAACAATATAAGCCTCTACTCGTTCGGCTATTTGCTGGGCAGTTAAGCCTGTTTTTTGTTGTAGCATTTCAGCTTCATAGTCATTAACTGCCAACCATGTTGCTTGATCTATCAGCACTTTTAATTCATCACCATCGAACATTGGCAGGCCTTGGCCGGGATCAAATATAAATGGAATGCCGGCGGCTTTAAACTGCTGAGAATGCTCTATCATGCCGAGTTTCCCATCCGGTGACACAATACCTATTTTTATGCCTGCATCAGTTGGCACTTGGTTTCGTTCTGAAAAACTCATTGCACCGGGATGAAAAGCAGTAATCTGATTATCGTCTAAATCCGTGGTGATGTAGGCTTGGCCGGTATAATCATCTGCTAGCTCAAGCAGGTATTGCT
>Ga0209826_1003196_pt1 | contig 10445 bp, 8 predicted proteins | sample GOMGulsemesocosm_5_FD_184637 | JGI IMG/M metagenome (GOLD analysis project Ga0209826, IMG submission 184637) | Methane-oxidizing microbial communities from mesocosms in the Gulf of Mexico - GOM15C Gulf of Mexico (SPAdes) (version 2) | ecosystem: Environmental > Aquatic > Marine > Cold seeps...
TCGAAGCATAAAAAAATGAAGAAACGTAACGCTACCCTGTAACGCATTTTGTCTAAGTGTTGGGTACATACAAGTAGGAAGATATTTGATCTGCTCTGTTGTAAGAAATACCTTTTGGGAATTCTCATGTCTTATTCTTGAACATGCCCAGATCTAGATCGGTAGCATGGCCCCCCCCGATTGTATTGAGTGCTTCATAAGATTATCAATATGGGCGCTTGATAAACATAGGCGAAAATGACGTACCAAATGTTGTAATGTATGGCTCCATAGTTTGCGAATGAGACGCGCAAGTGAGTCATTGATCAATCTAGCTGTTGTCAAAACTTAAGCATATTAATGCATTGACGCTTTGGCGGCATTTCTCCGCAGGTAAAGGTAATTATTGAGCCCTAATTGGTTTCTGTAAAAAATCTATTGTCCCCGTCCAGCCGTGTTTTTTGGTGAATGATAAATGCTTGAACAAGATCACATCTCAGAAACGACCAAAGCCTACATTGCGGACAATTTCCAAAATACGGAACTCGGCTTAGTCCGAATTGCAAAGAACTTAGGTTTGCAGGCGCTTTCCGCTGATGACCTTATTTCACATTGCCAGATTATTATCCAAGCCACCCCAATCGATGATGTGGAAGTTCACGGCAAGAATTATTATTTTTACTGCAAGGAATATTCGGCTGTATTGACTATCAACAGATCAAGTTTGGGCATAATTACCGCGAAGTGTCACAGGTAAAACCATTTCTAATAAACGGTCGTTGCGGCTTTGCAAATTTGTGTCCATTGCTGGAGCGCCGGCGCTATCGGTTTAACAATGAGCGGATATGTCCGGGAACGGCGCGCGCGTCGACTACGGCTTCTCGTACAAGCCAGTCAAAGTGAGTTGTCAGCGATTTAACCCGTTCGATTTCTCGAAATGCGAGGTAGCAGTGACCGACATACACAACGGCAAGGTTTGGACCAAATATGGTGACGGGTGAGCTAAACACGGTGTGGGCGTCAAATAGGAACAAACGCAGTCTTGGAAACATTTCATCGCAAAGGTCTGCAACAAAATTCAGCTGATCATATCGCACGTCTTTGTCCAAACCAGCGTAGTAAGCCGTTCCGGCGGCGCAGGCCTCTATCTCGTGCATGGGCAAAGCAATTTCATAATCTGATACGCCTGATTTCAGCCATTCAAGTTGCTTTTGCATGGCACTGAATGCTTCAGGTAACCGCTTATCGCGAAATGATGAATACTCCCAATCCAACATGGCTTCTGTTTTCAAGATATCAGGCAGGGTTGCGGGTACATGACGGACCTTGTATCCCGCCGCCTCGTGATGCCACCCCAGCAGTTGTTCATCCGCTGAAATACGTTCCGCAGGGCTTAGTGACATAGCAGCCGCGACAATATCACCCGGTGTTTCTGGCCGATTTGTCAAACCTAGCAGCCAATCTGTACTCACGCCCAAAGCAAGTGCAGCGTCAGCGGCTAACTGAGCGTTTGGAAGGCGCGGCAGGTCATCTTTTAACAATTGTCCAATTGTTGACCGATCCACTTTAATGTCTCTGGCCAACGCGCTTCTGGAGACGTCTTTATGGCTCATAGCTTCCAAAAGGCGTTTTCTGAAAATCGTCGCTCGTTCGCGTTTGTCCATTGTGTTCACCTTTGCAGATTTTAATCACCAAACTAGAAACTACGCAGCAAATTCACAGAATGTCCATTCGTAAGTTTTCAGAATATTGATGGGGCTACCCTATCACGTAGAGAATTTATCATGGATACAACACCAAGATTGATCACCAAATCAATAACCTGGCAAATTGGAGGTCTCTTATCGATGACTTTAATTGGTTTTATATTTACCGGCTCGTTCGCCGCTAGCAGTGGCATCGCAATTGCCGGGTCAATAGCAGGTTTCATCGCCTATTTTTTACACGAGCTGGTTTGGTCAAAAGTCAAATGGGGGCGAGACGGCTTGTCATAAAGACAAAGGTTGGGGATAAAAATACACACTATCAATACTGGTACAGCCATGTATGGTATTATTGAATATAAAGAATATGCAGGAAATATCAGTAAATACCTGCTTGTTGTCCGACGTAGTGTCTTAATCAGTTTCAGTATTATTTGGATTTAAAGGCTGTTCAATTGATTTGAGGACAAAAATGAGAATTAGCAAAAACCTGAGACAGATTGTTTTGCTGGTATTATGTGTATTGTCTTTTCCACCATCATCAATTGCCGAGAACAAGCCGCCACTTTTATGGTTTATTTGGGATCTGCCTCCTGAATTTATTGTGTCAGGGCCGTTAAAAGGTCAGGGGTACGCCGATAAATTCCTTGATTTCTTTATTGATAACCTGCCGGAGTATGATCACAGCATCCAGCATGTAAACATACCTCGCTGGAGCCGGGAGGTAATCGGAAATAATCGTTGTACAGCTCATGTGTGGGGAGGTTTTTTCCCCGATCAACTGATGCTATCAAAACCCTATAGTTTTACGCCACCTCAAATGGCGATCTTCCCCAAACGTCTCCAGCAACGCATTGGCCCCAAGGGAACAATGGTATCGTTAGAGGAGTTGTTGAAACCGCAAGATCTTAAGCTGATGATCGTAGGTTTAAATTTCAGTGACAAAGCAAAGCAAAGCCGCTACCCGGTTTTGCATAAATACATCGCTCCTTATATCGGAAAGACAAACCTGATTGAACAAATCAGCCATTCAAACATAATTAATCTGCGTTTGCTCGAACTGGGTCGGGCCGATTTCACACTTGGTTATCCGACCACGGTTACAACGCAGAAACGTGTGAATGATTTGAAAGGTGAGTATATTGCCTATGGCCTCAAGGAACATAACGCCTACAAAAACGTGTATGTCGCCTGTCGAAACAATGCCTTCGGCCGAGATGTTATAGAAAAAATCAATAAGCTTCTGACAGCTGAAACATTGATGAAATTCCTGTCCTATCATGAAGAGTGGAATAACCGTGATGAGAAATTCAGGGATACAACGATTGAATATCTAATCAATGGTAAAAAACTGAAAAACGTAATTGAGTAATATCCAGTTTTTCTATGTATGCGGGCAGAAAATGATGGCCGTCTTTTCCCGTGAAATGTGATGGCTGCATTTCTATTTTAGGACTGGGACTTAAACCATCTATTCACCATTAAAATTGATTTTTTTGGAATAGAAAGCTTTCTCCATACCCATAATGACTGGTTATTTTTGATCAAATTTGGATGCTATTGTTCACCTATATAAGAATGCTTCTATTTAATCATTTTCTGTTAAGGTTATCGTCATAGAATTGTTGATACAGCATTCTTCATCATGTAATTAAAATTCTAAAAATTACGAGAATAAAAACAGTACCAAGGATCCAAGGTAAATGTTGAACGGTATAACGATTTTGTTTTTTGCGTTTTTCCTTTTGCTGATCCAACCTTTTGCTGCAGCAGATGCAAAACCATTGTTAATCGTCACTGAAAACTATGCTCCTTATGAAATGGAGCAACCGATCGGCGGCCTGCAGGGGTTCGATTATGAGCTGATTACCGAAATATTCAAGCAGTTGAATTACGAAATTGAGATTAAATTCCTACCTTGGAAGCGCGTTTTGCACATTGCTAAAAAAGGTAAAACCATCGGAATTATGACATGCGCTTATCGTCCTGAACGTGAAGAATTTATCACATTTTCTAATCCCATAAGTGAATTCACCAACGGGTTTTATATGCGCAAGGGCCATGAGGGCCCAATGCCAAAAATTCTGGAGGATGTTCGAAACCAGTCCGTTGCCTCAATAGCGGCCTATGAAAGTTTGAAAGAGCTTCAGGCCCTTGATCTTCGTCCAATGGTAGCTCCCACAACTGACACCGCAATTAAGATGCTTGTTGGCAAGCGTTTTGACTATCTGTACGTAAACAAGCAATCGACTGATTTTGCCATCAAGAAAATGGGACTAGAAGGTCGGTTTGAATTCCACCCTATTTCTCGGAAAGAGTTTTATTTCTGTTTTTCCAAACAGAAGGAGGGCGTCGAAAAAATTGTTGAAGAGTTTAACAAGACCCTTTTCAACATCAGGGAAAATGGAACTTACGATAAGATCCATGATAAATACCGATAGTACGGTCATTGGCATCTCCTAATGTTCGCATTTGAAATAACTCTACGGGGCTTTAAAAAATAACAAAATCCGTAGGGTAAACCTTCATATTTTCATTGATCTTGTAGTGATGGTCACATCCACAACCAATGAGAAACGCCGCAGCTTGTAAGGCATGTCACATTCCGCATCATAAGGATCCTTTCCAGCTTGCTCCCCCTTCAATCTACAAGCATGTTAGCCCTCCACTTACCAATCGGTACCAGTATTTGAAGGACGTCCCCAACATGCCATCATCGTCAAAATTAAAAACAGTTGTTTCGGCAACGGCAATCATTGCGACACTGGCAGCTGCTGGATACACATTATCCAATAGTCGTTTCGCTGATGCCGAACCCGCCCCTACAGTTGCGCAAGCTCAAGCCTTTCCCGTTGGCGTCTTACAGGTGAAGACCGAGAATATTCGGCTCTGGAGTAATTTTTCCGGCCGCTTGAAGGCCATCGATGAAATTGATTTACGCCCTCAGGTGAGTGGCACAATTATCGAAACACGGTTTGAAGACGGGCAATTGGTGACAAAGGGAGACATTCTGTTTGTTATTGACCCCAGAACCTATAAAACGGCCGTCAAGCAAGCGCAAGCTCAATTGAAATCGGCACGCGAGACCTTCACTCTTGCGAAAAAAGAGAAGTTGCGGGCAGAAGAGCTTGTGGATAAAGGTCATGTCTCTCGCGGAGTGTTTGATGAACGGGTGAGCGCCTATAACGTGGCGTCAAGTCAAGTGCTGAGTGCTATCGCAACCCTAGAGCAAGCGGAAATCTCCCTTGATCACGCCTATGTCAAAACGCCTATTAGTGGCCGCGTCAGCCAAGTGGAAATAACCGCGGGTAATCTCGTGTCCAGTGGTGCAAATGCACCGATCCTCACGTCGATTGTGTCCACAGACAATATTTACGCTGACTTTGAAATAGATGAACAATCCTATTTGACCCAAATGCATCAAACAAACAGATCTGAGATATCAAACCGATCTGTACCTGTTCAACTGACCATTGGTACAGGTACGCCAATAATGGGGCATATCTATAGTTTCGATAACCATATCAACCCAAACACCGGGACCATCAGAACACGGGCAATTTTTGAAAATGAAAATGGCGCCCTGCTTCCGGGCATGTTTGCTAAATTGAGCCTTGGTAACCCACAGTCTGAAGATCTTATTTTACTGCCGCCAAGTGCTATCAATACGGATCAGGATCGCAAGTTTGTGTACACGGTTTCGCCTGAAAATACGGTTGAGTATCGATTGGTGACGCTGGGTGCCTATCAAGATGGTCGGCGCGTGGTAACGTCGGGGTTGTCCCCTGACGATCAAGTTATTGTTGAAGGGATCATGAAAGTGCGTCCCGGCATGCCCGTTGCACCGCAGGTGTTGCAAGCCAACCTTTCCTGATCTACGCCTTTTTCGCGTTCTTCCTATTTTCAGCCATTTTTCAGGCTCCTCTTCGTTAGGTAATCGAGATGTATAAATTCTCTCGCTTCTTTATTGATCGCCCAATTTTTGCCGGTGTCGTATCCGTATTGATTTTCGTTTCTGGTCTTATCGCCATGTTACAGCTTCCGATCTCCGAATACCCGGAAGTTGTGCCGCCATCCATCGTTGTTCAAGCACAGTTTCCTGGCGCTAACCCTGCTGAAATTGCGGAAACAGTTGCGACCCCGCTCGAAGAGCAGATTAATGGGGTTAAAGGAATGTTGTATGTCAATTCTTTGGCAACAACTGATGGTAATCTGTCGTTGACCGTTACGTTCGAAATCGGCACAGATCCAGACCTTGCACAGCAGAAAATCCAGAACCGGGTCTCTCAAGCCTTACCCAGATTGCCAGATGTTGTGCGCCAACTTGGTGTCTCTGTTGTTAAAAGCTCGCCTGATTTGACAATGGTTGTCCATTTGCGCTCCCCCAACGATCGCTATGATATGTTGTATTTGCGGAACTACGCAACGCTGAATGTAAAAGATCGTTTGGCCCGCCTTCCCGGCATCGGTCAGGTTCGCCTTTTCGGCTCCGGTGATTATGCCATGCGTATTTGGTTAAACCCTGAAAAAGTCGCCGAACGTGGCTTGACGGGCTTTGATGTGGTGTCGGCAATTCGCAGTCAGAATATTCAGGTGGCCGCAGGTATAATTGGTAGCGCGCCATATGATGACGGCATTCAAGTCCAGCTTCCCATCAATGTACAGGGTCGATTAAACACACCAGAGGAATTTGCAGACGTTATCATTAAGCGAACTTCAGAAGGCACAGTGACCCGCCTTGGTGACGTGGCGCGGATTGAGTTGGATGCACAACAGTATTCTCTGCGATCCCTGCTCGATAATAAATCAGCAGTGGCCATTCCTATTTTCGCTAGTCCCGGATCAAACGCCCTTAATATCTCCCGCGATGTTCGGGCGACAATGGCGGATCTAAAGAAGAATTTCCCCGAAGGTGTGGATTATTCCATTGTCTATGATCCAACGGTTTTCGTTGCAGATTCAATCAAATCTGTGGTCATCACTTTGCTGGAAGCCGTTGCACTGGTTGTCTTAGTTGTTGTGGTGTTTTTGCAGTCGTGGCGCGTTTCCCTAATACCACTGCTTGCCGTGCCAGTATCAATCGTGGGCACCTTTTCGTTAATGTATCTTCTCGGATTTTCCATCAACGTTTTATCGCTGTTTGGTCTCATCTTGGCGATCGGTATTGTGGTCGATGATGCAATTGTCGTGGTGGAGAATGTCGAACGTAACATTGCCAGCGGTCTAAACCCGCGGGATGCGACTGTTGCCGCCATGAAAGAAGTGACGGGACCCATTATTGCAACGTCACTTGTAATCACTGGTGTGTTTGTTCCCATTGCGTTTATCAGTGGCCTGACTGGGCAATTCTACAAACAATTTGCCCTAACCATTGCCATCGCAACCATCATATCCACCATTAACTCGTTGACGTTAAGCCCTGCATTGTCAGCGTTATTGCTCAAAAGTCATGACGCCCCTAAGGATCTCCTGACGCGGTTTATGGACAAAACACTGGGTTGGTTTTTTCGGGGTTTCAATCGCTTCTTCAACAGGAGTACAGATGCTTATACGATCGCTGTTAAAGGCCTCGTTGGACGTAAGGGCATCATGATGGCGCTTTATGCGATCTTGCTTGGGTTCACCTATCAGAGTTTCCAGATGGTGCCATCAGGCTTCATACCCATTCAGGATAAACAGTATCTGGTGAGTTTCGCTCAACTCCCTCAAGGGGCAACTCTGGAAAGGACCGAGGAAGTCATCCGCCAGATGTCCGATATAGCATTGAAGGAGCCCGGCGTGAAAAGTGCCGTCGCGTTTCCTGGATTGTCGATCAATGGATTTGTCAATAGTTCCAGCGCCGGCGTTGTTTTTGTAACGCTCGATGAATTTGCAGATCGTGAAGATCCGGGCCTCTATGGGCTGGCTATTGCGCAGAAACTACAACAAAAATTTGCTGCGATTGATAGCGCGTTCATCGCCATTTTTCCGGCACCGCCGGTACAGGGACTTGGTACAGTAGGCGGTTTTAAACTGCAAGTTGAAGACCGCAATGATCAAGGATATGAAGCCCTAGACAATGTTATGAAACAGGTTCTTCAGAAGGCTTGGTCGACACCGGAATTGGCTGGCGTATTTTCGAGTTATAATGTCAACGTACCGCAGTTACAGGCTAATCTTGATCGCGTCAAGGCCTTGCAATTGGGTATACCTGTTGAGGAAGTATTTAGAACCATGCAGGTGTATTTGGGGTCAATGTATGTTAATGATTTCAATCAGTTCGGTCGCACATATCAAGTAATTGCTCAGGCCGATAAAGCCTATCGCTCCACCCCAGAAGATATCTTGAGACTTCAGACAGTCAATACAGAGGGGAACCTTGTGCCTCTTGGGAGTGTTTTGACGGTTTCTGAGACTTTCGGGCCAGATACAGCTATGCGATATAATGCCTTCAGATCAGCTGATCTGAACGGTAATGCCGCCCCTGGATATTCCAGCGGAGAAGCACAGGCTGCTATCATAAAGATCCTTGAAGAAACGCTTCCGCCTGGAATGGATTTTGAGTGGACGGAATTGACCTACCAACAGATTTTGGCAGGAAACACGGCTATCTTTATCTTCCCGCTTTGTATCCTTCTGGTATTCTTGGTTCTGGCGGCTCAATATGAAAGCCTAACGCTCCCGCTTGCAGTTATCTTGATCGTCCCCATGAGCATCTTATCGGCCATGGTTGGTGTTCTCTACGTGGGGGGAGATAATAATATCTTCACCCAGATCAGCTTGTTTGTGTTGGCGGGGCTTGCCTCCAAAAATGCGATCTTGATTGTAGAGTTCGCTCGTGAGTTAGAACGAGAGGGACATTCCATCGTATCAGCGGCTATTGAAGCCAGCCGGATGCGGTTGCGCCCAATCCTGATGACGTCTTTTGCCTTTATCATGGGAGTTCTGCCTTTAGCCGTCTCAACGGGTGCCGGCGCGGAGATGCGTCAAGCAATTGGCGTTGCGGTATTCTCAGGCATGTTGGGTGTCACCTTCTTTGGCTTAATCTTGACACCTGTCTTCTACGTTCTGGCACGCGGGTTGGCGCCCAAAGCCCCTACCCCGCAAGGATAATTTTTTGTTTCTGTTAAATCCGGTTGCCAGAACACAAAACCGGATTTAACAGATCAAGCCTGTTCTGACAGCTGTTGGAAGCTAGCAAGTTTATTTTGCAGTGACTATTTCAGCTTTGCTTTCCAAGTGCCAGATTTTGGATACGATTTTCCAACCGTTTTGCCCTTTGACAAATGAAAGATGATCAACAAACACGCTATCATGCGACTGTAACCGTAATTTAACGACGGCACTGAGACTGTTAAGCCAATCGATCGCAATGATCTCATCCTGCCTTTCCTGATTAATGCTAGCGGGCGCAGGACGTTGACCAACATCCGCCCGAAAACTGCTTATTGGGTCAACAAAAATAGCCCCATTATCTGCATCAAACAGGCTCGATTTTTCATGAAATATTTCATCCAATTTATCCACATCACAAAAGTAGATGGCATCTAGGTAGACAGAAATTGCGGCTGACAATTCGGTTATCTGCTTCATGGTTTTCTCCATTATATTTTGCAAAAATTCGACTAACGTATATATAATGCCAAACCATGCGCTTCCCTATATGAGGATATGCCAAATAGGATGGAAAACATGCCAAAGGTAACTGTCGATACAGGTGGAACCAGCCACAAAAAGGTCGTTGCTCTCGTTTACAGCGGATTATGTTCCTTCGAGTTCGGCATCGTGGCTGAAATTTTTGGATTACACCGTCCTGAGATCGAGGGCGCTTGGTACACATTCCAATCGGTCGCGCTAGAGAAAGGCCCTCTTCTAGCCGCTGGCGGTTTACAGTTTTCAGCAACCGGTTCGCAGAAAGACCTTGAGGATGCTGAGATCATTGTCGTTCCCGGGTGGAGAGGAAAAGATGAAACCGTTCCATCGTCCATGTGCCAAGCCCTAAAGGCTGCTCATGATAGAGGAGCCGTTATTGTGTCGATCTGTTCAGGTATCTATGTTTTGGGGGCCGCAGGATTGCTTGTTGGACGCAAGGTCACGACGCACTGGAAGTATGTGTCGGATTTCAAGAATAAATACCCTGACGCCATTGTAGCGTCAGACAGTCTTTATGTAGATGACGATGATATTATGACATCAGCAGGAAGTTCTGCCGGAATTGATTTATGCTTGCATATTGTCAGGAAAGAATACGGCGCCCAAATCGCAAATTCAGTGGCCCGTCGCTTGGTCATGCACGCCCACAGACAAGGCGGGCAAACACAATATATTGAACAACCTGTCCCGCATGAGAATGAAGCGCACCGGCTATCGTCTATCCTTGATCATATTCGATCAAATCTTCACAAGGCACACAGTGTTTCTTCATTGGCCAGTTTGTCTGGCATGAGCGCGCGTTCGTTTCAAAGGAAATTCACAACACTCACCGGAATGCCCGTGGGCCGATGGATTATTCAAGAAAGGCTTATGCAAGCGCGCACGCTGCTAGAGACATCAGAAGCCTCCATCAATGACATTTCCCAAGCTGTTGGCGTGCCGAGCGTCGAGGGTCTACGGTATCATTTCCGAACTCATTTTGGGGTTAGTCCAGGCCAATATAGAAAACGGTTTTCCCAGTAGAATGTCAAAAGTCAACGGCCCGTCTGTGTCTTCTTTCAAACTTGCTATGTGATAAATGGAGTCAACTAGTGATTGTTACCTCAAATCGGAAAATCCAATGAAGAGTGA
>Ga0209826_1003197_pt1 | contig 10440 bp, 12 predicted proteins | sample GOMGulsemesocosm_5_FD_184637 | JGI IMG/M metagenome (GOLD analysis project Ga0209826, IMG submission 184637) | Methane-oxidizing microbial communities from mesocosms in the Gulf of Mexico - GOM15C Gulf of Mexico (SPAdes) (version 2) | ecosystem: Environmental > Aquatic > Marine > Cold seeps...
TAGATCGGCGGGACAAATGTACTCTTACATGCAAACTACCACGCTGGATTCACAACGTGAAACCCTACACTTAGCTACTTGTGCAACAAGGCCATGCGCGATTGCAAACAACTCGGAGAGTTGACCGGCGATCAGATCAATTCCAAAATCATCGTGCGTGCCATCGCCGAAGAAACAATTGAGGCCGCCGAGAGACCCCATCTTCTCGCCCCCCCTCCCCGAGACGCATCCTGCCCCAGCTGATCATTCTGGCAGTGATCTTGTTGCTCAACGTCATCATCTTCCCCGATTTTTTGCGATCGAGTTCTAGAACGGCCGGTTGTTTGGCAGCCCAATTGACGTGCTCAATCGCGGTGCCCCCAGGGCGCTGTGATGGACATTGCCGGGGCAACGGCGGCCTCTCTGGTCGTTGACGGGCACTATCGGGGCACAGCGCTGATTGGTACCCTCGCCGTTGGCGCATTATGTGGCGTCTGGAATGGCTTCCTGGTTGCCATACTCAGAATTCAACCCATTGTGGCAATGCTGGTTTTGATGGGGGCAGGTCGCTAGATTGCACAGCTGATCAGTGAACGAACTTCTCAACGAGGGCCTGATCCACCTGGGCTCGGGCACCGTATTTGACGTGCCTACGCCAATCCTGATCTGGATAACCTTGGGCGCCTTTGTAACCTTTGCGGTGCGCCGCACTGCGCTGGGTATGCTGATCGAAGCCATTGGTATCAACGAGAGACCCTCTCGGCTTGCTGGCATCTACTCCCGTGTCCTATTGCTCTGTGTCTACGTTGTCTCTGGCATCGGCGCTGCGGTGGCTGGTGTGATCGTCACGGCTGACATCAAGGAGGCTGATGCCAATAACGCAGGGGTGAGGCTTGAACTTGCTGCGATCCTGGCCGTGGTGATTGACGGTAACTCCTTATTGGACGGCAGGTTCTCGATTGTGGCATCACTGCTGGGGGCCTTGATCATCCAATCGGTAAATTCAGTCATTCTGCTGTCCGGAATGCCGCCAAAACTCAACCTTGTGATCAAGGCACTGCTGATTCTCACCATTCTGGTAATCCAATCCCCAAGATTGGCCCACTACATCTACATTATACGCTCCTCTGCACAGAACCCGCTGCCTGAGCCCTCAGATACAGTGACCGCCTAGGAAGAAACTCAATGATCCGCTCGCCCCATCTGTCTTTGATCATCACAGTGCTGAGCTTTGTGATCGCATATGCCCTGTGCGCTGGTAGTATCCCACGATGTTATCGACCCGTGTGGTCGCCAACCTGCTGACGGACAACGCATTTCTAGGAACCGTTGCTGTTGGCAGGACTTTTGTCATCCTGTCGGGTGAGATCGACTTGTCCGTTGGATCGGTTACCGCATTCATTGTGACACTTGCCGGTATGTTCTTGGCCCGTGGCGCAGCCTACGTATTGTCGACTGAATCTGTGCCTATTGGTCACGAGTTCTATGACACGCTGCAATCGCCTTATTGGAAGGCGCCAGGTGGTGGGCGCTTAAGATGATCGGCGAATTGATGATCATGACCTTTGTGGTGGGCGCACTGGTCGCGCACCGAACCAGGTTTGGTCAAAATGTCTATGCTCTGGGTGGTGGAGAATCCACAGCGCGGCTGATGGGGGGCCCTCTCGCCTCGACCACCATTGGTGTTTACGCGATATCCGGCGGTCTGGCTGACGTCGTGTTCTTGCTGTACACTTCGGCAGGCTATTCGCTGGCCACCGTCGGCGTTTAACTGGATGCCATAGCTGCTGTCGTGATCGAAGAGATATTGCTGACAGGCGGCTATGGATATGTCGCAGGGACTTTCTTTGGCATTCTGATTATGGGGCTGCTCAAGGCCAGCGAGGCATTCCCCGACATCAAAGTTGAAGTCGCACAAAAGCACCGTGCCATTGTGACGGCGATTGCATCGGGAAATGCCTCACGTGCACATGCCCTGACGACCGAGGTCATTCGTGACAGATATGACAGGGCGTTTGGATCGCGTCGGGTCGGGACTTAGGTTCCTCGCTCAGACCGCCTCCCACACATCCGACAATACACTTGCCAAAAAAATCGAAAACCGTGCAAAGAACTTCAATTTAGTTCTTTTGTTTGGCTAGTTTGACGTGCTCCGGCTTTTCCGGACAGGTTTTCGCCCCGTTCCGCTGAACTATTGATCAACAACAATGCCACCCTGCGAAACACCCTGCGCAAACGCTCAATATGTGCGCCACTCAGCTGCAACTCGGCTAGGGCCTGATCCATGCAGCTAAGCCAATTCTCAGCATCCTGCTGGGTGATAGGCACATGTTCGTGCATCACCTTCACGTCCATGTGGCCATATTTCTCCAGATAGTAATTCCGTCCGCCCATGAACCCCGAAAGAAAATTGAACTGCTCTATCCGGGCGTGGCTCATACCATGGCCTCGGTTGTGAAGTTTAACGATCTGAGCCCCCGTCTCGGTGCCTTCGACAATATCGTAAAAGCGCTCCACGAGTGCCCGCAGAACCGTCTCACCACCGATCTGATCTATCAGTTTTTCTACCATGTGCCCTAGCTGCGTTTTGGGACGGCCTCAGGAACGAGGCCGTGTTTTTTGTGGGTCGTAATGGGCAAAAGGTACTATTTTTGCAGGCAGACGTTTTTGATGTCCATCAAGTTTGCCTATTTCAACCTCTGTACCCAGATCGGCATGTGCCACATCGACCCGCGCCAGCGCGATATTCTTGCCCAGAAGCGGCGAGCGCATAGAGGATGTCACCTCACCGATCTGAGCCCGACCAATGTGGATACAATCCCCATGCGCCACATCTATTGCTGAATCGATGTCGATCCCCACCAGCTTGCGCGCCGGAGTGGTCTTACGGCGGATCAACGCCTCGCGACCAATGAAATCATCCTCTTTCGACTTCAGCGGCACGGTAAAGCCAATGCCAGCCTCAAACGGGTCAGTCTGATCGCTGAAGTCATAGCCTGCAAAAATCAGCCCGGATTCAATCCGCACCATGTCCAGTGCCTCAAGCCCCATCGGACGAATGCTATGAGCCTGCCCGGCCTGCCAGATCGCATCAAAGACCTCGCTGGCGTGTTTGGGATGGCAAAACACCTCATACCCCAGCTCGCCAGTGTATCCGGTACGCGACACCACCACAGGGATGCCATGTTCGCCGCCGATCCGGGCCGGCGTAAATCGGAACCACCCCAGCTCCTCCAATGTCGGGTTGTGAGGCAGGGTCCAGATGATTTTCTTCAGTAGGTCCCTGCTTTCAGGCCCCTGCACAGCTACATTGTGCTGCATATCGGTTGAACCGCGCACCAGCACTTTCATACCCAGTTCGTCCGCTTTTTCACGGATCCACTCACCACCGTAATCATCGCCGCCAATCCAGCGGAAGTTATCTTGGCCCAGCCGGAACAGCGTACCGTCGTCTATCATGCCGCCATGCGGGTAGCACATCGCGGTATAGACCACCTGCCCTACCGCCAGTTTCTTGATGTTGCGGGTGAAAATATACTGACACAGCGCCTCGCTGTCCGGCCCGGTGATTTCCCATTTGCGCAGCGCGGACAGATCCAGCACTACGCATTTCTCACGGCAAGCCCAGTATTCCTCGATCGGGCCAGCCTCGGCATAACAATTTGCCAGCCAATAGCCCTTGTACTCAACAAAATTGCGAGTGTGCTGGCTTAGTCGTTCATGGAAACCGGTTTCTTTGGTCATCTTTGGCTCCGAGTCAGGGGTGGCACGTATTGCCACCGCGCGTTGGAATTTCTCTTCACCGCTATAGGTGCGGACATGAATGTCGGTGGGGTTCCAGCCATTGGCCGCGCTGGTGTCATCCGGGCAAGCCGAACTGACGCAGACCAGATCGGTCAGCGCCCGCAATAGGACATAATCGCCTGGGCGCGACCATGGCTCATCCGCGTACATCACGCCGTGCGCATCAATGGCGGTATTGAAGAAGAAGTTGATCGCCATCCAGCCTGCACGGGCATTAACACCATGGCCGACAAGGGCTGCATTGAAGTTGTCCGAGCAATTGGCATGCCCCGGATAGCCAATGTCATCATAGTATTTCGCCGCACAGGCCAGGGCAAAGGCATCATGGCGCCCACAGGTGTCCTGCACCACCTCTACCAGAGGCAGCATGTCCTGATCGTAGTATTTCCCATGCAGCCCCGGCATCGGATAGGCATGCCCCTGCAACGTCCGGGTGGTGGTCACATCCAGGGCATGCTCGATCCCCTGATCCAGCTTACGGGCACTGAAACATTGGAAATCGGTGCACTGGCGCCCATCTACATCCTGGATCTGGATATAGTCGCCCGCCTTCACAAAATAGGCTTCAGCGCTGGCGCTGTTAACCCGCAGATCCAACACCGGATCTGCTAGTGGATCCGGCAGTTCGAACTTCGGAAGCTGTTTGAATACGGCACGATTGATCATCACTGTAAGCGGCGTTGCAGTATCCTGCTTTTCAAAGTCCATAATGCCGCCCGGAGCCGCAATGATCACCACACCGTCGCGCTGCACCGTGAACACCCGCTCGGTCTTGGCCGGAGTAGCCCAGTCAAAAAACCGAAGTGCACCGCCCAGCGACAGGTCCATACCACGTGCCTGGACCCCCATCCGCAACCCACGTAACGAGTAGTCAACCCCGCTCACCAAGGCCTTTAACCCAGCCGCATCGCTATTGGCCATCGCGCCAATAATGCCGGCGTCAATCCCGCCTTTGTTGTCCGCGGCCACAATTTCGCAGACCTGACCGCCTTCGTCATTGCTAACAGTAATCCGGTCTCCCTGCTCAACCGGGATCAAAACAGCGCCGCTGCCTTCAACCACATAGCGTTCACTTCCCTTGGGCAGAGAAAACACCGAAGGCTGATACAACCCCGAGGGCCGGGGTGGCCCACTCGGAACCTCAGGAAATCTCATGTCACTCATCGCGCGGTCTCCCGGTTACTTGAATTCCGCACATTGCATGACCGGAATATTTATTTAATGATAAGAATAAGGTGCGTTTTTGATCTAGGCAACAAACTTGTTGTATTTCACTGAAAAACAAACCCATGACCACAGATGCGGCATTCTCCATCGATCCCATGCCGCAAACAAAAGGATCACAGGAATGCAGGCAATGATTTTGGGGCTGGTTGCGGCAGTCGCCTGGGGATTCCACGACATTTGTGTTCGCTTTGTGACGCAGCGAACCGGTATTCTGCCCGCCATGCTGACTGTGTTGGTCACAGGGTTGGTTCTGGTCGCTGGCGTGGCATTGATCTTCGGCGATTGGCAGGCAGTAACGTTTCAGTCCCTGTGGCTATCAGCCCTGTCCGGCACGTTTTTCGCGGGCGGCTCTTACGCCCTGTACCGCGCCTTTGCCCTGGGGCCGGTCAAACTGGTAGCACCGCTCATTGGTGCCTATCCCATCCTTTCAGTCGCTATAGCCAGTCTGCAGGGCCAGCCGGTCGGGCCAAGCCATTGGATAGCGGTTCTAGTGGTGGTCGCCGGTGTTGCGGCAGTCGCCCTGTTCGCCGCCGAGCAGGACGGCCAGCGCATACAGCTTTCCACCGTCGTCTGGGGCATCGCGGCGGCATTTGGCTTTGCCCTCACCTTTGCCGTTGGCCAGTCTGCGACCCGCTCGGGAGCCGAACTGCCAGTGCTGCTGCTGACCCGCGCTGCCTCTTTTATAGTCGTTGCTGTGATGGTTATTCTGACCAAGACCAGCGCCCGCCCCCCCCGTAAAATCTTGCCACTGCTTTGCGCCATGGGAGCCCTTGATGCTCTGGCTCTCGGGTTGGTTTTGTTCGCCGGCAACCTGCCCCGACCCGAGTTTGCCGCAGTTGGCTCATCTCTGTTTGGTTTGGTGACGGTCATACTGGCCTGGGCCATCCTGCGCGAGTCCATGACCCGAAACCAGTGGATCAGCGTCGCAGTCACCTTTGCCGGCATCGCCTTTCTGGGTCTATAAATGCAGCTGAGGCGGCACATTCGCGCCACCTCAGTATCTTTTTGCCCAAAATACTCAAATCCCTAAGCCTGCAAAACTTTCAGGCTCAGGAGGGGAAACACTAAGTCGGCCACAACCGCGTTAGATATCCAGAGTATTATCTTTTTCCCAACGCGAAAAATGCGACACGAAAGAATCCCATTCCTGGTGCTTCATCTTCAGGAACGCGGCCGAGAATTCATCCCCCATCATCGCCTTCAAGCCCGCATCCTGATCGTAGAACCGCAGCGCATCCAACATGTTCAGCGGCAGCTTTGGAGCATCGGTGACTTTATGACCTTCGGCATACATATCGATATCGTGGCGCGGACCGGGATCGGCCTTAGAGTGCACCCCGGACAGGCCAGCAGCAATGATAACCGCCTGCAACAGATAGGGATTCACCGCTCCATCTGGCAGCCGCAGTTCAAAACGTCCAGGTCCCGGCACACGTACCATATGAGTGCGGTTATTGCCGGTCCAAGTCACCGTGTTTGGCGCCCAAGTAGCACCGGACATGGTGCGCGGTGCATTGATGCGTTTGTACGAGTTCACCGTCGGATTGGTGATCGCCGCCAATGCGCTGGCGTGTTTCATGATGCCGCCCAGGAAATAGCCACCCTGTTCAGACAGCCCCAATTCCGCCAACTGACCTTCACCCTTTTCGACGGCAAACACGTTGACCCGCGAATCCTTGCCTGGCGCGTCCCAGACCGAAACATGCGCGTGGCAGCCATTGCCGGTCAGTCCCTCAATCGGCTTGGGCATAAACGTCGCGCGAAAGCCATGCTTTTCCGCTACAGTTTTGGTCATGAACTTGAAGAAACTGTGCTTGTCCGCCGTGGCAAGCGCGTCATCAAAGTCCCAGTTCATTTCCCACTGGCCATTGGCGTCTTCGTGGTCGTTTTGGTAGGCGCCCCAACCTAAATCTAGCATGTAGTCGCTGATCTCACGGATCACATCCAATCGGCGCATCATCGCCTGCTGATCGTAGCAAGGCTTCTCAGCGTTATCATAAGGATCCGAGATCTGCTCTCCGTCCGGCGTCAGCAGAAAGAATTCGGCCTCGATACCAGTCTTGACGTGCAGACCTTCGTCGGCGGCCTCTTTGATCAGGCGACGCAACACGTTGCGCGGGGCCTGGGCGACGTCCTCGCCCTCCATCACGCAATTGCCTGGCACCCAAGCGATCTCGGGGTTCCAAGGCAATTGAATCACTGCATCCGGGTCCGGCACCGCCAGCATATCGGGGTGTGCCGGTGTCAGGTCCAGCCAAGTGGCAAAGCCAGCAAAGCCGGCACCGTTTTCCTGCATATCCGCAATCGCCCGAGCCGGCACCAATTTGGCGCGCTGACCACCGAACAAATCGGTGAAGGAGATCATGAAGTATTTGACGCCTTTTTCTTTTGCGAAAGCAGCCAGATCGATTGTCATGGTTCAACTTCCTTTCCCTGTTGGTGTTTTTGTAAAATTGGGCGCGTCCCTTTGCAGGCCGCGCCCTTATTTTTGATCGCTTAGAAACCGGCCTTGCCAGGGTACCAGTCTGTACCGGCAAGTGGCACACGAGCCATCGCCGCGGCCTCCATGGTCAAGGCGCACAGATCCTCGGGTTCAAGATTGTGCAGATGATTGTGGCCACAAGCCCGCGCAATAGTTTGTGCTTCCAGCGTCATCACTTTCAGGTAATTACGCAGACGGCGACCGGCATCAACTGGGTCCACGCGCTTCATCAGCTCCGGGTCCTGGGTGGTGATACCAGCCGGATCCATGCCTTCGTGCCAGTCATCATAAGCACCAGTGGTCGAGCCAAGCTTTTGGTATTCGCTTTCCCACTTAGGGTCATTGTCACCAATCGCTATCATCGCTGCGGTGCCAATCGACACGGCATCTGCTCCCAGCGCCATCGCTTTGGCCACGTCAGCACCGGTACGAATACCGCCCGAGATCACCAGCTGCACTTTGCGGTGCATACCCAGATCCTGCAGCGCCTGAACAGCGGGGCGGATACAGGCCAGTGTTGGCTGCCCTACATGTTCAATGAACACATCCTGAGTTGCGGCTGTACCGCCCTGCATTCCATCCAAAACCACAACATCCGCACCAGCTTTGATCGCCAGAGTGGTGTCAAAATAGGGCCGTGCGCCGGCAATCTTCACATAGATTGGTATCCGCCCATTGGTGATCTCGCGCAGCTCGAGAATTTTGATCTCCAGATCATCCGGGCCGGTCCAGTCCGGGTGACGACAAGAGGACCGCTGATCAATGCCTTTTGGCAAAGTGCGCATGTCTGCAACCCGGTCCGAGATCTTCTGGCCCAGCAGCATACCGCCGCCGCCGGGCTTGGCACCCTGACCTACCACAATCTCAATCGCATCCGCCTTGCGCAGGTCGTTGGGATTCATCCCATAGCGCGATGGCAGGTATTGATAGACCAGTTGCGTAGAATGACCGCGTTCTTCCTGTGTCATACCTCCATCACCAGTGGTGGTCGAGGTCCCCGCCATCGAGGCCCCCCGGCCCAAAGCTTCCTTAGCAGGACCTGACAAGGCACCAAAGCTCATCCCGGCGATAGTAATCGGAATATCCAGCTTGATCGGGTTCTTGGCAAAGCGCGTGCCCAGCAACACGCTGGTGTCACATTTTTCGCGGTAGCCTTCCAGCGGGTAGCGTGAAACGGAAGCGCCTAGAAACAGCAGATCATCGAAGTGTGGTACTTTGCGTTTGGCACCACCGCCGCGAATGTCATAGATGCCCGTAGCGGCGGCACGGCGAATTTCGGCGTTGATTTCATTGGTGAATGTAGCCGATTGGATCGGCACAGTGCGCGGGATGTTGGTATCGCTCATGATGTTATCCTTAGTACGCAGCGGCGTTATCGACGTCGAAGTTGTAAAGCTGACGGGCCGAGCCATAGCGCTTGAATTCTTCAGGCTTGGCATCAGCATCGGCGCGGTCCAGAAGATCCTTCAGGATCTCAAAATGTTCAGGCCGCATCTCTTTTTCGATACAATCAGCGCCCAGACTTTTGACGGATCCGCGTACAAAAAGGCGGGCCTCGTACAGCGAGTCCCCCAGAGCGTCCCCTGCATCACCGCAGACCACCAGATTGCCGGCCTGAGCCATAAAGGCTGACATATGGCCGATATTGCCGTGTACGACGATATCAATGCCCTTCATCGAAATTCCGCAGCGTGAGCTGGCATTGCCCTTGATCACCAGCAGGCCACCATGGCCAGTGGCGCCGGCATATTGGCTGGCGTCTCCGTCGATGATGACGGTGCCCGACATCATGTTTTCAGCCACACCGGGTCCGGCCGAGCCTTCGACTCTGATAGTTGCCTGTTGGTTCATGCCAGCGCAGTAATAGCCGGTCGAGCCTTTGACAGTGACCTCTATCGGTGCATCCAGACCCACAGCAATTGCGTGGCTGCCTTTTGGGTTCACCACTTCCCACGCCGTCTGGTTGGTGGTTTCACTTTGGGCATGCAGCGTTTCATTCAGCCCGCGAAGGCCATTGGCTTCAAGATCATATGTCTGCATTTTAGTGGTTCCAGAAGTAAACAGTTGCGGGCTCGGGTTCCCAGACTTTGGCGTCTTCGATACCTGGCAGGTTCACCAGCGCACGGTACTCGGACCCAAAGGCGACATATTGATCGGTTTCCGCCATCACAGCAGGTTTGCATGCAATGGGATCGCGCACCACGCCAAATCCATCTTTGGTACCGACCACGAAGGTGAAGAACCCATCGAGATCCTCTAGCGAACTGGTCAGAGCTTCACCCAAAGATGCGCCATTCTGCATTTTCCAAGTCAGATAGGCGGCCCCAACTTCTGTGTCGTTCAGGCTTTCGATCTGCACCCCTTCGCGCACCAGCTTGCGGCGCAACGAGTTGTGATTGCTCAGCGATCCATTGTGCACCAAGCACTGATCTGGACCTGTGGAGAATGGATGGGCACCCTCGGTAGTAACCGCTGATTCGGTGGCCATGCGGGTGTGGCCAATGCCGTGCGAACCGCTCATTTTGGTCACTTCAAAGCGATCTGCCACATTTTTAGGCAGCCCCACTTCTTTGAAAATCTCAATGGATTCGCCTGCGCTCATCACACGTAGACCCGGGCGGAGAGCGGTCAAGACACTGCGCGCCTGCGCGGTCTTTTCATGGGCTGTTTCCACCACCGCATGGGTGTCAATAACCCGGATTGAGACCTCGGCATTCAAAGCCTCTGACAGCTGCGAATCCAACCCGGGAAAGTCGCTTTCAGGGTCATCAGACTGGATAGTCAGCTTCCCCGTACCCTCTGAAAAATCAGAGTAAATCGCGATTCCAGCACTATCTGGACCCCGGTCCGTCATGGTGATCAACATGTCAGTCAAAAGCGCACCCAACTGGGGTTCAAGCGCCTTGTCCTTCAAAAACAAACCTACAATCCCACACATTAGTGAAACA
>Ga0209826_1003201_pt1 | contig 10436 bp, 9 predicted proteins | sample GOMGulsemesocosm_5_FD_184637 | JGI IMG/M metagenome (GOLD analysis project Ga0209826, IMG submission 184637) | Methane-oxidizing microbial communities from mesocosms in the Gulf of Mexico - GOM15C Gulf of Mexico (SPAdes) (version 2) | ecosystem: Environmental > Aquatic > Marine > Cold seeps...
TGCGCCAGCGCCAAAGCAAGTGTATCGCTAGAAAAAGCTCGTGCCTGATTACGATAAATATTGCGCGAGAATTGGTCCAGCACAATGATTTCTGCCAGTCGGCCTTTAGCTGTCTCACGCCAACTATAAAGCTCACAGAGCTCAGCAGCTGCATGCACAGCACCGAAGCGCACTTCAATAAGCCGATCAAACTCATCCGACTGGCTCCACCACTGCTTGGGCGTGACCTCTGTAAACCAAAAGTCTAGGATGCTATCAGCTGTTTGCGGTATTAATGTCATGATCTTTATCTCCTGATATTTTTTAAGAGCAAGTCATTATCTTGCTGCATAACTAACCTTATAGATACTTCCGGTAAAATCATCGGAAATATACAAACTACCATCGGGCGCTTCAACAATATCTACTGGGCGACCAATCACATTACCATTGACTTCAAAACCAGTAATGAAATCACTCTCGATAATGTCATTTTCAGCATCAAACTGCAAAGACACGACCTTATAACCGACTTTTTTAGAACTATTCCATGAGCCATGCAAAGCAACTAATGCATCAGCTTTGATTGCCGCACGCAGCTCTGCATTTTTAATGAAAATCAAACTTAGCGGGGCTGTATGTGCGGCAAATACATGTACTGGCGCAATACTTGTTTCTAACTGGGCCTTATCACCAAAATCAGGATCAGGAATTTGCTGACCATTAACATAAGGCCAGCCATAAAAACCATCTTGCTCAATATGGTTTAACTCACAAGGAGGAAAATCATCTCCAAGAAAGTCTCTGCCATTATCCACACCGTATAGTTTATGGGTCGTTGGGTGCCAATCGAAACCAACGGTATTACGCAAACCGCTGGCAAAGATTTCTGCTTGCTTCCCTTCTGGGGTAAATCTCAGTAATGCCGCACGTCGTGGATCTTTTTCCTGACAAACATTACAACTAGAACCAACCGATACATATAACATACCATCGGGTCCAAAATGCAATGAGCGGCTCCAATGATTGCCACCTTTAGGCAGTCCAGTGATAATCCGCTGATATTCACCTACTGTTTTTCCTTTTTTTGCATCAAAACGTATTCTGCCCACGGCATCGGTTTCTGCGATATATAACCAATCTTGATAAAAACTCATACCATGCGGTAAATTGAGATCACTGATTAATTCTCGACTGGCATCGGCAACTCCATCCGCATTGGCATCTTTGTGAAGCAGAATAATTTTTCCGTGTTTGGATAAACTCACCAGTAAATCACCCGTTTCAGTTAGCAACAACATGCGCGCTCCTGGCAATTTATCTGCAAATACGAATAAAGAAAAACCCTCTGGTAGCTGTAAACGCTGATTTAATATTTTTTGTGAAGTCGTGTCTTTTTTGAGTAATGGCATATTGACACCAAACCAACCCTTAGTTATAAAAAATAAGATCAACAAGATCATAAGAAAACGTACACTGGAAATAATCAATTTTTTCATTGCTGCCAATCCCTCTTTTAATCTAAATCTTTAGTCAATAAACGAGCATTTCCGCCAATTGCCACCGTATTTGTTGTCACTGTTTGTTCGTGAGTAAAGGCGTGTAAATAATGTGGGCCACCTGCTTTTGGGCCAGTTCCAGAAAACCCCATACCTCCAAAGGGCTGCACTCCCACAACCGCAGAAATCATGGTGCGATTTATATACACATTACCGACTTTACAGTTTTCAGAAATTTTATTGATCGTGCTATTAATACGGCTTTGTATTCCTAGCGTTAACCCATATCCACTCGCATTAATGGCTTCGATAATGTGCTCAAGTTCATCACTGTGATACCGAATGATATGTAATACAGGACCAAAATTTTCCTCAGTCAACTCTGCGAGTGACTTCAGTTCAATCAATGTAGGTGGAAAGAAACAAGCATTAGCTAAACATTCATCAAGCGACACTTGAAATAAAACTTTTTCTTGTTGGCGCATACAGTCCACATGCTCAGCTAGTTGCTTTGCCGCAGCAGTACTAATCACGGGGCCTATATCTGTACCATAATCTTGAGGATCAGCAACCACTAATTGCTGCATCACCCCAATAATTCTTGCAATAAGAGGCTCGGCAGTTTCAAAAGGTAGATATAAAACACGTAGTGCCGAACAACGTTGCCCTGCACTATTAAATGCCGATTGCACAGCATCCTGTACCACTTGCTCGCTATGTGCGGAGCTATCGGCAAGCATGACATTTTGCCCACCGGTTTCAGCAATGAGGGGAATAATGCCAGGATGCTTTGCTAGTTGTTGATTAATCACTCGTGCTGTTGCCAAAGAACCGGTAAATGCGACGCCTGAAATGCGCGGATCATTTAATAAATGCTGTCCGACATAGGCACCATCACCAGGCAAAAAGTGCAAAACATCATCAGGAATACCAGCTTGATGTAATAATTGGATACAGCGCGTGGCGATTAATGAGCTTTGCTGTGCGGGCTTGGCAATCACAGTATTGCCACTGACGAGTGCCGCACTTATTTGCCCGATAAAAATAGCGACGGGAAAATTCCACGGACTAATGCAGACAAATATTCCACGACCATATTGATACAATTTATTATCTTCACCCGTAGGACCTGAAAGGCTAATGGGCTGCGTAAATTTTTCTTGTGCTTGCTGCGCATAATAGCGACATAAATCCACCGCTTCACGTATTTCTGATACGGCATCTTGAATAGTTTTTCCGGCTTCACGCACACAGAGTGCCACCAATTCCATACGGTTCTGTTCCAGCAGTTCAGCCGCCTTTTGTAAATAAGCAGCGCGTACATTAACATCAAACAAACGCCACTGTTTTACTGCCATGCTGGCAATATTAACCGCCTCAGCAATAGTTTGTTTATCACTATCAATGACATTACCTACGCATTGCTGAAGCTGTGCGGGATTAAAAACCTTATGCATAATGCCAGTACACCACTTGCCATTCACTAAAGGAGCGGCTTGCCATATTTGAGTATTGAAAGTGTTTAGTTCTTGTTGAATACGTATTATAAGCTGCCGATCAGCAAGATTAATTCCCTCTGAATTAATCCGTTGAGTACCATATAAATCTTTGGCTAATACGCAATGCGTAGCTAATTTCTCTACTTTTCTTACATACACGACAGGATCAGAAATCACACTTTCAATGCTAATATCCACATTTTCTAGCTGATTAATAAATGAAGTATTCGCGCCATTTTCCAATAAACGCCTAACCAAATAAGGCAGTAATTCTTGATAATTTCCTACTGGCGCATAAATACGACAAGGGATTTTGCCATCAGTCTGAAGCAGAAGCTGTTCATAAAGCTGCTCACCCATGCCATGTAAACGTTGAAACTCATAAGCTGAATGTCCTTTACCCATTTCTAAAATAGCTGCAACCGTATGTGCATTATGGGTGGCTAATTGAGGGTAAAAGACCTCACCTTGAGATAGCATAAATTGTGCGCAAGCAAGATAAGAGACGTCCGTTGCACTTTTATGGGTAAATACTGGGTAGTCTTTTAAGCCATTGACTTGAGCGCGTTTAATTTCACTATCCCAATAAGCCCCTTTGACTAAACGTACCGGAATTTTGCATTGTTGCTCTGTGGCTAATACCGCTAAATATTGCAAGGTCTTAAGCGCCCTCTTTTGATACGCTTGAACGGCCAAGCCTAAGCCAGACCAGCCTTGTAATGCCGAGTCAGTCAGTACTCTAGTGAAAATAGCCAATGACATTTCTAGGCGCTCTGACTCTTCGGCATCAACGGTCACCGTAATATTCGCTGCGCGTGCTTGCTTGGCTAATGATAATAATTGCTGACTAAGCTGTTCGACCGCTTGCTCATAGCGCAATGGTTCATAACGCGCGTAAAGTGCTGATAACTTGATAGATATACTGGGGTTTTTATAAATATCAGTCGAGTTTGCAGCTTTCGCTAATACAGCAATCGCCTGCGCATAAGCGTTAAAATAACGCTTAGTATCACTAACAGTTAAAGCCGCCTCGCCTAGCATATCGAATGAATAGCGATAATTTAATTGCTTGCTGGCTTGCTCTAGCGCTAATTCAATGGTCTCGGCAATCACAAACTGATAGGCTAACTGCTGCATGGCTTGTTTTAAAGCCGTACGAATTAAGGGTAAACCTAAGCGCGAAAATACGCGCGAAAACGTGGACTGATTCACGGGACCAGAGAGTTCAAACTGTTGCTCAACTTTAGCGGTTCTTTCCAGCGCTCGCGTAGCAAAATTAACCAGCAAAGAGTCGCTGTGCTGCAGATGTTTATGCCAGTCTGCCGTGCTTAATTTTTCTTGTAAAAATAAATCCTGCGTCTGTGCATCGGGTATACGCAATAAGGCTTCCGCCATTTCCATTAAAATAATACCTTCCTCAGAATTGAGTTGGTATTCATGTAAAAAATCCTCAACCAAAGTTTGCTGCTTAGCCTTATCTCGAATGATAGTGACTAGCGAGCACGCTTGGCGACCTATTTCTATTGCAGAATAATCCTGCAAATAGCCGAATAACTCAGTGAGTACTTTTTGCTCATCTGCTAGATAATACTGGCTAGTCTGATCACGATATTCCCCCCCAAGAACCGACATATCAATACGACTAATGTGCAGGATGTTTCTTTAATAATGGGACACAGGCTTTTAGCGTAACCACCACTGCTGTAACGGTCATGGTTAACCCGACAAAAATTGTCGACAGACCCAATTTGCGCATAACCACGGCTACGCTACAAACGACTAGCATCAGCATCAATAATGAATGAAATAGTGCTTCCATGATGGTTACTCCATTTTTCGTTAAAAAATTTCAGCTAATTAGGCAAAAAAGAAAAGCTTATATAAGCTTAACTGACTCAAATAAAGATACTCCCCAGAAAATGTAACCCACACAAGCTACCTTTAACAGGATAAATTATTCCAGTGCAATAACCCCATTAATCGTTTTATTTAACCCAATCTCAGGTACTTCCAAAGTCATTCTTACGTTAATTTTCTCAATGCCTTGCAAGCGTCCTTCTTCAACCGCTTTTAGAATCGTATGTTCAATTTCACGCTGCGAAGTAACGCCTACTTTTTTAAGAAATGTCCTTACCTCCATATTCAAGGTATCTTCATTCATATTAGTCTCCTGCAATAGCTTATGTTATTGATACTGAACTAACGTGAGTTATCATCTTGCAACTCACGTTAGTCAAGAGTTACTAGCTTGGCTTTCTTAGCATTTTACGCACCTCACCCAAATGCATTTCTTCCAGCGATATCATGCGCCGCGCATATTCTTCCAGCATGACATCTTTACCATCTACCAAAGCTAATAAATTGTGGTATTCAGCCAAAGCCAATGCTTCATGTTCTAGTGATTCTTTCATAATATCGCCAATATCGTGGCGGTGGGTTTCTAGTAGTGATCCTATACCCAGTGAAGGGTGGCCATCTAAATGTGTGATCAGCTCACCAGCTTGAGTGGCGTGATCAAGAGATTCGGTTGCTTGACTACGCATCCAAGAAATAATTGGGATGCGGTTATAACCAAACACCATAAGTGAGTAATGAGTGTAACGTACGACGCCCGATAATTCCGTTTCCAAAATTTTATTTAGTACCTTAATCACTTCGTCATTATTTATAGCAGTATTAGTCATGATAATCTCCTAATTAAAAATTCGTTCCTAAGACATTTGATAAAAATATATACCTATAACCGCCCACTTTGATAAAGCCGACGATTTACTAGCCAATGATAAATTCTTGCAATCACCGGCCTTATCAAGGGTAGTCCAATCAACCAAGCAATAGCTTGCAATACAGGGACTTTAGCCATTAACAAAATATAGGCATCTATCTCAGAAAGAATCACCTCATTCTCATCTTTAACATGCAATTCTGTTAACGCTTTAACGGGATCAATACCCAACTCCGATAATTTTTTTTCTTGACCTGTAATATCTACCCAGCACAAATTATTCGCTGCCTTGCCTGCAAGCTTTTCATAAGTTTGCCTATCTTTGACGCATTTTGGACAGGCCCCATCATAATAAACACTAATTTTACCTTTACTCTGCGTCAAAATATTACCTCCAGACTAACTTAATACCCTGTCTAATAAATAGTTACCCCCACTTTCAAGAGATAACGATAAATACAGCATGTTCTTTTTTTTAGTTAAAATCAATAGGCTAATACGGCTACATAAAAATATGACAGGTAAGCTGATAAGTTTTTTTAGTTCTCTGCTAACGGGTAAATTGCTTGTTCCTGATGAGCTAATGTAAACTGAAATGCATAAAAAATTGACCGGAACCGGCTGGTGAATCTTGTTCATAATAAAGTGATTGGAGCTTCATGTTACCTTGATCCACAAGCTGGGGACCCGTTAATAAAGTGCGAAAATCTAGCCCTCCAATTAATTGATGGGTCATGGTCAAATATAAACGAGAGAGCTGTTTTTCTCTAATCATGGTATCTAGCATTCTAGGGCCGGCGATAAGGTAAATGCTTTTATATTTTAGTTTTTTCAGTTGTTGAGTTAATACAGCCCCTTGAACCATTTTGTCTTCACCTGCTTTCAGGACTTTAAAACCTTGATTCTGCCAATAGCGTATTCTCTCGACATCAGCATTTTTCCCTGTAGCAATAAAACAATTCTGTTGATGCTCGTGCAGACTGGGGTGCATCGGAAAATCCAGACTTGCACTGGCAATGATGACTGCCGGTTGTGGTTTTAATCGGTTATTGCATCGCCACTCGGCAAGCTCGTTATTTTTAACCTGCAATATATTACCCAGTCTTTTTTCGCTGAGAGCTCGCATATACCCGCCATGAGTAATAAGACAATCAGCCTGAGCATGTAACTCCATAAACAATTTAAAATCTGAAGCCGTTGTTATGTGTTTGGGGATATAGGGAGGGGTATTTTGTGCTTTATCTTCTAGTGCTATACGGCCATCTAAACTGGACAGGAAATTAGCGTAGATAAAAGGATCAGTAGTGCTACCTAAAGCACCTACTCGGTGAGCTAGGTATAAACCTTTCAGCTTGTGTTGTTGACCACAGAGCGGATACAGATTAAGAAGTTGTTCTAACATAACTTTAACCTCCAATATCAATGCATAAATAATAAACTATCCAGCAAGCGAAGATCATGTATCTAGAATAGTTCATTGTTACAAAGCTACTTATTCAATCACGTAATCTGTTGTTATTATTTCTAGTAAATGCCCATTGGGGTCTTTAAAATAAACGCCACGCCCACCATAATTATTATTTATTTTTCCATCATCGCTTGAACGGGGGCCACTGCCAAAACTAATATTATCTGATTTCACACACTCAAATATTTCATCAAATTGTTGATCGTTAACTTTGAAGGCATAATGACTCTTAGAAAATTTTTCTTGTGTATCGAAATCTAACGTTAAGGTTGAGTTCACCTTAACTACCGCGAAATGCCCCCACTCTTTAATGAATGCAAAACCAAATATTTTTTCATAGAATTTGGCTGATTCAACATTGTTTTTGGAAGCAATAACTGTATGATTTAGTGTAATTTCCATCATTATTTCCTTTATAAAGTCTAACAACTTACACAGCTACTTACTAGGTTTATAACTAGCCGGTTTCAGCCGACATAATAAAATCATTAACGTGCAACCCTTTTATTTTATGTGACCCCCAATAAACAGTAACTTCCCCCTATTCTGTCAAAATAGTGGGGTGATGATTTTCATTTTTCAGAAAGAAGCGCAACTTTTGTGTAAATTCCATAGTATCCACAAAATGGCTAAAGATAAAACTCATTTTTCGCTGCCTGCAATATTAATATCATAATATTTAACGCCTCAGGAAGTGACCTGACTTTTATAAACTAAATTTCAATTGAAATTCCGCCCCCGGCGTACGATTAAGCAAATCCACTTTTGCCCCCATTGATTCAGCTAACTGCACCACTAAAGCTAAACCGATACCTGTGCCGGGCTGGGTTCGAGTCAGTTCATCACCAGCTCGATAAAATAACTGAAATATTTTTTTCATCTGCGCTTTGTCCACGCCTGAACCATAATCACGCACAAAGAAAATCACTTTTTTGCCTCGATCCGTGGTTTTATAACCGATATCAATACTTTTGTTTTCCGCTTGCTGGGAGAATTTAATGGCATTATCAACCAAGTTAATCATAATCTGAAAAAAGGCATCTTCATCAACTTTCAGCTCAGCATCAATTAGGTTCTGATCCGGCACTATCAGATTTACCACGTAATGACTCGCTTCAATCTGCGCGGCAACTTTTGCTTCAACCTTGTACATTAACTGTTGAATATTGACTGCAACTAATTTAGCTTTCCCTTGATTATTATCTAACTTAGCCAACTGCAAAACATTAGTAATTAAGCGTGAAAGTCGTTCGCTTTCAAAATAAATATAATCATAATAACTTTGTTTGCGACTTTCATCGGGAACCCAGTCGGCACGTAACATTTCCGAATACATGCGAATTGAGGTTAATGGCGTTTTTAACTCATGGCTGACTGAAGAAATAAAATTACGCTGCTGTTGCGCTAGATTAATTTGCCCTGCCCCTAACCGATAAAGCCACAGGAACCCGATACTAATAATTAAGCCTAAGGCGATACTGAGCATATCCAAAATACGCTCACCTGCATCGACGGCTAATATACCTGAGTTGACCAACACTTCCATTTGTTGAAAGGGTGGCCGCAGCGAACGGCGAAATATCAACATTTCAGGATTGCCTGTAATGAGATTAAACTGCTGCAAGATATTGCCTTGATCAACTAGGATCAGACTACTCAAAGACAAATTATTAGCACTCGCCACTGTCGGTTGAATCAACGTTTGTAAGAAGTGTTGATTAACAATAAAGCCTTGAATATAACGTGACTTTGCATTCCAGACATTACGGTAAAAACATAAATGGCCATTATTCAAAGTCATCATTTGCAAGGGGCTGACTTCACTTTCAAAGCTCAGTATATCGACGGGGAGCTGATTTTTAGGCGCTATTTTCTCATTTTTTACTGGTTCTGCTGGCAATGCCTCTGCTAAAATATTTTCGCTCTCTTGTATTTCATAATCAGCTAGCACTTGCGGCGTTGGGCTACTTTTAAAAATAGCACGCGCCAAGGATTGATCAGGAATATTGACCGTTTCTTTTCGTGCTTGTTGTCGATATTCCGTATCGTATTTTTTCTGCTTACCTGAGCTTCTGCTATTGGATTTATTTTTCTGCTTCCAAGCAGAGGTTTCAATATTTAACTGCTGTAATTTTTCTTCACTTAAAGTTTGCGTTTTTTTACTAATACCTGCCGAGCTACGCTTTTTTTCAACTTGGTTTTTTGCAGCGCTGCGCCCAACACTCGATAGTTCATCACGTCCTTGTGAAGAGGAAAAATAATCATCAAAGCGATTTCTTTGTGCTATCGCTGGTGGCGCAGCATCTTTATCTTGTTGATTACTAGCAGCGAGCGATTGATCTTTATTGGTTTCTGGCTCTACTTCCAATAAGCCCCGTAACTGCACCTTTAAAGCCACGCGTGCTGCCAAGGCCTCAGAACTCAAACCCGTTTGCAAATCACTATTCAATTCAGGCAAGGCGGGAATATGAAAAACACCACTAGAATCGATTTGAAAATATCCAACTAAACCCGGTATATCACTTCTCGGCGGGAGTTCTGATAAGGGCGAAAAATTAAGCGTAGACGATTGCAGTAAACGGTTTTCCAGCACATTAAAGAAACTATATTCGGCAATCGGCCGATTCTGCTCCACTTGTAATTTATCAAGCAACTGTTGCTCTATACGCTCAACCAATAATTCCGCTTGATTACGCTGTCGGTACCAATTTTCATTTTCCAACTGCGAATACACTTTGTCTAACAAAAAATAGACTGGCACAGCAATGGCTATAAAAAATATCAGCAACCAACAAAATAAACGTCGCTTTGCTGACTTCAGATTAAGGTATTTTGCCGATTTACTATTTTTCATTGCTTAATAAGCGATAGCCTTCGCCACGTATTGTGAGTAAATATTGTGGCTGCTTCGAGTCGGCTTCAATTTTACGCCGTAGTTTAGCGATATGAATATCCACTGTGCGGGTTTCAATATTTTCAGATTGTCGATAACCCCATACTTTTTCTAACAGCTCTTCTCGTGGCACAGGCCGCACTTCATGTTGCTGTAAATAATGTAATATTTCGATTTCTCGGCGGGTAAATTGCTGAGGATTGTCCGTGTCTAGTTGTTGTAAATTAGCCGTATCAATACGTATATTACCAATATGCATAATCGCAACCTGCTCTACCTGTTTCAGTGATCGTTTTAAAACACATTCCACACGCAATACCAACTCACGCACTGAGAAAGGCTTACTAATATAATCATCAGCACCCAAGGTTAA
>Ga0209826_1003202_pt1 | contig 10432 bp, 10 predicted proteins | sample GOMGulsemesocosm_5_FD_184637 | JGI IMG/M metagenome (GOLD analysis project Ga0209826, IMG submission 184637) | Methane-oxidizing microbial communities from mesocosms in the Gulf of Mexico - GOM15C Gulf of Mexico (SPAdes) (version 2) | ecosystem: Environmental > Aquatic > Marine > Cold seeps...
CTTTAAAAAGTTTCTAAAAAAAAAGCACCGCGTTGCGGTGCTTTATAATTTGGTAGGCGCGAGTAGATTCGAACTACCGACCCCCACCATGTCAAGGTGGTGCTCTAACCAACTGAGCTACGCGCCTAAGGTCTTGTGTTCAATTCGAAGTATTATAACAAGTCTTTTTTCTTATGCAAGCCTGTTATTATTTATTTTCTTAATCTTTACACCCAATTTTTAAAAATTAATTACTGCCCATGAGTGCCTACTCACGATGCGCTACAAAGCCTTATAAATCTAAACCAATGCTTTTTGCTGTCTTTTTCCTACTGCATGCACTTCAAATAAAACGGCTTCTGGGTTAAGAAGCGCCAAAGCCAATGCTGCGGAATAACGCAAACGTTGCGTGCCATTTTTTAACAACCACTGATAATGTGATTGACTTGATTGCTTACCACAAATATAACGATGGCCTTGCTTAGCCTTAAACTTATCACTATTTTCCTGCCACCACTTTTGTACTAGAACAGGATCTGGACAAGGTAAATCTTCGTCAGGATCCATTGCAACCTCTTCGTCGTCAGGGTTTTCAGTAGGCCCATATGATTCACTTTCTGCAAGCTCTGCTTCCATATCTTGATAGGCTAAGTCCACCCCACATAGATGACTAAAAGCTTCACCTGCTATTCTGGCATGTTCTGGATCACTCATTTGCTGAATCAACCAAGGCACATAAATAGTATCTCCCGATATTCCAGAACCCATAATAGCTAAACGTAATGTTTCTTTGTTATCAGCCAATACTTTTAAAGTTTTCTTAACGGATTGACTATTTAAAAGTGGTAGAATTAGCTGCATAGCTGAAATACAATATTCAGAACCTGACTCAATTTCGTTTATCAATGAGTGCACTGCAGAGCCACGATCACCAATTAGAACAGCTGACCATGCCGCCCAAAACCTTATCTGCTTATCTTCATCCTTCAACTGCTCAAGCAAAACAGATTTCAAGTCCAGACGCCCTAATTCCCCGACCAATCTAAGAGCTTGAACCCTTACCTCTATATCATCATCCTGAACAGCCACATCAAGAATTTTTTTCGGATCAACCCGATGGATAGAACAGGCTGACAAACCTATCTGACGCCATATAGGTTTTGTCGATTCCAATAAACCCTTTACTGTGCCCTGTAAATTTTCAGCTCCGACCCAGCCAAAGGCCGATACCAGCCCATTAATAGCTTCTGGCGCCTCCTCAACAATCTTATAAATATGGTTAATTCGTTCAGCAGAATGGGATTCTAATGCCAAGACAGCCGCGGCAAACACCTCCCCCGCTTCTTTGAACTGCAAATTATCGAGACACGCTTGCCAACCATAATCCCCAGCAATCCTTAAGCCATCAATATGCGCCTCAACACGATCATCTAACCTTGCCAGGTCATCCAAATCATAATGCGGAGCATCTACAGCATTATTTCTTAACAACCATAGAAAAGCAGCTTCTTCAGCATGTTGATCAATTATATGAGGGATAACGGAAGCCATATTAGTACCCTTAATTTTATTTCAGGTTAGCATTTGACAAAATTCAAGTTACATAGAATTAATATCATTAACAATGACCACTTTAGATGTGTTTATCATGAATCCAGCCATAATTATTCTAACCACTTTAGCCCTGTTTTTTTTAATTGCTTCTGTATTTAGATTTGTTTTCTTTGACCATAAAACGACTATAACAATAAAAGTTTGGTTAAGAATATCAGCTATCTTTTTTGTAGTGTCTGCAATATTATTAATCTTCTAATTTATTCTGGAATCATGCCATACTAATTAGACAATCATACCTGCAGACAGGAAAGCACATTAGCTCCATGCTGAGGGTGATCTCTATGCAATTCACTTGCTTTATCCGATGACATATATATCCAAACAATACGCTGAATACTTTGCTCAAGCTCAGATCCGCTTCCATCACCCGAACCTCGAATACGCCTACCAAAATCACCTGTATTAATTGGCGCTTTAAAATCACTCATAATAGCGGGATGAGTTAACAAACGTGCGGGCAAATCAACATTAACGATTACCTGCTCATCTCTAACATGAGACATTTCATGCGCCAATATCAAATTACCGCAACGTGGTTTATTCTCTGCTTCTTCTGTAACATAAACCGTAAGTTGAAGATCAAGATATATTACACCTCCCTGATAATGATACCTCCCTGAAGCTAACTGCCATTGGTTATTTAGATTATCAAATCTAATCGATAAATCACTCAGCGTATATCCTACGGGTGTTGCAATTGATGCTTCTGTTGAATATTCATAACGCGCACGTCGTTCTAAAGCAATATTGACCATGTTCGCTCGTGTTGTATATTCTGGCACAAGAACATCGCCTTGTTGTTGATTAAGAATATTTACATGTCCGACAAATTGAGGTTGCGGCTGGGAGGATGTGCTTGCTGAAAAAGCCCTACTTGGGTTTTGTCCAAAATATAGCGGTGAAATAGATGTCAAACCATTTGGTAATAATGGGTCAGTATTTAGCCCAGTTGAACTCGCATTGCAAGCAAGACCATTATTTCCATCTCTAATATTAACCATACAACAAACCTCACCAAATAATTTGCTACCCATAAAATAGATACTATACTTCACGCGGTCACGACCGATTATAAAGTCTTAGAAAACTTGTTTCAGTTTCTGGACTCGTAAGCAGATGAACACCCCTGTCATTTATACATACGAATGAACCCAAAGTTTATTCTTCTCAATAGCACTCTTCAGACATTCCAGATAAGATTTATAGTCATCTTCATGACAAATATTAACTTTCGGTTATTCCCTCGTTGAATAATATGCTGAGACTGCCCTTTAACAAAATAACGGGAAAGTCCTGCCATCTTGGAATTACCCAATTATTAAAAACATTCTGCATAACAAATACATTTATTTTATTCTAGCCTAACCCTTTTTACCTGCTTAGTTTTTTTAGTTTTCCCCTTTGGTTTTTGTTCAAGTAATACGGTGGCCAAAAAAGTAACGAACACCCTCTTTGAATCGTGCCGAATCTGGATCATCAATGAAATCCTCAAGGATTGCAACAGCATTAAGTGGTTGTAATATACCTTCCTTATAAAAACTGCTACAGTTTATTCCAGTATTTGCTTCAAAACGTTGTCGATATTCTGGAAGGAAATCCTCACTAGTTAGTCGTTTAATCATCAAATGTGCGAGCTTATTCACATCGAAAAGAGCTCCTTCATAAACATATAATTCAGAAGAACCAAGTTCTGCAGCTAATGTAGTGTAGTGATTCATCACATCCCTACTGTAATCTTTAATATTAATATAGGTCGATGGGGCACAGAATTCATCTGGATCTGACTCCATTAAGTCCGAAATCCATATTGGTATAATATCAGAATCTTTATACATTCGAAGTTTCAGATATATTTCCAAGAGCAGTGGAATATCCGAAAGCATACCAACTTCAGCAATAACACTTGCAAATAAGAGTGTGGAAGAAATACTCAGTGAATTATCTGCATCCTTGATCTTGAGCCTAATTAGATCAATTGAAGGTATCGAACCTGCATCCCCAAGTAATTCAGCAAATATTTTACGAAGTCGTGGACTTTTAATTTTTGGAAAGTGCTCAAAAAGTCGAATCACGTTATCGAAATTACCCTCGCGTGTTTCCACGAAGACATGTAACCAACTTATACTATCATTATCAAGATCTTTATCATGGGCGACAGTTTCAATAGGGTTTGGGTAGGTAAAATACCCTTTATCTTCGAAATCGATCATCACTAGCTCTGACATACATACTCCTTAAGATTCAATGACTAATTATTGAATTTTGTTAAAACCACCGTCAATTCCCTGACAAACTTTACAAAGTTTAGCTTCTCCTTGAAGGTTACCATCACCTTCTGGACAACCACCTGCCGTCTTAGGAACAAGATGGTTAATCTGAGAAGAGGGTGGTAATGAATGGCGTGTTCTGTAATCATCAGCAGTCTTGTTATGGCGCCGATTAATCTTCTTGGTTTCTTTTACAGTAGTTGGACTATAGAAAATATTACAAGGCGGCTCTGGCATAACCTTAGTTGGTTCAGAACAAGTACAGCCTTTACGGGCACGAGCTTCAGTCAATAGTTCTTTAGAATATTTAGGATAGTCTTGAGGATTATTTATACATTCTTGAACACCATCATCACATTGCTTTTGCCAGTTTTTTTGTTTCTTATCACAGTTCTGTTCATACCATTGATCCGAATTCATAGGCTGACCTTTGGAGTGCAAGTCCTTGTTGCAGCAAGGGCATTTACCTTTATCTTCCACTAGCCTTTTCATCTCTTTTTCTAAAGCGTTTGTAGGAGGTCCACCTGGATAGCTAGCATGATTAGATGAAGTGAGGTCTTTGTGGCGATCTACGTTTTTTCCTTCGAATTTAACATCCATCGACCACATATTGAAATAAGTCTTACCAGTTATTACGTGAGTTATTACACTTGCACCAAATGACCTAGTAGCAGCCTCATTACCTAAAGGAGAACTCTTGTAGAATGACTTATCCTTAAGCATTACCTCCTTATTAACAATTTTCACTGTCTTACTACCATTTTTCATATCTTTCGAGAAAGAAGTGTTTGGGTACGGTACAGGAATAGGTCCAGCGGGAGGTGATGGCGGACTAAGACAGACATCAGGAAAAGCAGCAATCACCTTATCATCACTCGCTTTGCAAGCAATTGCATTACCGTTAGCGTATACCTCGGCCATTTGTTTCCCCTTTCCTCAAAACCCGAAAATTGGAGCTACCTTTATCTCCAGGATGGCAACAGCACGCCTTCCAAAGATAGCACTCGTGTAGCAAATACTACGATTACCCAGAACTTCCCCTTTCAAGAAAGACTCAAATGCTACAACTAACTGACAAACACCAGCAACAGCCCCATTATCTCCAATAAATTCGGCGTTATGCCATATAGGTATAGTTTCTTCTCGGCGTACACGCATCACACGTGAAAGAGAAAGCATCTGTTCACGAAAACCGTAGCTTTCTCCTGTTATATCTGAAAGTCGGAAATCAATATCATGGAATTCAATACCAGCCTCCGAAAGAGCAATTCGTATCGATTGACTCAACCCATGTCCAAATAATGGCTTCTCCGATAAAATGCCAGCCTCTTCATAAGCAAACCCCAAGCCAGCTATATGTAAACTGGAAGGCTTCTTGGCCTGATCATTCATTCCAATCATCACTGCTGCTGCAGCCTCCCCTGGAATAACTCCATCAGAATTTTCTTCCGTTTTTAGGCGCCAATATTGATCCAGCCACAACAACGATCTTGCACGTATATAAGAATCAACCCCACAAACCAAACAAGCCGACACCTCATCATTTTTTAAGCATTCCCGAGCAACAGCCAAAGCTTCGAAACTTGAAGTGTGTCCACTAGGTATTACTCGGGAAAATTCAGGGTGAAACCTAAAGCCAAGCATATCCTGCAACTCATTTATAATATTACTAGCTAACTGAGAAGGAAACCCTGGCCTATCTGTCTCAGCTAGCCCCACTAGTAAAGGAAGCTTATCAGTTGCTATCTCAGGGACTTTAGCTAAACACTCAGTAACTGCAGTAGCAAGCATCTCAATCAATCTTTTCTCAAAATTACGACTATCAAGTGGAAAGCCAGGGACAACTGCCCCCATAATAGGTTCACCATCATTATCACAATAGGGTAATTCTTCAAATGCAGAAATTCCAGCTCGCATTGCTGCACAAGCTGATTCAGCATTTAAACCTACAGGACAAACCATACCAGTAGAAACTATATGCATTGAATAATTTCCTTATTGAATTTCATCAGCTCACCTTATTTTCTTTTTTCCAAATAATTAGATCGGATATAGATTTAAAATGCTGTTTTCCATTCCTTATACCTGGAACAATAGGTGTTTGACCAATTTTGATCTCCCGTAGAGCATTTAACTTACGCCCTAACTTAATCCGACAACGCCATGTAATCATCACTCGGTTTTCTTCAGGCTCAATTAAAAATGTATCTAGTATAGGAATAATATTCTCAGTTTTGTCTCGAAAACAATAGCTCACAGAAATTTCTTTTTTTGGCACGATGGCTGTCAATACGCGGTCTGGTGTCATATTAAAGCAACGAACGACTTCCCCACCTACTAATTCTGAAAGTTGTTGATCCTCTGGTGCTGAAAGAAAATATTGTTCATCAAAATCAATTGGCAAAAAGGGGAACCAGTCATCTAGCCACCTTTTATCATAAGTGCCAGCATAGTTTATCTTAGGTTGCCACCCCCTACCTAAAGCTCCAAATCCCATTGGCTCAGGCTTATCAGACCATCTTTTTATAAGCTCCTTTGGATTCTCAAGGTTAGGAAGAGGTGAGTTTTCTACATTATCAAAATCAGAGTTTTTATAATACCCTTTTCCTACAAGGTTACGTAATTCTGCCCCATGCTTTTTTTGATTTTGATGTGAATAATCCGAGCCTCCAAATGCTCTATCAAAGGTCAATGGCATTTTAACAAATGACTTAGGTTCCGAGGGATGGTAACCCGTAAGACTATCTTCCCAGACTCTATCCCCAAAAACTTTAACTATTTTCTTAATACTACCTACCATCAAACCAACTGTTGTTTCTGTTACAGGGTTTCCAGTTTCTGAATAAGCGTGCCCATTAACTAAAATATCTGTACGAGGTTTATAAGGGGCAAAATCACATTCATATTTAATTGGTGTACTGCCTGGATCTCCATAGTGTTCATCAGCATATATCAAGGGCATTTGTTTTTTACACAATATTAAATCACCCTCTTTTTCAATCGAAAAAGTGCCTTTAACCACAACAACACAATAATCATACCCTTCCTTATCCGTTGAGACACAGATACCAGCTTCCATTCCTGTGGTATTACTACTAATTTGCATATTAGTTGAGCTGCACCGAGCCACCCTTAATACGGTTAACACCTGAAGAACGGCTCAATAAATAAGTCCCCCTCAGAATAACTTTGCCAGATTTAGTCAAAGTTATACTGGCTTTACCGCATTTAAGAGTTATATTTTGTCGAGCAGAAAGAACAATACTCTCCCCATCAAGTTCAGCAATTGCAGGGTCACTTAGTTGAGTGTTTTTTTTAAAATCTGCCTGTTGTATCTTACCTATAATAAGAGGTGACTGAGGATCACCCCCTTCAAATAACAAAGCGACTTCACAACCTATATCTTCACTTTTAAACAGCGATGTACTACGTGCTTGAATCCCCGTTTCAAAAGGGTTTCCTGGAAAAGCAACTAAAGGTTGGCCATCATCAGTAATACTCAATAAAAGCCCAATAACTACTCCATCGATTTTGTGAGTTACTTGAGATTTATCATTTTCTAATTGCTCAGCTTTCATAGCTAATTCCCCCTAGAATCTTCGTAATTCTAAATATACTTTTTATATAAAAGCCCTTTCAGTCGCTACCGAATTCGATAAAATCGCGGCTGAAAGCCCCTCCTACTTTTTAGTTCTGCAAAATTTTCTGTCCTTTCATGGTGATATTTTTAGATGCTTTAATATCTATTTCCCCAGAACCTTTAACTAAAATATCCTTACCTACTATTTGGATTGTGCCATCCTTTTTCATAGTAATACTCGACTTCCCTGTTTTAATCACTATTGAATCACCCACATCTATTACCAGGTTTTTCGCCACCTTAACATTTTGGCTGTCACCGATAGTTTCATTTAAATTTTTCCCCACGGAAACTGTCTGGTTTTTAGCAAATTTTTCTGTTACATTCCCTCCAACCATCGTAGCTTTATTTAAGGCAACTTCTTGCGCCTTAGCAGCACCCACGGTTTCATTCATAATGCCACCAACCGTTACTTGATATGCCGCACCTATTGTTAACTCTTTAGAAACACCTATAGTTTCTGCTTTATTAATCGCTATCGTCTCAGTTTTATTGCTACCGATTGTGACTGATCTATTTTTTGCCACTTGTTTAGTTTCATTATTGCCAATAGTTATGGTTTCATTATTTCCAATGGATTTGGTTTCATTATTACCAACTGTTTTAGATCTATTAACACCTACACTATGCGTCTCGCAATTTTCTACCGATATATTCTGGTCTTTTTCAGCATGCAGATAGACTTCTTCTGAGCCGGACTTATCTTCAAAGCGAAATTCATTAGCATTACTGGCGACACCTCCTTTAGAACTGCGTGTTAAAAAGCCGCTTTGTGTTGCATTGGCAGGTAAATCATAAGGCGGCATATTATCGTTGTTATAAACACGTCCAACAATAATAGGTCTATCTGGGTCCCCTTCCACAAATGAAACTAATACTTCTTGCCCAATTCTGGGAGTGAATACGGCTCCCCAGCCTTTTCCTGCCCAAACTTGGGCAACTCGTACCCAACAGGAACTATTTTCATCAGTAGTACCATATCGATCCCAGTGAAATTGTACTTTTACTCGCCCCCATTTATCGGTATAAATTTCATCACCTTCTGTACCTACCACAATGGCACTTTGTAAACCTGTGATACAGGGTTTACTGGTAATTCGGGGGGCTCGAAATTGCTGTTCTAAGTCAATACATCTAAAACTGATATTAAAATTTTCAGTATTTTCACTGCCTCGTGAATGGGGTAAATTTAAGCTTATATTATATGTACAAGAAACTAACAAATAGTTCCTATTTTGGTCTTCTCGAGGATATTGGCTTAACTCAAATTTTGCGCCTGTTGTTATACCTTTAGCATTCCCTGAACCAAATAACACTTCATATTGTGCCTGCAACTCTTCAATCCGTGATTTGACAGAGTTTTGGCCTTCGGGATCAACTTCCCAATATTCGCCTGGAAAATCATAAATTTCGAATTTTGAATGAGGGTAATCTCTTGAAACAGACGATTTTTGCAATAAATCTTTTTTGGGTATCTGGAAATCAAAATCATTTAGTACATAAGCCCCTGACTGTACTTGTTTTGAGATCCTCCAATCCTGAATATATTCCTGATCCTGCAAACTGCTATCTTGCTGCAAAATAAAGGGGATTGTTTCGTAGTTAGCAATAGATTCATGAAAAACAGCTGAATCCACAATGATTAACGTATGATTATTCTCTGCATGACTGAAATAGAAGTACATACCTTCTTGTTCCATAAGTCGGCAAAGAAAATTAAAATCTGTTTCTCTATACTGCACACAATATTTCCATTTTCGGTAGCTAGCCTCCAAATGGAATTCAATATCAGAAAAACCTAAACTAGAACAAACTTCATTGATAATTTCCTCAACAGTTAAATTCTGAAAAATACGGCAATCTGAATTACGAGTAAGAAACCAGAACCAAGGTTTTATCTCCGCCTGATAAAGAACAAAATCACCTTCATAACCCGTCAAAGAAAAACTGGTGACATAACCATTAAAAAAGCGAGTTCCTCCTCCTTCTAAATCCATAGTCAAAGTTAGCTTTTGACCCAGAACCTTTTCATGTTGAATATTTATATCTTCACTAAATAACTCAAGATGATACTCAAACAGGCTACTTAGCTGCTCTGCACCTGACATTTGTCGTAACAACAACACATCATCGCCAAGATCAGTCTTAACTTTTACAAAGCGATTATCTTGTGTAACAGCCATATTTTATCTCTCATTAATATAAAACATTATCAGAGCTTAAAGACGAGAAACTGATTACACTAATTAATTAAAGAAGAATAGGGAAGGAAATTTGGACTTAATTAATCTTCTTAAAAAATCAGTATGTCTAAATATATATCATAATTTCTATACAAATGAAATTCATTTATTAGCTGAATCACATCATTACGGAGTTTAAAATTAAAAGACGACTCAAAATGTAACGGCTCTTTCCTCATCCCTTAAATTAAGAAACCTTATTGGCTATTTAAAAACAACATGACTCTATACAAAACACAGGTTTATAAAAACCAGTCAATTCCTTAATTATTTTATCGGTAGGAGGGGCCTATGGCTGCGACCAGAACAAGATCAAGTGCTATCGCGGCCATAGGCCCCTCCTACTTTTTCGACAACCATTTTAACCTGTGGTTTGTTAATAACCATTAAAAACAATTGCCCCAGCGTAGTTGGCACGGTGACATGGTTACGGGAGCATTTGCCGAGAAGGTGATTCAAACATTTATTATCAAATTCAGGTTTAAAGAAAAAAGATAAAAGTTTCTTTAAACTCCCCCTCATCCCAACCTTCTCCCCAAGGGGAGAAGGGGCTAAGAGCTCTAGCGCGCCATCCTCGCTACATATCTTTTTAGGACATCCATGTCAAAAAACTCATTCCGCTCGGGCGAATTAATAGAGTGCCCCAGTACGTCCTGCGTCCAGCTTCAACTACGCACAAAAGCCGC
>Ga0209826_1003205_pt1 | contig 10417 bp, 4 predicted proteins | sample GOMGulsemesocosm_5_FD_184637 | JGI IMG/M metagenome (GOLD analysis project Ga0209826, IMG submission 184637) | Methane-oxidizing microbial communities from mesocosms in the Gulf of Mexico - GOM15C Gulf of Mexico (SPAdes) (version 2) | ecosystem: Environmental > Aquatic > Marine > Cold seeps...
GTTGTCGTATTGGCTGCCTTGACTTTTATGAGTGGTGATGCAGTAGGCCAGATCCATGAAAAGGCATTCCTTCTCTGTCATATACTTAACCCCTTCTATCTCAAACTCGATCTTGACGATGCACTGTCGACCATCTTTGAATCGTGTGTTTGAGTATATTTCACAGATTTTGCCAACAGACCCGTTTGAGATGGCAAGCTCTCGGCTGTTCTGTCCATAGATAACAGGGTCACCTTCAATGAACTTCCGTTCATAGATCTCTCTACTGGGCAATTTTTTTTTGAAATCCCGGATTTTCTGTTGCTCTTGATTTATCTGATCACAAACTTTGCGAGTAGCGGCTAATAGCTGTGGCTCTTTCCCTACCTTATAGAGGTCATACCAGGTATTTTGTGCTGACTTGACCATCGCTCGCACTGACGAACTTTGGGTCTGACGCCATGTGACGTCAGATTGGGTTCCTTTGGCGTAGGGATATAGCACTGCGCTTGCTAGCTTAAGATCTTGCCTGCCGATAGCATCACAAAATTTGTGCAAATCTGAAACTCCATCCTGCCTGTAGGACCGGTTGATATTAACACATAGATTCGGGTCATTGGCCAATTGGTGAAACACGAGGCCAGGCCCCATAGGCTCCATTTTTTTCACATCACCTACCAAGCAAAGTCGGCAATTGTTAGGCAATAGCTTCAGTAGAGTGTATATCGATGGCGTATCTAGCATTGATGCTTCATCAATGATGAACAAAGTTTGCTGCAATTCACCGCTCCTTATCAGCTCGCCTATCTGCAATACAAAAGAAAATACCGTCTCGGTTTTGTGATCAGTCTCTTCAGCAAGGCGGCGTGCGGCCTTGCCGGTTGGCGCCAGCAACCAGACGGGTTTTCCCCTAGCTTCATGTTGATGGAGGATAGCTGTAATGATGGTCGTTTTTCCGGTTCCGCCGCCACCGGTTATCAGAGATAACCTTGAGAGCATTACAAATTTGACTGCGTTTATCTGGTTGTCATCCAGTTTGAACTTTTTCACTTGCTTTTTGATGCGAGCCTGTTCTATAAACTCAAGCAAGAGGCTTTCGTGGTAAGTTAATGTGTAGGAATCTGGGCTGTATGCGATGTCGTTCAGACGTTTGGCTGTTATCTTTTCGAGCGCCAGATGCCCCAAACTCTGAACTAACTTAAGCTCTTGGTGGATAACCAGTGTAAATTGTCCGTGCTGCCGCGCAACCTCAGCAACAGTGTATTTTATGTTTTCGTCATCCAGTACTCTTTGCACGTTTTTAATCGGCAGAGCCATATGGCCGTTTGTATCATAAGCCTGATACAAACAGGCTTCGATGGCGGCTAATGCCCGGCGCGGGTCGTCTTTTTGAACGCTAAATTGTGCGTGGGCAATCTTGTCAATTGTTCGCCACTGGTCAATGGCATTTTTAGCAGGCATTAAGGGCAGCAGTCGATAGGGATTAGCTTCAAGGTTCTCTATGACCTGGCGGCCCCAGAGCTGGGTCAGCTTGCTAACCAGTGCTCGAGGGATTTGTTTCTTATTCAGGAATTTGAGCAGCTTCACTTTTGTCGAACATTGCCGCCAGCCCGAGAGTAGAGACTCTGCTAGGGTTTCTGGCATTTTCAGTCTGGGGTGCTTAATAAACGTGACAGTATCAGCTGTTTCTAACGTTTTGACCAATGAATCTGGGAATGCTTTATTCATTTTTTCAACCCAGTTTTTTCCGATACCGCTGAAGAGTTTGCTCTGCTGGATGTAATCGCAGACCAGGGTCTGATCAGTATCAACGTCAATAGGTTTACGTTCACCAGCGGTCGCAATGAACTGTGGGCCGTAACGCTGATCATCCTCGTGTTCGCCTGTGACATGCCAGATATCGTCTACCGACGGTTGATCCTCAATGGTACCGAAGCGGCAAACCACACGGTGTTTGTCTGTACCAATTTTGAGGTTGAAGATAGCGAAATGTTGCTTCCCATCAGTTTTAGCATCAATAACTCCAGTTACTATTCCCGTGAGTTTTACCGTAAGGGCTATTGTACTAAACACATCAAGTTGCATAGTTAATATCTCCCTTCAAAATCAGGTGTAGGATCCGATTCAGAGTTTTGCTTGAGGGTGTCATGCCGGATAAAACGGCCTGTCAGGATAAGTAATTCTTCCGCCGCCTTATCTTGCTCCATGTACTCGATTTTTGATTCGGCGCGAGCTAGTTCGCGGCGCAGCCAGTCAATGAGCAAATCTTTCTGCTTGAGCAGCTTACGTACCTCTTCTGGTTGCTCTGCAGAGACATTGACTGGCGTACCTGAACCACTAACTTGTTGAGCCACCATTGTTTTCAACCGTTCCCAAAGTACCCCCAACCTTGGGTTTGAGCCCCATGTAGATTTTGTTATGCTGAATTTTCGTCCTATAGCTGCCTGGTTTGCGCGACCTTGGTAGAGCGGAATTTCAGGGGTCGATGCCAACCACTTCTCAATTGCATTGGCTCGTTCGTCTCCGATGTCCTTAGCAACATTGCGTTTCTCTTTTAATGCCTTGCTCATCAGTCGTCCTGCTTTAATTGAATGATATTAGTTTGTGGGGTGGGCTCTTCCGGATAAATCCCAGTTTTCTCCATTAGCTCATTCAATTGTTGGCGTAAGTGGTGACTCTGACCTTCCAGTTCCATCACTTGGTGTTGCTGTTGCTTTGCTAGTTTGTTTCGCCACTCTATTTCCGATTTATGCTGCAGTTTCAATCCTATCATCTGCCGCTCTTTCACTTGAACATCCTCATTGAGAGTGTCATTTTCCAGGCGTAGAGCGATCATTTCATGAGCAATGGCTTCATGGTTTTTCTTCACCAAAGCCAATTGGGAATTCAAGTTTTGAATTTTGCTGAGGTGCCCGTTATCGTACTGCATCTTCTCTTTTTCTTTTAAGCGGGCAAACAGGCTAGGTAACTTACAGGTGCCTTCTATGCGATCTCTGATAGCTTGTGAAATGGCCTTGTATGTCGTATGAGCAGTAGTGTTCTTGGGAATGCCGTATTTGGCGACAGTGGCTGGATTGTTCTTACTGCCGTTCCAGCCACGAAGACCTGAAACAGACTTTGGGTACCACTCCAGTTGAAAACCTCCCTTTCTAGAGTCCTCTACACGGTTACCATGCTCTGACAGGCGATGAGGAATATCCGTTGCGAGCCACCCCTCTAATACTCTAACCTTTTGTTCCAGTTTCTTAATGCCTTCAATGCGTTGCTTGTCCATTTTAATCACTCCTATGATGCCGAAAATAAACTTACGTTGCTTGCCATGGTGCGCTTATGTTGCGCCACCACACGTGCTAGGTTTTCAGCTGCCTCTTCGGCACGGATACGCTCTAACGGGTTGTAATCAAATTCATTGCCAGCAATTTCTCTCAGCTCAATCAGGTCTGCAGACATTATATCCATGTGGGTCTGTTTAACGTCCTGGAAGGCGCATCCTTTACATGCCACTGGATCGCAAGGATCGTTGTGCGAACGTGGGGTATTGTAGGCTTGGTGGCATGTGTTATGTGGTTTTGGGTGATTACGGTGACCGCGCTTATAGACCAACTTGGCCATTTCTTCACTTTGTTGTTCAGGGAGCAGGTCGGCAAACTCAGCGTGATGACGCTTCTTGATATGCTTATTGAACTTCACGCTTTTGGAGAGTACTTTGAATACTCGTTTTAGATACGCGGGGAAACGACCAGCCATACTGATTGAACCCATCAGTAGTGCTAGGATGTCTTCAGACGTTTTTTCAACATCAACTTCCGCTATAATCATCTCCAGAGCCTTACTTTCTTCTTTGATGAGCCTAGTGGACTCCGTTTTTTCATCGTTTGTGAGTTTAACCTTGTACTGTAGTTGCTCGTGCTGCTCACGCGCTACCGGTTCGGTGACATAGATTTCGGTGACGTCAGGATCAACGTGGCCAAGCTGGTGACTCAGTGCAAGCAACTCCCTATTTTCGTACTGGTAGTGGTATATGATAGCGTAAATCCGTCGAAATATGTGCGAGCCTTTGGCGGAGTCAGCATTATCACCAAACACGAGTTGCAAGAATTTATTACCTGAAACACGGCTGTATTTCCCTTTATTGTAAGAAAATTTGTAGGCTTTGACGTTGTAGTCGTGGTCAAGCGTGAAGCTAGGGACGTTGAATAGGCCAGTAGTTTCTGTCGTGTTCCAGGCGTCTTTTAGGTCGAATAGCACCTGCAGTGCTTTGGTACTCCCACGATTTAGTGTGTACCAGTAGCGCTCACCGTGCTTAGCATTGAAGAAGTAGGCTTGATACCAGCCATGCTCTTTATCAACGCAACGAAAATGTTCCGGCTTCGTTATCCCTATTACCGGATCTTGGATTTCGGCTTCTCGGCGGGCGTTGTATGTCTGTAGCACGACAAAACAGGCAGACATCAAGGCTGTGATGCAATCAACTAGCGTCCACACACCATCCTCGGCGTTTGTGCTTAGATTTGGGCTACCGCGATATACGGTGATGCCCGTGATCTGCTCTAACTCGTCCAAAGCCGGTGAAGACTCCAGCACTGGGCTATAAAATGTTTCGCGAATTGTTCTTAGGGAAAATTTGGTATTAATAGTAGCCTTCAAATCCCGGATGACTTGGATGATTAAGGGAGAAGCCTTGTGCATCCACAAGTGTGCAGTTCCCAGTAATTGAACAACTTGAACGGCATGAAGGTTGCGGGTCCGTGCAGATGGCTTACCAAGATCAAGCGACAGCTTACGTACGTTGGGGAACGGTAATATGCTGAGGTGATCCCCTTCATCCAGTCGTGCCAATTCGTTCCACTGGGAAAATAGCGTACTCAGGGTTTTTTCTTTTGGCTGAGACGGAGCCCCAACCCCTGCACTGGCGAACCTGTCACGGACTTTGAATCCTGATTCTCTTAGTTTGTAGGCAATTTGTTGGTACAGGTACTTGGGCACTACCCCCTGAATGCTTGATGCTCCGATCAGCTTGGTAAGTCGGTTAGCGTTCAGCGCTTGGACAGCTTCATCAATGTGAACAATGTGCTGTATCGCTTCTACATCGTCCTTTATGGAGTGCCAGTATGCGTCCAACCGTTGGGGGATCTGTAGCATTTGAGGTACGCCGCCATACTTTAGCTCCTGATGTAGTTTTTTGATATCTCGCTTAGAAATGCTCTCCAAGAGATAGTGATCGTTCAGCAAACCCCACTCGATGAATTTGATGGTGTTTGCAAACACCGCTGGGGCCCCATTTTGAGTGAATGAAGGCGTATGCTTAACACCCTGAGCAAAGAGGTCAATTCGGCGAATGACTGTTTGCGCATGGTGCGGATACAGCAAGAGCGGGACGGGATGTTCAAAGCCGCCTGAGCCTGGCACCCAAATCTCAGCCAGATCTTTTTCTGATTCATAATGATATTCTTCAACGATGCTTTTGAACTTCAGTTTAGTACCCACAATTTCCAATTTATCGTCATCAACTTGAAGTGAACGAGCAGTTTCCTGCAGGCGATCTGATTGCGCCACTTCAAACTCACGGAGTTCGTCCTGGCTTAAGAATTTGGCAACGTTCATTCGTCACCCCCCTGAGTGGAATTTAGTAGTTGTTCTGCTTGTTGGTAAAACTCTGGTTCCGCAACCTCAATGTAACGTGACAGGCCGAACACGAAGCGCATTTCCGGAGCAATGTACTCATCGAAATATTCTCGGGTGTGCTTAAGTAGTAGGGAGTCACAGCGTTCAATAAACCAGCATCGTTTCCGTAGGGTATTAGCAAATTCTTCAGGCCCAATAATCACGGTGTTGTATGGGCAACCATCGCCACTATGGCACTTGCGACCACCACACAAGCGTTGAGACTTGCTAGCCTTATCTACCGTCGCCCAGATGTCTTTGCAGGTAGATCCATCGGGCAGGATAAACCAGCTCGGAATATCGGTAGGTTGGCTCGGATTTTCGAGCAGTTTCAGGTCTATGTTGTCCTTAGACAGACCAAACTCGGGCAGTGATTTGACGCCGCCATACCTGACTTGAACCATTGTTTCCAGTCTGCGCTGAAACTCTGCATTGTTAGCGTCATGAAACGCACGGGACAGGGGGTGATCGACATACCCAGCGGTTGTCTTTACTCCTGTATGGTTCCGTTCTTCTTGGCTCCTTCGGATATCGCCATCAACGCCTTCACGCACTTTGATCATGTGCTTAGCCAGCTGCTCAATCGTAAACTTCGGCAGGTCGTAGCGCTCCCTAAATGCATCAAGCGTAGAAGCATTCAGGAATGACAGGAAATCAGAATGCGGAGTTTCCCAAATGGTTTGCGGTGTCATCCCTAACTTGACCATGTTTTCATGGTGCTTGCCGAGTAGTTCAATGGCTTCTTTCACGCTAGACTGGGCGGGTGTGACCTCGACATGCTTAGTGGATTTCCCCACCTTGTCTTTGTAACCCTGGATGAAAAAGCGACCTGCAGGTAAGGGATACGGTAGATTCTCGTGTGTGAGTGAGGCGATCACGTCTTTATTCCAGGTCGTATGGATCATTATACGGATAAAGCAGATCAGCAGGATCTGTCGGGGAAGCAAAAAAGGAGTCCAGAAGAATGGTGCCATAGCTGTCGGCGATGCTTTGAACCAGCAATTGAATTCTGAGCCAATAAGTAGACTTTTACCGGGGCAATGAACAACCTGAGCCATGGGGGTATCGGCGCGTAACTGCAAAAAAGCAGCGAGTACATTTTTACGTGAAAACTGTTCTATTATTTTTTTCGCGGCTTTGAAACTAGTTATCTCTCTAATCGCAGCCAGCCCGACAAAATTTCGAACCTGTTCAGGGATCGGGTATGAGAACGAGCCGTCGTCACTACGTTCAATAAGCGGGTTTACTTCGTCGAGCAATTTGTAGTAAAGCGCTAGTTCCCCCTTGCAAGCATCGATAATGGCATCAATGGGCTTTTGGTAATACTCGTTAATCTTTTCCTTTAGCTGCTTTGTCGACACATGACTTTGGATTATAGGTGACTTCAGTGGTTTGCCATTTTTTCCAACAGGGATAATTAACTCACTGTGGCCTTGTTCCTTACTAGCAGAGAAACGCGATTTAAATTTACAATGCGAAATGCTCAGGCCGTTCGATATGCTGCCGCCGTAAACACTCAGAAAGTAACGAAAATTCTCGGAGCGTCTGTTTTTATTGGTTGGAATCTGCTCGAGAATATCCTCAAGCTGCTTCAGCCCTAAAATGACATCACGTTTCCTCAGATGACTAGCCTGTGAGGTTAAAAGATTCCTCAGAGCCTGCTTAGACTTGTACTCTTCAATGGATATAACTGGATTATTTAGTGCATGGTATAGGATCTTTATTGTGTTTGAGATAGTGTTTATTTGTGATCTAAATAGAGGCGCAGTTAACGACTCTTTTGCTGCGCGTTGAATGGCCACCATTAGCATTCCGTTGGCGGGCACCCTCCATTCTATGTCTGTAATGTCAAAATCATAGATGCCAGTGCTATTTTTGCCATTGCGCTTGTCCTTGACGTTGAATTGTATCACCGTCATAGTCGGGGTCGGTGAAAACCGACAAGTGAATCGGATCTCCGACAGCAACCGCCCCTCGGATGTCTTTTCACCACTCAGGCTCAAGAGTGACAGTATGGCATGAAAGTCTGTATCGTGAATACCTGTATTTCGAAGTTCGATTAGGTTCTCTATTGCTTTAAGTCCTTTAACCAACTTCCGTCGGTCGGTTTTCGAGAGCTTGCTGCTTAATAAGCTGGTCATCCCTACGCCACACTCTACATTTTGTTTGTTGATGAAGTGCTCGACAAGCGCGGACCACTGTTGTACTTGCGTTATCGGTAGAGGCTTTGCTTTAGATAGTTTTCGGGCAGTTAATAATGATTTGGCGAGTAGCCCTTGTTTCTTGAAAAGATTTGGAGCTCGGTAAGTATCAAATTTTACAGTGGACTGCTGACCTGCACTGTCTATCCCTGCCAGGGTAAACGGAGAAATGCACTTAACCTTGCCACTTGCATCGAACCGGGATTGAAAAGGAATTTTATGTATACTACTGGCCCCACCGATGGAACCTGCCCATCTAGCCAAGAACATTCGAAATATGTTGCTTTTTTGGTTAGGTCTAGTAAGGTTTTTCTGGTGCGATAGCAGCGTCTCAAATTCAATCAGTGCGTCAATAACCATCGCCTGGGTGATGTCGCATCGCTTTGTATGAAGAAAAAGTTTCAGTGATGTTGCGCTACTGTGAGCAATGCACTTCAATATGTAGTAAATGTTACTGGTGAAGGTATAATTCATTGGGGTGGATTCAGAGGCCAACAGGCACTCTGAAAGCAATGTGCCGGGTCGCATGAGACCTGACAATATATCGTTGTCAAATGGAAAATATTCCAATTTTCTCATATTCAATTTTTGTAAGGTGAAGTGGGATTTCGGATTACACGGCAGCGTACGGGACAGATCCTGAGACACGAAGCGGCTTCGGTATGAGAAATAATTCACCTGATGCCCATGGCTAATTTCACCAGCATTTCTTTCGATAAAACCCCGTAATGCTCTACTCAAATTCGCGCTTGTTGCATTAACAAGGAGAACCGATTCAACCTCTTTGTAGGCTTGGTAAAGATTTCTAGGTGTAATTTGATTAGGTGGTGACGTAAGCAGGGCCTTGATATATGGGATATTGACTTGCTGTGCCAGGAACCGTAGAGCCTTTGAAACAGCGCTCCGTGAGTGGTAGGGCTCCGTGGATTGAGACTCCTTGAGAAACACGTCCCATTTTGTGTTTAAAAAGCTCATTTCAAGCAGTCCTCCAGCTTCTATAAATACCTGTATTTCAGGGGCATGCGGATGGACAATCGCTCCTTCGATTGTGGTAGCATGAGTGGCTGTATTTTCTTTCTCTTCTGCGGACAAATATACTGAGGTTATGACCTCTTTCGCCACTCTTTCTTTTTTATCTAGATACTTATGAAAAATCGCCTTTTTGTGAGCTGTGATGGCACGTTCACCTAAGTCGCTATGTTGGGAAAGCATGGAGAAGATTGCATGTGCAAGGTTCTTGGGGGATTCTAGGCAGTCAATAATTTCGTGTGCCGCAGCAGCCTCCTGTGATAGATCTTTGTCAGTTATTAATTTACCAAAATGTGCAAACAGAAATGAGCAACAGTCCTTGATATAGCTTTTACCGAAAAGTGCACTCAAAGCGTTACGAATGTTGAGAGGAGCTGGATATGGAAGGGGGTATTTCTCTGAATGGATGGATAGGTTTGTCAGAGCTGTGTTTAGGAGCGCATCAGCATCAGTAGGACGGCAGTTTACTTCGATATAATGACAGATCTTATCCCCGCGACCTTTTTTTGAGAACAAGGGAATAGCCCCCATAGGAACCATTTGTTCATCACTCGAACGTATCTTGTCGCCAACTAGAAATCGGGTGGAGAATTCACAGGCACTAACTTTTATACCATCCAGGGTCTTGCCGCCGAGTTCCAATACAGAGCGAAGCTTAGCGCTCTTGGATCGCGCCAATTTTATGTTAGCTGATTGAAGTATATCTTCTAGTTGTGTGAACCCCTTGAGGACGTCAATGGCATTGAGAACGCCTGGCTGGCTATTCAAAACCTTTTTGATGTCTGTTGCGTTGGTAGATTTTGTAACAGTTTGCAATGCCAGTAGCAAGTGTTGTGGGCCAATCTTTTGGAGTGGTTCCTGCTGTGATAATTTTGATGCTTGCTGCAGACTGAGATCCAATAATCCACCAGACTGCATAAGCCCGGGCAATGCATCTGGATCGAAAATGACGTATGCTTTCGTTGTATTTTCGCCACGAATCCTAAGCGCCTGGATATCATTCGAGTAGCAAGGGGTAGGTGTTAGTGGCCTGATTTTCCGTCTAATGCTAGACACGAAGCCACACTGGCCGATTAGAGTACCGTCAGATAGCCTAAAATTGGTATCGGACAGCAAAGAGCGAAAGGCTGAACTGATTGAAGCTTTAGATTTGTCTATACATGACTCCAGTACAAGACGCCGTTCGAATGCTTTGTAACCAGCGATCACATTGTTCACCGATACATTTTTCGAAGGTTCAAGTAGAAAGTTTTTCATATGGAGAGAGTCAAGGCCGGCTATAGCAAGGTGCAACGCATTCTTTAATTGATAGCATATGGTCTTATTGGTTTTACGTATCCTCAGTAAACTCAACATTGCTTCAAGTAAGCAGTCACCAGAAAGAGTCAAATTACCAAGTGTAAGTTTGTTTGTGATTATTTTATACTCTTTTTCAGTGTGCTTCGTGACCGTAAACATAGCTAATCCTTGATAGATACCTTAGAATGTAAGTTGAAAAACCTAAAGCCAAGTACTAATATAAGGTTAGAGTCGGTCAGTCGGTC
>Ga0209826_1003206_pt1 | contig 10410 bp, 9 predicted proteins | sample GOMGulsemesocosm_5_FD_184637 | JGI IMG/M metagenome (GOLD analysis project Ga0209826, IMG submission 184637) | Methane-oxidizing microbial communities from mesocosms in the Gulf of Mexico - GOM15C Gulf of Mexico (SPAdes) (version 2) | ecosystem: Environmental > Aquatic > Marine > Cold seeps...
ATGCACCCCACCCACCCACAAAATTATTTGGGCTTAACCGCATAATTCATTCCTTTCCAGCGATTCTCAGGTGAGGTCTTGTTTTTATCTTGTTTTCCTTTCATCACTATCGGTTTTATGCTGCTTTTATTTAAGGCTGCTACAGTTAATTCTTTCTGCTGTTGTTTAAGCATCTTATCGCTGTTCTCTTTTCTTTCTCTTTGTTCTTGCCACTTCAAGTACGCACTGGTCAGGTAAGTATTTCCTTTGCCGTGCTCATTACACAACCACGCCAGAAAGCCAATGGGATTACGGATCGGGTTGCTGGTTTTACTGTGTTGTTTGATTTGTGCGGCCGTTTCATCTAAAAAGTTTTGTCGACTTTCTGCTTCGATTTTTTGCAAATACATTTTTGCTAATTTATTTTCATTGGCGTTAAATACTTTGGGATAAATTAAATTTTCCTGAATTTCGTTTTCAGCTAGTTCAGGAATATCTGTGACACATGTAGTTGATGTCTTTTTATTTAAAGAGCTACTACTACATCTACTACTACATCTACTACTACATATAGGGGCCACGTTTAATTTTTGAACGTGGATGCTATCTTGTTGATTTTTATTGATTTCATTTTTTTTGTTTACCATGTTTAAAAACTGAACTTGGTGTTTTGTAGCCTCGTTTAATTTTTGAACATGGCTATTTTTAGCCAGGTTTAAATTATAAACATGGATCAGTTGATTGGTTTTTGGGCCTTGCTGATTAACCAATTGATTTAATCCAGTGTAAACACCCTGATTTATTGCGGAGGGCTGAAAGGCTTTTTGTTGCTGTACTGTGTCGCTGATACCCTGCCAAACGGATTTTGCCAAACCACTAACGCTATGATTTTTATGTGAGGTTTGTTTTTTTACAAATTCAATATAATGACTGTCCAAATAAATGGCATCTTCTAAGGAAACAGGGTTGTCATGGATAGCATAGATATTCCCTCTAAATTTGCCATTCTGGGTACGCAATGTTGAGCATAATGATATCCAGCGGCTTAATCGTAAGATAAAGATTACACGCGAGATGGTAGCGTTAGAATAGCCTAACGTTTCTTTAAGCAGCTGATTGAGCGATAACATGACAGCAGATCCATTGACTGCCTGGGTGCGAATGATCCCCCAGCAGCGAACATCAATTGCCGTTAATAAAGAATCCACCCAAATTGATCGGGGGATGGCATCTTGCCAGTTGCCGATAAAAACTAAAGAATCCTTTAGGTTACTCGCTTGCGTATCATCACTTAATCGATTGATTTCAGTTTCAATACGTTCAGAGAGTGTTTTTATCGTGTCTGAAATATTTAATACGGCGCTCATTGATATGCACTACTTTATGCTGACTGTTGAGGTTGGGTTTGCTCATCTCCCCACCATTCTTTCAGTAGCCCCCAAATTGTATTGATTTTCACCTGGGTTTTTTGATGTGCATTTAATAGCAATTGCGCCAACTCCTCACTGTCAAGTCCCTCAGCAGGTTTCATTAATTCCCACAGCTCATGTTCTTCAGCTTCTGTCGCATTGACTGGCCTACCTTCATTTTTTGGCAGGTTCATCATCTTTTTGAAGTTGGCCATATTTTCTGAGGTCAATCCATAGAGATGGTGCATCACAGGATAGGATGCACCTGCATTCAACATTTTCACTATTTCATTTCGGCGCGAGGATTTGGCTGCATTGATATGTAGAGCGACATTTAAGGCTTCTTGGTCAAACTGTATATTCATGAAATTTGCTTTAGCTAGGGTAGCCATATCATGAATTTCTTGGTTATTTAAGGCTAATAACTGATGGATTTGTTGTTCACTGAGTCCTAACTTTAGCGGGGTTTTAAAGTCCCCCTCTGCAGCCAGTCTTACCACAAACATTAAAGTGCTTAGGGCATATTCAGATTTATTATCGATAGGTTTCATGAGTATTCCTCCCAAATTTCATTGGCTAAAAAAGTACTTCGTATTTTTCGACAGTTATTCATCAGTCGAAAAACATCGCTAAAGGTCTGGTCAATCATCATGGCTTGCTGATGTAAAAATTCATACATAAAGTGTGCTATGCCAGGTTCTGATCCAAACCAATGCTCCAGGCTTTTATCCTGGTTACGTTGATCTTCACCAAAACGGTTATATAAATCGGTAAATGCCCACATCGGATAGTGTGATTCGTTTTTTACATTTTGCTCTGAAATACCAAACAGTAGCCACCAGAGATAATAACTTTTCGATTCAGGCGTTAACGGCTGAGGTGGCGACTCCATAAAAAAACCCAACCCACATGTTGCAGGCATAACACTCTCTTCAATACTAACTGATCTGGCAATTTTGCAAGCTAATTCAAATCCTTTTTGGCGTAATATTTTTAACTGCGTGCTCTTATCCTGTTCATCTAACGCGGGTTTTACCTCGTCTGTATCTGTATCAATTTCTACTTCGTTTTGATTATTACCTTGCTGACTATGCGCTTTGGTCAGCAAGTCTTTATTGTCATCCTGCTTGACCGTTGGCACAGACCCTTGGGCTTGCAAGGAAATAGGTGTTACTGATTCAATTTGCACTTCCTCCTGCTTAAAATCTGTTTGCTCAGAAAACGTCTCTTTATTGATGGTTTGATTAAATAGAATAGCATCGACTTCTAGACGCAATAAGTTATAGCGAATGCCTGATATTTCAGATAGACGATCATCCAGTTCTAGTCGAGTTTGTTCAAAGTCCCAGACTTCATCAGTATCACTAGCTGACATAACAGCCATAAACGCTGCGTCAAATTGTTCTTTTTCGGTGTTTGTTTTTTCCACACAATACTTTTGATAGGATTTTTCTACTTTTTTGATGTGGTCAATCTTATGCCCCCCAAGGCCTGATCGGAGTACTTGAGGAATCATTTGATCCAGTCCTATCGCATAGTTAAAGCGCCTAAGATGTTTAGCTGAAATTTTATAACCTATTTCAGTCACCAGTTTTGTAAAGGCTATATCTGACATTTTCAGACCAGTTTCAGCCTCTAGCTCTTTTTTCAACGCATGAATGGCATAAGCTTTATCAATCAACATCATATCCCCGCGCATTTCATTTTCGATTAAATGCGCAGTTAAAATCGTGGATTCAGATTTCCACGGCACAAATAGACAATGCACGTTATTAAAGGCTTCATCTACTGTCTCTCTGTACAATTCATTTAGAATACTTAATCGCGTATTACCGCCTGATTCCACCATAAACAAATCATCACCGGGTCGACGTGTGACATTGAAGTTATTATTCAGCTTTTTTTTACTGCGTATGGACGTTTTAATCTCTTCATACGCTGGATTTCGTTCTCGGCGAGGATTTTTATCATAGGGTTTGATATCCTGTAATTTCAGCACCAATTGAGTTGTGCTGAGAGGATCTGTTAAAGGCGGTATATCATTGGTCGATAAGCCAAAATGTCCCTCTAATAGTAAGCTTTTGACTTCCTCACTACTGGGGCGTTTTTTTAATTTAGTCACCATCGTCTTTACCTCTTTTATTCAATACCTGTCTTTATTTAGGTCAATGATTTATCCAAGATCGGGAAGGTTTGGAATCAGTTCTTTTGCCAGCGCCATCATGGTATCTTTTGCACTGAGTGAAGGACCTTTACGTTCTTTTTCCAGACGATGTACAGGCACCTTTTGTGTGGCAGCTTCCCTATAGACAACCGCACTGGGAATCACCGTATCCAGAATGGTGATAGCGCCTTTACTCGGTGTAAATGCAGCTTTGCGCAATTCATCTGCGATCACTTTGGCATCAATGGTTCTATCTTGACGATAGATAACGCCACGTAGTGGGCCAATAGGGGCACCGAGTCTTGCCATGGGTTCAAGGCGCTTAATCATGGAAACAGTGCCGCGAACAAACTCACGGGCTGACAATATTTCTGGGGGAATGGGCGATAACATAAAGTCTGCAGCTGCTACGGCAGCATCCTGCAAAGGACCGACTGCACCTTGCGTGTCTATTAACACAAAATCATATTGATCTTCCAGAAAGGTAAGCATGTGCTTTAAACGCACACGACCATCAGGCGCATCACGGATCCAGTCCCGTAATTTCCCTTCGGGATCATCGGATACCACGACATCCAGGTTTTCAATAGTCGTCTGGCTGATTGCATCCCCAGTTGTTGAATTAATAAGGAAGTCCATTAATCCATGATCAGCGCGTTGCTGAATGGAATAATAGCTGGACAAAGTGGGTTGAGGATCCGCATCAATCAAGAGGACACGATAGCCTGAATCAGCTAGAATACCACCTAGATTAGCGGTTAATGTAGTTTTACCTACACCACCTTTAGTGCTCACAATGGTAATTTTAATCATAATAATTTTATAAAATAAATACGAAAAATACATTACTCTACAATCAGTTACGATCATATATCATATTTTATAAAAAAACAATAATGAAACAAGAAATGGACAGTCACCTCAACATACCTGAACGCATTACATTGCGCTATGAAGAGTGGTTAGAAATTGAAGAACCCAGTTTCTATGCACAACTAAATAGGCCGACAGAACTGCAATGGCGTGAAATTGAGACAATTGCTTCCTTATCACCCTATCTCAATGCCCTCGCATTGATTCGGGTAAATAAAGACCAGCTATACAAATTAAACGGCAGGCAACGATTGCAGTTGTGGTCGTCAGGTGCACTGAAAAAACCAGAATTTATTACCGCAGATCTTTATGATTTGACCCAAGATGAATTTAAAATTCTTTGCACTAAACTCTATACCCAACAGTTGGAAAATCTACCACCCCATGAACAGGTCATTTCTTTATACAAGGAGATGGGCCTTACCTTTAGCTCGGACAGGCTCAACAAGGGATTTATAACTGAAGCCATTAACATTGCATTACGAGGTAAACCTCGTGCACAACAAGATAAACGTTCCGTTCGAGAAAAACAGGACATCAATATAAAAAAGGCGATAAACACCTTAAAAGATGAATTATCAGCCCTTGATGGACTTAACCTGAATTCTGAATTGTTTTTATCAGGCGTGCTAGCAGCAGCCCTCATTATGGTAGTGATTGATAAAAATAATATTAAATTTTTTCAACACTTAAACAAACTTGAAGGCCAGGTTTCCAGCGACGGCTTATTAGACCCTATCGAAGCACTATTAAGGGTTATTGATAGCTACAAAAGCAAGCGAGTAGCTCAGGTTCGCATGCAATTGGAGCTTTGCGGCAAAACCATAAAAGCGATATTATTATGGAACCAAGGCATAGAATCCCCTAAATATTGGACCAAGAATGTACTACGTTTTACAGACTATCAATCCTATATCAGGGAAATGAAAAGGATCAAAGGTATTCATGAGGCCAGAGATTTGTAAGCGCCTAATTATTGCCTGCTTAATTGCCATGCAAATTACTGGCTCCGCTTGCCGAGCTGAAGGTACTCGCACGCTCATTATCCACCCCAACGTCAAAGCGCCGGCGCAACGAATATACGCAAACATTATTGAAGGCATCAAACAGGCATCCCCACTAAGCGACTCCCTAGCTATAGATAAAAACACTCAATCATCTCAACTGGAAGTCAACCTCGAAAAAATCAATCCCGATAAGATTATTGTCCTAGGCCGCACTATGGCCGAAAAAATCACACAGACCGACTACCGCAATAAAATGATCGTTGCAGCAGCCTTATTTGGTCCTGACGAATACCCCGGTGTAAGCCTGTCTATTGATAGTCGAGTATTACTTAAAAAGATCAAATCATTACTGCCTTTCGTTAAAAAGGTATTTGTGATTGACGATCCGATCCAGCCCAGCATCACCCTTTACCCTGAAAACCTTAGAGACCAACCCCTATTTACCCCCCTGTACCACAAAGATCCATTAATTAATGCGCAAGCATTATGGAAGCTCTTGGATAAGGACGCCTCCACGTTAGATGCAATCCTGCTGCCTAGTGATCTTGATCGAGATATTCTGTATGAGTTGGCTCAACTGGCATGGGAGAAAAAAATCATTCTGTTATCCACCAACCTTGCACATTTGAAAGAAGGTATTTTGATGGCTTTTTATCCCGACAATAGAGGGATGGGCCGGCAAATAGGGTCTTTTGTGATCAAACATAAAAACCAAGACTATCAAACTCTAGCTCATATTCATGTCGCCCTAAACCCCACCATCGCCAAGCACCTGGGGTTAGAGTTTACACCCAGTGCACTGAGCCAATTTCGTTTACAGGTCAAATAACATGTCCCTGCCCTTAAATTTACGTCAACGCTTTAGCTTAACAGTCTTTGTCGCGATTGCACTCGCCTCAAGTATTATGATGATGGCAATCTATTGGGCCGTATCAAAATATACCCAGGATTACACCGTACATTATTGGCAGGAGTACACAAAAACGTTTGCAAATTCAGCTAAATTCAGCGTCACCCTAGCATCACCAGATAAAGCCATAGAAATTGCTAGCCATTTTAAAAAAGAGCAAGTTATTAAAAAAGCCAGCATCTACTTGAAATCTGGAAAGATGCTAGCTTCTACTGACAATGATACCCAGTGCAGGCTTAATTCTGTCGAGAATCAGAGTGCAATAGAGCGTTTCAAAAACGCATTTGTTTTGGACTTAACAAAGACCTGGTGCTTTTATGCACCTATCTATTATCTACCCGAAGCTCTCCCTCATATAGAGCATGATCCCTCGAAAAATTCAGTAAGATCATTAATCGGTTTCGTCGAGCTGGCTGTATCAAAACAAGAACTAAAAAACATGATTCAAAAGATATTTTGGCTCAGTATTTTTAGCGTCATTGTCTTTGAGTTGGTCATATTTGTCTCTGTGCAATACTTTTCTGATGTATTGACTCGCGCCTTACTTCAACTTTCCACCGTCATGAAACAAACTAGCCAGGGAAAGCGAGGTGTCAGGGCGACATTTGAAGGGCCGGCTGACATCCTAGCTTTAAGACAACACTTAAATCAGATGCTAGATCAGATAGAAGCTCAGGAAGAAGATCTTGAGGCAAAAGTAGCCTCTCGCACTGCAGAACTGCAAACAGCGTTGGATGGAGCCCTTTCAGCATCACGCTATAAGTCTAAAATTGTCTCCACAGTCTCTCATGAAATGAAATCACCTCTGCATGCGTTTATGGGCTATTCTCAACTAGCATTAGAATCACTGAACGGGACATCCAACCCTAAAACCAAACAATTTCTAGACAAGGGCATGGGTTGTGCTCAAAATTTGGAAAATCAGATCAACCAAATTCTTGATTATGCACGCCTTGAATCGGGTATAGCTCAGATCCACCAAACGACTTTCACTGTCTCTAAATTGGTAACAAGATGTATCGAAAAAATCGAACCTATGATGCAATGCACGGGAAATCATATCCAGTTAATCGGGGAAAATATCGAATTTGAATCAGATCAAGACAAGTTGATGCATATACTCATGAACCTGATCGGCAATGCTAATAAATTCACCAAAAATGGACTAATTACTATTAACTGGTCAAAACTACACCATCAGTTGATCATCAAAGTCAGTGATACGGGATGCGGAATTTCTAAGGCCGATCAAGACAAAATATTTGAGCCCTTTTGGCAGGCTGACATGAGCTTCAGTCGACCAACAGGTGGTACAGGACTTGGCCTAGCTATTAGCAAATTGTATGCAGAATTGCTCTCGGGCGATATTACTGTTGATAGCAGTGACGCCGGCAGTATCTTTACCGTAACGCTACCGACTGCAAAAGTTCAAGCTGTTCATCATCACCGGGAGGAATAACCGAAATAATAGATTGAATGCGCTGCCTAACGCGTTCGCTGCTGACAGAGTCCTGTTTGCTTACACATTGATCCCATAACCAGAACTGATGACTGAGCTGTTTTAATTTATCTTCCCGATAATGAATTTCTGATACTAATTTTGCACGACTACAGACAAACTGGCACAACCTGCGCAAATCTAACAAGGTATAGGGCTTAGCCAAAAACTCATTGGCACCATTGATCATTAGTTTTTTATGATTTTCAATATCGGAAAAAGCGGTCACAACGATAACAGACTGATCACTGTCAACAGCCAGTATTTTAGCTAGCACCTGATCGCCAGAAAGCCCTGGCAACATCAAATCCAACAAAATTAAATCATGCCTCTGCTCAAGCCATTTCTGGTATCCCGCTTGGCCGTCCCGAACTATATCAATAATATAACTACCCTCCAAGGCATGAAAGGCTATATTAGCCGCATCCGGTTCGTCTTCAATGACCAGCAAGGTAGGCTTGAAATCATCTGGAATTGAAGGTTTTTTGAGCACCTCCGGCAACTGCTCTAGGGCAATCACGTTAAACTGATATTCATTAGATAATATCAATGGGATCTCGGTTTCGAAGCTTTCCTGAACCAAATACAACGGCACAGCATAATCATTAAAACGCGAAGATTGCACCAGTGCAGATAATTTCCAGATATCAATATCATTGATCGCATATTCTGAAAACAAGCCATCATAATGGACTTCCGATAAAGCGTGTAAAACCTCATCAGCACTTTGTGCCACCGTTAATTCAGCAGATAAACCCATTTTTTTGAGATGCTGCTCTATTTTAATCGGGAGTTCATAAAAACAAGAGGCCACCAGGATTTTATTCATATTCATTCCAAAAGTTTTAAGGTGATGCCTTTTCTGGATTTAAGGGTCATATGCGGGATAAATTTCGCCTGAAAATTGTTCGGCAAAGTCCATTGAAAGCGCTGTAAAAAAAGAGCAACGACGGTTAGCATTTCAACTTGGGCTAAATTCAATCCTAGACAGGTTCGCATTCCGCCCCCATAGGGCATAAAAGCAAATTTATCCAATTTTGCACCCTCCATAAACCGCTCTGGTTTGAACTGTTCCGGATCTGACCAAAAACATTTATGTCGGTGCGTCATATAAGGTGAAAAAACAACAATAGATTTATCTCGGATTAGAGCATCCCCCATTTTCTGTTCGCCAACCACATCGCGGTAAGAAGCATAAGCAGGCGGAGAGAGCCGCATCGATTCATTAAGGATACTTTCTGTAAACTTGAGCTTTTTTAATTCTTTATAACCGAGACTGCCTTTTTCCGTCAATACTGAGTTGACCTCCTCTCTTGCCCTTTGTTGAATATCAGGATACTGACCTAAATAATACAGGGTAAAAGCAATGGCATTAACCGTGGTATCCTGACCACCAAAAAATAAGGTAAACATATGATCACGTAATTCCTGCGCACTAAAGAGTGGAGCCAGTTTGTTGATCAGACACTGATCATCTTCTGCTTGCTCTGCTTTAAGCCGTAGATTGTTAATCGTATGATCAATCATTTCTAAAGCCTTTTGATACTTTCTGTTACCAGGCGTAGGTAGGCGATTAAGGGCACCATTGAAAATAAAAGCTAACATGGAGCGGACAACGGTATGCTGACTCACCGTATTAATTGCAGCTACCGCTTGCTGAGAATCTTCATCATCCAGCGACCTGCCAAATAGAACCCGACTCATTATGGATTGCACTAGTGGCAGCACCACCTGTTCCGCTTGGAGGGTTTCGGGGTATTGCTGTGCCAATTGATCAATTGCTTGCTCAGCCTCCTCCCGTATGATGGGAAACCAGGCTTCGATTTCCCGTTTCTGAAAATAGGGCTGCAAAATTTTACGCTGCTTTTCCCAAGTTTCACCATAGCTATTAAAAATACCATTGCCGAAAGCCGGTTTGTAAGCCTCATGAAAAAACTTTCGTGTGTAATGACCTTTTCTTTCCCCCACATATAACGTTGCTACGTCTTTGGGGTGACTGATGAGATAAATCTTTTTACTTCCCAACTTAAATAAAACAATGTCCCCATATTTTTTTGTAATGGATTCAAAGAACTTCAATATATCCCAGGCAAGTGAAGGCAAAGAGCCGGCAAATGGACACCCTTTGGGTCCAGGTGCATCTTTAAGGCTTGGCTGCCTACTATCCTTCAAATTCAAAATTTAAACTCTACTATACCGGTGAAAGAAACCCCTGCAATGGGATAATCATCTGGCACGGCCTCTCCATTAATACTGGGATGACGGCCATTCACATCAAACAGGTTATCAACTTTGAAAGTTAAGCCTAAGCCACCCAGCAAATTGTCACGCCGTAAGGCCAGGCCGACCAGGATAGTGTCATCAATAGGTTCTCGAGAGTCACCACTGGCTCTTTGTCGATCAAGTATCCAGTCAGAACGCAGATTGAAATGCCAATCCCTCATTAAGCGCCAGTTAATCTGAGCAAAAATATCATGTTGAGGTGCGCCAATGACAAAACTATCATTGCTATCACTTTTAGGTTTGAGTTCTAAAAAAGTGTAATTAAGGTCAAGCGAGAGCTGTTCGTT
>Ga0209826_1003207_pt1 | contig 10410 bp, 8 predicted proteins | sample GOMGulsemesocosm_5_FD_184637 | JGI IMG/M metagenome (GOLD analysis project Ga0209826, IMG submission 184637) | Methane-oxidizing microbial communities from mesocosms in the Gulf of Mexico - GOM15C Gulf of Mexico (SPAdes) (version 2) | ecosystem: Environmental > Aquatic > Marine > Cold seeps...
GACTAACAAGACAAACTAACCCATACCTTTAAGGTATTGATAAAGGTTTAGTGAATAAAATAATAAACGCCCTGTTACTGTGAAGTAACAGGGCGTTTTTTTGTTTGAAAGCTTATAACGTTTAAGAGACCGGTCATGCTTTTTAAATACGGTAAAGGCATGGCTCCAATGCTTCATCCCTTTCAACTCATAAGTATCAATAAAATTAAACCATGCAAGTGATTAATATGCTTTAGTGTTAATTTTACTAGACTAATCTAGTGTTAGTTAAAATGTATTAGTAAGTCTAGTGTTATGATGTAATACGAATACTAATCTAGTGTTATGTTGTGCTCTTGACGTTAGGTGACTATAATATAGTCAGTTCATTGACAAGGTACAGGTATGGTTCAGTTATATTTTAGCAAAAATGCAGATGAATCCAGAAAGCTATCGGCAAGGGCGCAATCTGGAGATCTGAAACGAATATATAAGGGTATCTATACCGATGCCCCTCTAGAAGACATTGAAAAAGTCATGCTGTTAAAGTGGTTCGATATAGTCAATCACTTAATGCCATCGGCTATTGCTGCTTTTCGAACTTCGCATGAACTAATGCCAATTAAAAACACTGTATTTGTGGTGGATGATGTTCGTAAAAGGCGAAATGTGGTTATCTTTAGTACATTGACCATTGTAGTTCTTCCTGGCAATACAAAAAGCCTTACCGAGCCATTTATCCCTTTGATGCACCGTACTAAACCAACTAGGCAGTATCTTGAAAATCTAACGGAATCCCGTGGGAAGCTGAAAAAATCATTAGGTCGAGCATGGGTTGAAGAACGATTATGTATTGAGATGCGTCGTTCAGGTGAGGAGATTCTTAATACTATCAGGGATGAAGCGAAAGACTTTGTTGTGGAAAATGGTGGCTTTGAGGATGAACTAGAGAAGCTTAATGGCATTATTAGTGCGTTATTATCAACAAACACCTACGATGGCACCTTGGTTACTGACATTGGATTAGCTAATTCCAAAAATGAGCCTTTCGATACTCACAGGTTGAGCTTATTCCGTTCACTTGCTAACTATCTGAATCGTTGTGATTTTTCGCCAGTAAAATATGAATACAGTAAGCTTGGTTGGATGAACTTGTCTTTCTTTGAAAGCTATTTTTCAAATTATATTGAAGGTACTGAGTTTGAGATCAGTGAAGCTGAAAAGATTGTTTTCCAAAATGAAGAGATTGATAACCGTCATGCCGACTCGCATGATGTGCTAGCTGTCTATAAGCAAGTCAACGAATATCAGGAAATGAGTGGTACGCCTCAAACATCAGATGAACTCATCCAGCTTTTAAAGGAGCGCCACTTTGCCATGATGCTTGAGCGACCTGAGAAGAGACCTGGACAGTTCAAGGAAAAAGTGAATCAAGCTGGTACAAGTATCTTTGTTAAGCCTGATGAGGTAGAAGGAACTTTTACACAAGCATTTCCTATCTATGAGAGTCTTCCTGAGGGATTGCCAAGGGCTATATTTATGCAGTTTCTTATCGCTGAATGCCATCCTTTTGACGATGGCAATGGAAGACTTTCAAGAATTATGATGAATGCTGAACTCCATGCTAGCGGACAATACAAATTGATCGTTCCAACCGTACATAGAGATAGCTATTTGAATGGCTTGCGTAGTGCAACAAGGAATGGGGAATTTAGAAGCCTTGTTAAGGTCTTTTATCAATTACAACGTTATACAGCATCAATTGATTGGGCTGACTATGGAGAAGCTAGGGAGTCACTTGAAGAACATTACGCTGATAAATTACCAGATCAAGGCGTAGCCGTATTTAATAACCAGATTAGACAGTTCAAGTTTTTTCCACCAGTGCAGATGAGTTAGATAAGTTGAGGCGAGAACAACATTGTATTTACGAAGCGATCACTATGTATGCGACAACTCATTTAATCTTTGGTCAGATACACCCATTCTGGGACGGAAATGGACGTATTGCCCGTTTAATCGCTAACCTTATTTTACTGAGAGCGGGTTTCGCTCCTCTTGTTATACCTGCCACACGTAGGCTAAATTATATAGCCATTCTTTCTAAATACAGTGCTAAACATGAAGCACCTAGTGTTGGAAAACCGTTATATCACCTTGGAAGCGAGCTTAAAGCTTTCATTAATTTTTGCAAAGAATGCTACCAAGATACAATAAATATCATCGAGGGTATTAAGTAACATAAACTAAAGCTGACATTTTTAGGGTTAACGGCAATTGTAGAACTGTTCGTCAGTCGCTGACACGCTTATCAAAGCCAGCGTATATTAGTTAATGGATAACCTTAGTCTTGAAGTTTTAGTGATAAATTATACGCATTAGATATGTTGAGAATTGGTTATATTTGAATACGTCAGTGATATCTGTTGAATCTTCATATTTTTTGAAAGTTTAAGCTAAGTTGTTGACCATGATATTTTTGCATATATTGACGTGCCCAATCTAACCGATTTAGTTACTTTTTAGTAATATACCTCCATTTTACTCTTGATATTCTACAGGTGTGTATTTCAGGCTATGGAAAATCGTAAAGTTGATATAAGATAGCGCCTAACTCTAACTTTCACCTGTTACCCAAAATGCAGCTTAATCAATATTATACAGAGAACAAATACGGAGATTTTTTAGTGCAAAATTTAAGCATTACATCACCTCAGGTTGCTCTAGATCTTGGTTTTGGTGCAGGAGACTTATTGCATGCTGCAAAGCGCAGGTGGGAAGGAATTAGTTTAGTAGGTATTGATATTGATAAGTCAAACGTACATCAGGCTAAATCAAAAAAACTAATAAAAGCTCTTGAATTAAATGGTTTTGAACCTTCTTTGCCTAACATCATTAATGACCGCTTTGGTTCCATTGATCTTTTAATATCCAATCCACCATATTTTTCATGTGATTTAGACTTTAATAATAAAGAAATACTCAAAGCAATTGGAATGATGGATTGTATTTCAACAAAACTAAAAAAAGTCCCTGCCGAACTCATTTTCTTGGCGCAAAATTTAAGGTTATTAACTAAATCTGGTGAAATCGGTATTATTGTTCCTGCTGGATTAATATCAGGACAAAAATGGAAGCCTGTAAGAGAGTTTTTACTATGTAATTATCAAATTACAAATGTTATTCAGCTTCCAACAGACAGTTTTAAAAAAACGGACGCTCAAACTTTTATTATGACTTTAAAACATAAGGGATATCCTTTTAATAGCGTACCTTTGTCTCATATAGGCAAAAAAAATATTATCGACGTAAATACTGACAATGCTATGGAAAGAGCCGATTTTGGCTATTACCAAGAAATATCTAAACTAAAAACTACAAATAAACTTTTTGAAAATGACTTTACAATATACAGAGGTAATAAATCTCATAATGAATTATCGCTTCTTTTAACAGAGCATATTCACACTACTAATATGCCACACGAATCAACAATAAAAGCTTTTGGTTTCTTTTCATATGAAGGTACAAAAAATGCTCAAGCTGGAGATATCTTAATTGCAAGAGTTGGCCGAAGGTGCTTAGGTAGGGTAATGAAAGTAGAAAAAGGAAACGTTCCAATCAGCGACTGTATTATTGCTATCAGGCCAAGAAATAAAAGCATGGGTGAAAAAATATGGAAAAAATTATCTTCATCAAAATGCAGGGATTACTTATCTAATGCTTCTTTAGGCGTTGGTGCAAAGTATATTACTTATAAAACTATAACGGACTATTTAACAAATAAGCATGCTATTACCAAATAACTCAGAAGTATTTAAATCAATTGTAATTGAAAAAATAAAAACATACTGTGATACCAATATATGGCCCTTTTCTTTTGAGCAATTTGCGGCATGGCTTAATAACTTTGATTGCAAGAAGGAAGAATATCTAGCTCTGCAAATCTTAGATAACTTGATCGTTCGATCAAACAATATGGCTAAAGCTAGCTATGCTCGATTATTACACAGTTCTATTAGACAATTTATTTTAAATAACACATCTATAAATGTAGGTAATTTACCTAAATGGAAAGAACACTTAACTGCTGGCTCATTATCCAAACATTTGAGATTCTGCCCAGTTAAGTTGGAAAATGATCAAGGCGAGTCGGGAAGTGTAATCTATAGAATGCTTTCGCAAGAACTTAATACTGATCGTTATTCACTAGCAAAATCAGATGGGTCACCCGAAGTAATTATTTTAATTGATGATTTTATAGGGAGCGGTACACAGTTCGACGACTTTGCAAGTCAAATAAAACTAGAAAGCTTATTAGATAACTCACTTGTCCTATATTGCCCTTTAATTGGATTTGAAGTGGGTATCAAGTTCATTCAGTCTAAGTATCCTAACTTACACATATTACCAGCCGAATTTATTTATGAGTCAGACAGCCTATTCTATGGTTTATCTACAAATCTTTTTAAGAATGATCAGCAGAATACGATTGAAGATGTGAAAGCATTCTTTGAGTTGATGCATAATAAATACGCACCTAAAATGAAGAACTGGCTTGGGTTTGACGGTGCAAGCCTCCCATTAGCATTTGAGTGGGGGTGCCCCAACCAGTCGCCCCCGTTGCTCTATATGAATAAATCAAAACATAAAAACAATTGGCAGCAGTTGTTTAGCAGGAGGTCTTAATGAAAGTTATCGACATTATTAACAAGCTATCCACTGCAAGGCAAGAGTTTCAATCATCAAATGGCAGTGTTTTGAATTCGTTTGTTGTTCCTTTTTTTATTGATAAATTCGATTTACGTAAAATATCTCACTCTGTCGCTTTAGCGGGTTCGAGAGGTTCAGGAAAAAGTACGTATATTCAATACTTTTCACATGCCACGCGATTTGACAAAAAGCACTTAAATATCAAACTTGAAGAGTTTGATTGTATATTATTGTACTGGAAGCCTGATATTACATACTGCCAAGGTCTAAAGACCAACTGGTTAGGCGATGACGCTTTAAGGTTCTTTTCAATACACGCTGCTTTATCTCTTTTACAAGAGTTAGCAAATTTGGTGAGTAATGTAAGCAACCACTTTCCTGACCTATTATCTTCTCTAGAGCAAAGTGGAAAATTTTGGTCAAGTGTATCCAAAGTAACAGCTTCATCAGTGGAAGATATAGCATCTCTTAATGCTTGGATAATGGATTATAAATATGAAATATCAACGCGGTTAAACCCTGTAAATTTAGACGGTATTTTATCAATAGAACCTAAACAAATGCTTGTATATTTGACTAATGCATTGCGTTTAGATTACCACAGGTTTAATCGGACTACATTTAAAGTATTTATTGATGAGTTCGAACTTCTGACAAAAGAACAGCAACAAGTTATAAATACCTATCGAAAAGAATCCAACCAACAATTGAATTGGAATGTAGCGTATAAACTTAATTCAAAGCCTACTAACGAAACTACAAGTGATCAATGGTTGCAGTCACCTGATGATTACAGTGAGGAAAATCTCGACGTTCATATTGAGTCCAATTATAAAATATTTGCAGCAGAAATATTTATTTTGACCCTACAAAATGCAGGTTTAAACTGTGACATGCCTCAATTAACGCCTGAATTTCTAGGCGATAGAGACAATATCGAAGAACGGAAAAGCAAGAAATATCAAGAAAATGTTTTATCTCTAATAAATAAAATACTTCCTACTCCGTCTATTAAGCAACTTTCTAGCATATGCATGGTTAATAAAAGTGTCAAAAACAAGCTTTCATCACTTTTAGATTCATTAGGTTTATCAGACAAGGTAACTCAAAAACTAAACGAAGATATTAGCTTGGCTATCACTGTCTTAGGTACATATCGACAACGAAACTTTGATTGCGCACAAATTTCTAGGTACGTATTGGGTGAATCTCCTAAAAGTGAAATTACAAGTGTTAAAGATAAAATTAGTACGTTCGAATTTAATACACTGCTGTCATTAAACTTACAAAATGCATTTATTCAGGTTCCTGTTTACTCTGGGTTTGAACGTTTCATCACGATGACCACCCCTAATATAAGACACTTCAAAGAGTTGTGCTTATCTGCACTGAAACAGTCTGACGATTTTGATACAAACAATAGTTACTCTTTAATATCAGATATCAAACCAATCTCATATTTAGGGATGCATTTAGGGGCTTTATCTAGTAGCTCATCATTAGTAAAAGAAGTTATAAGCTACCCTCCTCACGGCAATAAACTTTCCCATATGGTTAACCGAATTGGAGAGCTATTTCGAATATCCCAAAAAGCGAGTTATCAATCCGAACCTGAACGTGACATTTTTACTTTCACTTATGATTATGCCGGAGCTGATAAAGAGCTGGAAGACTTCTTAAATTCAGCTCTTAGCTGGCGCGTATTAGTTGAGGACGATTCTCGTAGAATAAAAGATGATAAACAAATAACAAGTAAAGAGTTTCAATTGAACCCTATTTATGCCCCTAAGTTTGGCATTTCCTACCGTAAGAAACGTGGGGTTACATTTACAATGGATCAATTTAAAACCATTGTATCTGGATCATCTGAAAGCTTTGAAGGTATTAAAAAGCTGTATCAACAGAAGTGGAAATCTGAGGACTCTGAAGGTCAACAAGGAGTTTTATTATGATTCGAGTTCATTCATGGATATCTGATCTGGTACAGAACATCGAATTAGAACCTGAAACAGCTCAATATGACTATACGTACACTTGTTCAGACCAATTCGATGATAGAAGCGATTGGACTTTTAAGTATATTAAGAGGATTTCCAAGCAGGTTGTTTCTCTTTCGTATTGCCCTTTAGAAGTAGAATTAACTATTGCTAACTCAAAATACGGACTAAGAAATCTTCATAATTATGATGTACCTAATGGTGAAATATTAATTGATGCTACATCTCTTGCACTTCCAGAGATGCTTCACATTTTTCACATTTTGAAAGCAAACAAACGATCTTTCGATGTATTATATGTTCAACCAACGGGTTACACAGAAAAAAAGTCAGATGGTTTAGATGAGATAAAATCATATGATTTATCAGATGATGGCTTAGGAATTCAACAAGTTCCTCCACATGTCGGTCCTAGTGATAATTCAATGTTATTTTTTTTCTTGGGGTTCGAAGGGCATCGATTTGGAGCAATCATAAACTCAGATGAATTCGACACTAGAAATGTGACCTGCCTAATTGGTGCGCCTCCATTTAAACTTGGATGGGAAAACAAAACCTTATCAAATAATTACAAACAATTGGCAGAAATAAGCACCAGCTCTAATGCTCGATATAAATTTGCAGGTGCAAATGATCCAATAAAAACTTATGAGTTGATTGAGCAAGTTTATAATGCAGCAACTTACGAAAAGCAGGTACTATGCCTTGCTCCTTTTGGTACTAAGCCAGCAGCAATAGCAGCAGCACAATTTGCAGTAAACAATGAGAAGGTAGTTATGCTATATGATTACGTTAAGAAAAAGTCTAAGCGTTCTTCTGGTACCGATTTGGTGCACAAATGGAGCTTTCAATACGTTGAATAAAGGGATTTTAAGAATAACTTAATTATTAAAAAGTGAAGTAATTCTTATTTTTCTGACACCTTTATATAGCCAATAATAAATATAGTTATTCTTTTTGAAATTAATGAGGCCAATCTGAGTTTAATAAGCGATAATCAGGGCTTTCAGTCCCTTATCTGTCCCTAAAATCGATCCAGCTTCACTAGAAACGTTCTAGTCCTATATTGAAATGATCACAACAGGAACTTCAATTATCGTAGATTACCCTTATAGATGACCGATTGGTCACTTATAGCTAGCACGATAATTTAAGTACTAATATGTGACAGCCATAGGCAAGCTGCCGCAATTTGTCTCTATTTAATTCTATGTTTGTCTTCGTTTACGTTCTTGAGAATTATACTAAGCACTATTCCCTGCGACGTAACCAGAGCTCCATGCCCATTGGAAATTATACCCTCCTAACCAACCTGTTACGTCGATAGCTTCACCAATGAAATAGAGGCCTGGGGAGTTTTTTACTGCCATTGTTTTTGAGGATAACTGATCAGTATCAATGCCGCCAATGGTCACTTCAGCCGTTCTATAACCCTCTGTTCCTGCTGGTTGAAGTTGCCAATGATGAATTTTTTCAATAAGAACAGCTTGCTGCTTGGGGTTTAACTGCTTGATTGGTACATTGTCAAAACCGATGATATCAAGATATTTTTCTGCAAATCTTTTAGCAAAAATAACGGATAAAAAGTTTTTCAAACTAATGTTTGGTTGCTCTTTTAAACTGGCCTCAAGAGTATCTTCAAAATTACCATCAGGATAAAGATCTATAGATATTTGATCTCCGGGATGCCAATAAGACGAAATTTGTAGCACTGCTGGCCCAGATATCCCTCGATGAGTGATTAACATGTCTTCTTTAAAGGAAGCTTTATTCGTTGAAATATTCACTGGCAGTGAAATGCCCGATACTTCTGCCAGTAGCTCTTTTAGCTCAACTGGTAAGGTAAAAGGAACTAATCCCGCTCTAGTAGGTAAAACCTTTAACCCGAAGTTTTCAGCTACCTTATAAGCGAAAGGTGTAGCCCCTAGTTTTGGCATGGAAAGTCCGCCAGTAGCAATAACTACACTTTCACATTCATAATTGCCGTGATTAGTGTTGATAATGTAGCCAGCAGTCGCTTTTTTTTCTATGCTGATAATTTCTGTTTGAAAACTAAACGTAACATTATTCTGCTCACACTCGTTAACAAGCATGGCAACAATTTCTTTTGCGGAATCATCACAAAACAATTGCCCCAGCGCTTTTTCATGGTAAGCAATTTTATACTTATCCACTAAGGCGATAAAATCCCATTGCGTATATTGACTCAATGCAGACTTACAAAAATGTGGGTTCTGGCACAAGAATTTTTCAGGCTCCACATAGTAGTTAGTGAAGTTACATCTTCCGCCACCAGAAATTAGAATCTTTTTCCCTGGTTTTTTAGCGTGATCCAATACAATGGTTTTTCTTCCTCTTGCACCTGATTGCGCAGCACAAAATAAACCTGCGGCTCCTGCGCCTATAACTACTACGTCAATTTTCAAGTTATTAACCCTAATAAAATAATTACGGGTATTATATGAGATGACTCCTCTTTAAAATAGTTATGATTTGAAAGCTGTTTATTTAGCTAATACATAGAGCTCTAAAGCGGCCTGTTCAATACCATGTTTGCTAATACGCGGGTTTAATTCTACTTGTTTAGCGCTAAGTAATGATCTGCCTTCTAGTACCATATCAATGGCTTGCCATTGGTTGTCGGCTTTATTTTTATGCATTATAAAAATAATTTCAGTATCGGTACGGCTGTCATCAGTTATTTTGGTTTTAATATCAATGATTTGTTGTTCCATAGCGGCTATCGAGACAGAAAAAATAATTTCTTGTTTTCCATAGTGAGCAAGTACTCCTGCATAGGTTTTAATTAAATAATGATGAATAGCAGTAACAAAGAGTGCTTTTTGTGCTTTGGTTGCCTTTGCTAAATGTTTACCTAATATTTTGTAAGCCATATATTGGTAGTTGATTAAAGGTGTTAATTCTTCCTCAATGATGATTCTCATATAATCAGGGAACTTGTCTAGTGCTTGTTGATTAGAGTCGATTCGGAATAAAAGCTGTTGTACAGCATGCTCTAGTAGCTTATCAGGGGAGGTTGCTAGCGTAGTTGCTTGCGCTGTCGATATTGAAAAGGTCAAAAAAACTAAACTAAGCAATTTTGCATATTTATTGAAGATAGTGAAGATAGGCACTTTTTTCTTCCTTTAAAATGGCGATAGCGTATTTATAGCTATTGCCCCCTAGCTTTGCGGTAACCATTTATCATGTAAGCGGCAACTTAATGCCGCATACCGTCTTATTCTCTATATTCTATCGGGCTAAACCTGGTGAGCTACCTTCAGAGTCACTGGTAAAAAAGGAAGTAAAGCTATCAAAAATAGAATCGTTTTCTGTTGTTTGTGCTGCAACGTCAGCATAAGCTGACATTTCAGGGCTTTTTGCCTGTTTAGCGGGGGAACTAGTGCTTTCATGTGCTGGCTTTGCCGATAATAGCCCTAGTGCCCCCTCGTTTGTCAGGTTGAGCTGCTTAGCTAAGCCATTGAATGCTTTAGGGGCATCATTGGTACTAGCTTTAGCATCAAAATTTCCATTCGCTTTTGCTGCACGCACTGAGTGCATATATCCTTTTATTTCTTGTTGCTGTGTCTCTGGTAGGTTGGCAACATAGGAGCCAGCTTGCCCCTTTTGACTGATATTAACTTCAGGCACATTGTCTTGTTTTAATAAGCCAATCTTATGGCTATTTTGCTCTGGCTTGACGAGTGGTGCGCTTGGTATT
>Ga0209826_1003209_pt1 | contig 10400 bp, 8 predicted proteins | sample GOMGulsemesocosm_5_FD_184637 | JGI IMG/M metagenome (GOLD analysis project Ga0209826, IMG submission 184637) | Methane-oxidizing microbial communities from mesocosms in the Gulf of Mexico - GOM15C Gulf of Mexico (SPAdes) (version 2) | ecosystem: Environmental > Aquatic > Marine > Cold seeps...
ATTGTGGATAAATCCACCGTACCTGTCGGCACAGCCGACAAGGTAGCGGCCAGCATACAACAAACATTAACCGCTAAAAAATCAGAACTAAGCTTTTCAGTGGTATCCAACCCCGAATTTCTAAAAGAAGGCTCAGCCGTAGCTGATTGTATGCGGCCCGATCGCATCGTGGTAGGCGTACGCCCAAATGATGCCTCTCAAGCCATACAAGAAACCTTCAAAGACTTATACGCACCGTTTAACCGTAATCACGATCGCATCATCTTTATGGATGCCCGCAGTGCCGAGCTAACTAAATACGCCGCGAACTGCATGTTAGCCACCAAAGTTAGCTTTATGAACGAAATGGCCAATATCGCCGAAAAAGTAGGCGCAGATATTGAACACGTACGCCAAGGCATCGGCTCCGATTCACGCATTGGCTTCCAATTTATCTACCCAGGTTGTGGTTATGGCGGCTCATGCTTCCCAAAAGATGTGCAAGCACTGAGCAAAACATCCGAAGTGATTGGTTACCAACCCGAATTACTGCATGCAGTAGAGGCCATTAACCAACGCCAAAAAAACAAACTGTTTGAATACATTAACAAGCACTTTAAGGGCAACATAAAAGGCAAAACCTTCGCACTATGGGGCTTATCGTTCAAACCCAAAACAGACGATATGCGCGAAGCACCCAGCCGCGTGCTTATGGAATCCCTTTGGGCAGCCGGTGCAAAGGTACAAGCCTTTGATCCAGAAGCCATGGAAGAAACCCAGCGTATTTATGGCAGCCGGGGTGATTTAGCCTTAATGGGCACAAAAGAAGCGGCGTTGAAAGGGGCGGATGCTTTGGTTATTTGTACAGAGTGGCAGAATTTTAAAGCCCCCGATTTTGATTTGATAAAAGCAGAGCTAAATCAGCCGGTGATTGTTGATGGTAGGAATTTGTTTGATCCTGTAAGGGTGAAGGCGAAGGGGGTTGAGTATTATGGGATTGGTAGAGGGTTGTCGGTTGGTGGTGTTGAGTGAAAGGTGTGGATCAATTGAGTTTGACCCTGTTGGTTTTCAAGTTTCAATGAAGATGCGGATGACTACAACGAATAACTAATTAGATGATTATGGGCGTTATACATGAGTATAAATAAAATAAAAAATAAAATAAAGAATATAGTGGAATCGGTTCAAATTCTCAATGATCTTAATTATTTACGGGTTAAAGTTATACATAAGTTTATAAGTGATAAAGTTTTCACAGAAAGGGATTTTACTAAATATCATAATACTAAACTGCACTTAGATGCACCTAAGACATTTAATGAAAAAATAAAATGGCGAATATTAAAAGATAGGAATGATTTGTACACAAAACTTTCCGATAAATTTTTAGTTAGGGAGTATGTTAAGGCGAAAATAGGGGGTTCGTATCTCATCAAATTATTAGGTGTATATGATGATGTTTCAAAAATAAACTATGATGAGTTGCCAAATAAATTTGTTTTAAAGTGTAATCATGATTCTGGTAGTGTAATTATTTGTAGGGATAAAACAAGTTTTGATTTTAATAAAGCTAGATATAAATTGGCTAATCACCTAAAGAAAAATTTTTATATACTCTCTAAAGAGTGGCAATATAAAAATATAAAACCATTAATCGTATGCGAAGAATTTTTGGATGACAATGGCCGAGCTCCGGCTGATTATAAATTCCATGTTTTTAATAGTAAAACCGACTGCGTAATGTACATTCAGTATGATTCAGATCGCTTCAAAGAACATAAGCGGATCATATTTGACTCCGAATGGGTGCCGCAAAAATTTAACACAAAGTTTAAGACAAGTGGCCCTGTTGTTGATAAGCCGTATAACTTTAATTTAATGAAAAAGTTAGCCGCTAAATTAAGTGAAGAGTTCAAATATGTGAGAGTTGATTTTTACGAAGTTAATAGGAAAGTTTATTTTGGGGAACTAACTTTCACAAGTGACGGAGGAAGGTCGGTATTTTATCCTGTGGAATGGGATTTGAATTGGGGTGAACTCTGGGAAATAAATGATTGAACTATAAATTATGAGTTATAAAAAGCCTCTAAAAAATTAAATTATATCGTTGAGAAATCTAATTTATGGTAGATGTAAATAAAAAATCGAAAATAGTGTTTTACATAGCAAATTCAGGTTGTGTGGGTAAAGATCTTAGTGCTCCAAATAATGGAAACCCGGGGATAGGAGGGACACAGTTCGTACAATTATGTATTGCATATTATTTAACTAAGGATTTTTCAGGAAAATTTGAAGTTATAGTGGTGGCTCAATCAGCGCTTGGCTTCCCTCCTGGCATGACGATTGTAGAAAAAGAAAATGCGTACTCTGCTTTAAAGTATTCAAAAGAGTCTGGAGCCAACATATTTGTGTATAGGCATGATGATAATGAGCATGATTCAATTATTAGGCAAGCGGAAGCGTCTGCTATTAAATTAATCGCTTGGGCACATAATACGCCTTATTTAGCTCTTTCTAAAATGGCTAAATCCAGTTGTTTAAAGCGATTTGTTGCTGTAGGTGATGAGCAGCGAGATATGTTAAGGGATCACCCCATTTTTAGTAAGTCAGAAGTAATATATAATCCATTAATGCCAGGTTCTATCGAAGGGTCCTCAGGTGGACATGAAAAAATAGTTACTTATCTTGGGGCTATTACACCTTACAAAGGCTTTCATCGCTTAGCACGTGTATGGAAAGAGATTATTAAATCAGTACCAGATGCAAAACTACATGTAATTGGTAGTGGGAATTTATATTTCTCCAATCAAGTACTAGGAAAATGGAATATTGCAGAAGAAAATTACGAAAAGAAACTTCGAAGATATTTAAGTGACGAAAAAGGTAATATTTTGGATTCTGTTTTTTTTGAGGGGATATTAGGAGATGAAAAAAAAACATTACTTAAAAAAAGTGCTGTAAGTGTAGCTAACCCCACAGGGGAGTCTGAAACATTTTGTAGTTGCGCCGTTGAAATGCAAGCTTGTGGTTCACCTGTGGTATCTGCAGCTGAATGGGGGTTACTAACAACTGTAAAAAATGGTCTTGGTGGTTATTTAGTTGATAATGACGAACAATTTATCTCTCGAATTGTTGAATTATTAAATGATAGGAAGCAATCTGAAAAAATGGGAGTTGCTGGAAGAGAATTCGTAATTAGCAATTTCCATATTGACTCGGTTATTAAAAAGTGGGTTGTATTGTTAGATGCTATCGTTAATGAAACAGACTTACCTGTTAGTAATGAAATCACTAGGAGTAGCTATAGGTATAAATGGTTGCGGGAAGATCTAAGAAAAATAAAACAAAAACATAAGGTTTTAAGGTTAATACCGTCTTTAATTTCATTTAGAATTGGCTTGAAGTGGCTTAAGAAAAGTTTAAAACATGGCTCCAAACGGATATTTAATTAATGTTTAAACATTTTTCGTTGGGAATACTTGAAACCCTAATTCGTGCTATATGTTCATTAATTCTTTCAATCTTAGTTGCAAGAACACTAGGGGCTGAATTATTTGGTGAATATAGCTATGCTCAGTCAATATATTTCTCCGCTTTTGCAGTATTAACTATTGGTTTGCCCCGTATTTTTGTTAAAGATGTAATTACTAAAAAGGTATCATTTGAAATGTTGGCTGTTAATTCAGCTTTAATAAAAGTGGTGTTACTTATTGTGCTGCTAATACTCTGTACGCTAGATATGTATTTTTTTCATACTGGCTGGATAAATGAATACGTAATAATTGCCTTGCTATGCTATATCCCATTCACCTTGAATTCTTATACAGATATTCTAGAAGGAAGCTCTAAATTCAATGAACTTTATTTGAGTAAAATAATTTCTGTTGTTTTTAGTTTTACATTTAGAATCATAGTGTTACTTGCTTTTGATGATATATCTATTCTTTTAGTCGGGCTGTTTGTTGAGAATTTAATTTTACTTGTGATGAACTTTAAGCAGACACAAAAAGAAAAATTAGTCGGTCGTTTTGAATTCTTTAACATTAATAAAAAATACATTGAGACTAGCCTTAAACGGTCATGGCCTTTAGCCATAGCATCTATTTCAACCGTTATATTTATGCAGACTGATCAAATGATGATTAGAAATATTCTTGATGCTGAAGCATTGGCACCTTACGCTATTTCTTTCAAATTAGCATCTACTTGGAATATGATTCCCATGGTTATTGCTACTTTAATGTTCCCACAATTAGTCAAAAGTATAGCCTCCGGTATGGATTGGGAAACAGACTTTAGAAACTTGCTTCGATTAACTGTTTTAATTTGTATATTACCAGTTGTTGGTTGTTACTTGTTTGGCGATTATATAATTAATATTTTATATGGGAGTGAATATCATGATGCTTACGGTCTCCTTGTCGTGCATTCATTTATTGTCGTTGGTTCAGCTGTAGGTATTTTATCAGCTAGATTATGTATCGCGTTGGAATTACAAAAAAAGATTTTTTTGATTTCTTTGTTAGGAGCTATTTCTAATGTTGTATTAAATTATATATTGATACAAACGTATGGGGCGATAGGAGCCGCCTATGCAACTTTATTTACGCAGTTAGTTGTTGCCTCGTTAGGTTACCTAATATTCTCAGAAACAAGAAATATATTTTATATTCAATGTAGGTCATTACTTTTATTTAGAGCGAAAACATGAAAATTGCATTTTTAACGGATGAAGATGTGGGACGTGATAGCGGGGTTACACAGAAAATAAGATCCCAAGTTAGCAGTTGGACTAAATTAGGCGCCGATGTGCAAGTTTTTTCTATGTATTCTAGTGAGAGTATCTCTTGGGATTGTAAGGTTTACTCTGCTAATAAAAAGTTGAAAACAGAAGGCAGTTCGCTTTTTACTAAATACTGTAAATATAAATTAGATATGTCGCTAATAGTTAATGAAATAATTACATTCGATCCTGATGTAATCTATACAAGGTATGTGAAATATGTACCCATCCTTGAGCAGCTTAAAGATTATTGTATTGTCACTGAAGTTAACATTAATGAAAAAAAAGAATACTTTATCCACGGTTTTTTAAAAGGACTCTTTAATTTATATAGTCGGAGAAAGTTTTATACTTTGTGTAATGGTGCCGTATTTATTGCAGAAAATTTACATGACACATTTGATCAGCGGGTATTAAAAAGGAAAGGGGTCACCATTGGAAATGCTATTCAGTATGAAAGTGATTTTGACCCTTTGGGTTATGAATTAGACAAGTGTAATAATATTGTAATGATTGGTAGTGCGGGCCAACCTTGGCAGGGCTTCGATCTATGTATTGAATTAGCGAAATTAATGCCGCAATATACTTTCGATATTATTGGTCCAAATAAAAAAGAATTATCTAAGGTCTATCCAGGTAAAACACCTGAAAACGTAATAGTCCATGGTTTTTTGTCAGTTAATAAAATGGATGTGATTTTAAGAAAAAGTCGGCTTGCACTTGGGGCTTTACGTAAGTATCAATTAAAAATGAGCCAATCTAGTGACCTTAAAGTTCGACTTTATGTTAAATATGGAATTCCTGTTGTACTGACATGTCCTGATGTCGATTTTATGAAAGAAAATTCATATATACTTAATTTAAATTCGCAAAACACCTCACCTGAGAATTTAGTTGAAAGCATAAACAACTTTATTATTGCTACTGAAAATATTACTCGAGAAACGATCTTTAACTTAGGTAAAGAAATTATATCCGCTGATATCAAAGAAGTTAAAAGATTAGCATATATGAAAAAAATTAAAGCGGATAGTTGATTTGTCCAGTATAAAAGTAAACTTCCTTTTTTATTATTTATGTTCTATTTATCCAGTTTGGATATATTTAAGAGATGGCATGGGTTATATCTCAATTCCTTTCTTATTTATTACGATTATACTCTTGCTGTCCTATTATAAGAGTTTTCCTGCGTGTATAAATAAGATATGCCAAAGTAAACTAGGCCACTTTTTTACCTTTTTGGTTTTTTATTGTTTTGTGGTTGTTTATTTAAATCAGAAGTTTGGTGGTTATGTTCAGACTTCTCTGACTTTGGCGGAAAGCTACTACAAAGTAATACTTTCATGGGTTGTTGAACTGTTTTGTGGGGTTTTTCTTTATTTAAATTATTATAAAATAAATAGATTAGTTATATTTTGGTTGGTGGGCCTAACGACATCTCTATTTATTATTTTTAGTGCTGATCCAGGTTCTCATACACTTTATTTTGATCATGTTGAAAAAACTGATTCACCTTATTTACTGATGTCTGATCGATATGTTCTGTTATTAGTTTTTGCTTTGATGCCTTTCTTTATTATGAAAGATTTACCAACAAAGATAAAATCTCTTTCTTTCTCATTTATATGCTTAATAGCTATTTTTACTATTGGATCCCGGACAATGCTTTATGCTTTTATCTTATGTTCCGGTGCAATATTCTTTTTTATTGAATTTCTATCTCGACGATATGGAAATATTATAATGAACTCTTTTATTTTGATATTTATCTGTTCAATTGGTATCGGCTATGCACAGCAATTTCAAGATGTTGAAGGTATAGGGCGAATGTTAGCTGTATTTTCGAATCTAGAGGAAGATGGTTCTGTGCAAGGGAGAATTATCCAATATACAGTGGGTTGGAACGACATAATTAATAACCCTATATTAGGCCATTATGCCGGAGATGTAGAAGCTTTTGGTGATGGAGGTAATTATATTCATGGAATCTTATCATACTGGCGGCAATTTGGATTAATCCCATTTATATTAATTTGTATATTGGTGATTTTAACTATAAGGCAGTTTATTTTATCTTTGATTTTTAATGGTATTAATGAACGAGATGTTTTCTTTCTATTTTTGAGTATTCTTTTTTCATTAAGCGTAATATTTTCACGTACATATACATCATCAACGATTTATATCTGCATTGGTGCCGCGATTATGGTGGTCTTTTCTAAGCATGAAGGAAGTAAACTCAAGAGTTAGTTTGCTAAAAACAATAAAAAACATTTGTATATCACAAACCCCATATTTTATGTCACATAGTAATAATTTTAACTTAATTCGTTTGTTGGCTGCTTTAGCCGTTGTATTTACTCATTACTATCATTATTTTGATAGTGTCGATAGCACTATTAATTTGTATATTAAGTATTTGCTATCTCTATTTCCGGGGGTCCCTGTTTTTTTTATTATTAGTGGTTATCTTATATCCATTTCATTTAGCAGCACTAAAGGGATTATAGATTTTGGCCTAAAACGAGTCTCTAGAATTTATCCAGGTCTATGGGTTTGCTTGATAATATCAATCTTTACAGTTTGGTTAAGTGGTTATTGGGATGAAAGAGCAGTAAATTATGCTGCATTAATCCCATGGGTTTTCTCCGAAATTACATTTGGCCATGTTTATTCGTCTACAGTGTTTGAACACTATGGAATTGGGAAGCTTAATGGTAGTTTATGGACAATCCCCGTGGAACTACAGTTCTATGCGGTATTACCATTCATAATGATTGCATTAAAAATCTTAGATAAACAGTGTTCTAAATTATTTAACAGTTTGATACTTTTTGCGTTTTGTTTTGCTTTGTTTTTTTTATTATCACTGGCTTACTCGGCCACAGATGACTTTTTTATTCGCAGGGTATTAACGACTAACGTTCTGTCTTATTTATTTTTCTTTTCCATTGGGATTGTTTTTAGTCGACATGATTGGTTGTTAGGAATAACCAAGGGTAAATTTTTATTGTATTTCGTTGGTTACATTATATTTATGAATTTTTACTCAGGAGCTTCGTTTGATTTTATTGCCTATGACCCAATACAGGTCGTCGCGCTTAGTTTCGTAATATTTTCAGGAGCCTTTTCCTGTGTGAACTTCAGTTCATTTTTATTAAGAAATTACGACTTATCATATGGTGTATATATTTACCATATGATTATTGCGAATTTTATTATCGAGGTTTATGGAAATGAGAATAACTCCTTCACTTTAGCAATAATATTTACGCTTGTTATGGCTTTTATATCTTGGTTTTTTTTGGAAAAAAAATGCATATATTATGTGAAAAATAAGTTGCAGAATAAACCTGAAAAGTTACCGCCACTTTATGGGAATAAAAAAACGTTATAGTCGCAAATATCTGTCAAAGTAAGCATTATTAGATTTAAGGGAAATTGCGGAGTAATGCTATTTCCTATCATTTTGTGAAATGTTTGCTAAACCTTTCGCAAATATAATCAAGTGTTTAATCTAAGGTTATTATAATTTAAGGCTTGGTGAAATAATGAAAAAAATATTAATTACAAGTCCAAGTCTGACTGCTAATAGTGGTATGTCTGCATTTGTTAGTCGTTTGATCGAATCTTCAGAATATGAATTTACCCATATTGAGATTGGTGGTGGAGGCAATGTTTCTGAAAAACTTAGACGAACTTGTGTTCAATTTACAAGCTTTATTAAAAGCTTACCTCTAGTGGATATAGTACATATTAATGCTTGTTTTGATTACTCCTCTTTATGCCGTGATTTATTGCTAATTATATCTTCAAAAATTTTTGGACGTAAAGTAATACTTCATATGCATGGTGGTAAATATTTGAATGTTGCGATAAACATTTTTTTTGTAAATGCTCTATTCAAAGCAATGTTACTATTTTCAAACCAACTAGTACTATTATCGAGTAATGAAGTTGAGGTGTTATCTTTAGAGGACTGCGATTTTGTTAAAGTTATTCCTAATTCAGTAAAAAACACAGGTCAAAAGAGACGTTTTTGGGTCAAAGGAAAAAAATTAAAAATAATATATTTGGGTAGATTAGATGCAAGAAAGGGTCTTTGTGAAGCCATTAGTGCGATAAATATTCTAGAAAAAAAAGGATATGCTATTGAGTTTCATATATATGGAGAAGGGCCTGATAAGGTATTTATTCAAAATAAAGTCAGTAGTGATTTACATAATTCAACCACGTTTAAAGGTAATGTAAGTGGTAAAAATAAAATAATAGCAATACAAGCGGCTGATATTTTTCTCATGCCTTCATATTTTGAAGGGTTACCTTTTTCTCTATTAGAAGTAATGGCTTACGGTGTTGTACCTATTGTCACAGATGTAGGTTCAATTAAAGATGTTTTGATAGATGGACATAATGGTTTTTTTGTTAAAGTGAAAGATATAGAGGACATAGTACAGAAAATTGAATTATTTATGAGTGTTCCAGATAAAGTACCATTTCTTTCACAGAATGCTTTTTTAAAAATATCAAGTGATTTTAAATTAGAATCAACGTCTAAAGAGTTTAGTAATTTATATGCAAATTTATAATCAATTTAATCTTAATCTTAATTTTGATTTTGATTTAGGGATTTAGATGAAAAGAAAAGTAAGTATTGTTTCAATGGGTGTAGATGTTACAAATATTTGCTCTACTGTAAAGTCAATAAATGAGCTTGTAAACGAAAAGAAAGGAGCGTATGTGTGTGTTTCAAATGTTCACATGTGTATGGAAACCTTTGACTCGCATAGTTTCTGCGCTGTGGTTAATCAGGCAGATTTAGTTATTCCCGATGGTAAGCCGTTATCAATAGCTCAAAAATTATTAGGCCATAAGAGTGCAGAGCAGGTGCGTGGGCAGGATATTATGAATGCGCTTTGTGCATTGAGCGGGGAGAAGTCACTTAATATTGGTTTTTATGGTGGTAGTTCTGATGCGGTTTTAAATTTAGTTAAGACTAATTTACGTGCTCAATTTCCTGATATTAAGATTAGTTATGCATTTTCTCCACCTTTTCGGTCGTTGAGTGACCAGGAAGATGCCGAAGTTGTAGGGCAGATTAACAAGGCTAAAGTTGATATTTTGTTTATGGGCATAGGTTGCCCTAAACAAGAGATTTGGATGGCTGACCATAAAGATAAATTAAGTTGCGTGATGTTAGGCGTAGGCGCGGCATTTGATTTTATAGCGGGTAATAAAAACCATGCGCCACGTTGGGTGCAAAATATAGGAATGGAGTGGTTGTTTCGGCTCTGTTCTGAGCCAGGTCGCTTATGGAAGCGGTACTTGAAACAGAACCCTCGTTTTGTTTGGTATTTTTTGCAGCAGTGGTTGTTTAAGAGAGAGTTTTAGGAAGGTTTTTTTCAACGAATTACGCGAATGGTACGAATTAAAAGAATAATGTTGGTTAAGGTCAAAGGACTATTAACCACAGAGGGCACAGAGGTTTTTTGTTAATTAGTGAAATTTGTGTAATTAGCTGATGATGTTTTGTCAACGAATTACGCGAATGGTACGAATTAAAAAAAGAATAACTTTGGGTAAGGTCAAAGGATTATTAACCACAGAGAAGTACAGTTTTTTTTGTTTTACCTTGGTA
>Ga0209826_1003210_pt1 | contig 10399 bp, 10 predicted proteins | sample GOMGulsemesocosm_5_FD_184637 | JGI IMG/M metagenome (GOLD analysis project Ga0209826, IMG submission 184637) | Methane-oxidizing microbial communities from mesocosms in the Gulf of Mexico - GOM15C Gulf of Mexico (SPAdes) (version 2) | ecosystem: Environmental > Aquatic > Marine > Cold seeps...
TGTTAAGTCATATAAATGTTGGTACAGGTGTTGATTGTACAATCAGAGAATTAGTTGAAACAGTTGCCAAAGTAGTTGGCTTTGAGGGTGAGATTAAATTTGATGCAACTAAGCCAGATGGTGCGCCTCGTAAATTAATGAATGTAGGTAGACTTAAGTCCTTAGAGTGGAAATATTCTGTTACTTTAGAAAAAGGACTAACGTTAGCCTATGAATGGTTTTGTGATAATCAAAGTGAATTTAGACGGTAGTTAAATTCACTAATGTATGTCAGTTATATTGATGTTATTTTATTAAGCTAATATTTTGGACCTTGTCGGCATATATATAAAATAATGTTCTTAGTTTAGATCTTTTATAAATAAATGGAAAAATAGGAAGTTAATTTGAAAAACTCTGTTGCAATAATTGGAGGTGGTTTTTTTGGGTTGTATATAGCAAGGCATCTTGCTCAACAAGGATTTCAGGTAGATCTTTTTGAAAAAGAAAAAGAAGCTATGTTACGGTCTTCATATGTGAATCAAGCCAGAATACATAATGGTTATCATTATCCTCGAAGTATACTTACAGCCTCAAGATCACATGAATCATTCGCTAGGTTTTGTACAGATTTCAACCTCTGTGTTGTAAATAATTTCGAAAAATACTATGCAATAGGAAATAAACTTGGAAAAATATCGGCGAATCAGTTTTTACGGTTTTGTGAACGTGTTGATATTCGCTGTGACCAAGCGCCTCAAAAAGTTAGGAAACTATTTAGCCCCCTTTTAGTTGAAGAAGTCTTTAGTGTTGATGAATATGCATTTGATTTTATTAAGCTTAGAAAACAAATGATGGAAAAGTTGTTGGGAGCAGACGTTAACGTTCAATACGAATCATTTGTAAATAAAGTTGATTCAATTGGAGATAACTGTTTTCGGCTAAATGTCTTATCGGCATTTAATGAGGTTAATCCAGACAAGGAGTATGAGCATGTTTTTAACTGCACGTACGCATCAATAAATCATGTAAATAGCGCCTCAGGAATTAGCCCTCTCCCATTGGTACATGAACTTACAGAAATGGCTTTAGTTTCTCCTCCACAACAGCTTAAAAATATAGGGGTAACATTAATGTGTGGACCATTTTTTTCAGTTATGCCGTTTCCATCTACTCCATACCACAGCGTATCACATGTTCGATATACTCCTCGTAAGGAATATACTGATTCGACTAAAATAACTGAACTTAACTCACGCGAAAAGCTCGATGAACTCTCATCAAGCGCATGGCCTTACATTATTAATGATGTATGTCGTTATATTCCAACAATGGAAAATGCAGAATACAAAAAGTCTATATGGGAAATCAAAACAATTCTACCATCAAGTTCGAATGATGATTCTAGACCTATTTTATTTAAACCAAATTATTCAGGGCTTAAAGGGTATCATTGTATTATGGGTGGGAAGATTGATAATGTATTTGATGCAACAGGTTGTATTGATAAAGAAATATTAGGTTTATAAAATGAAAAAACAACAACTAGTAAGTGTAATCTGTGATTTGACTTGTTTTGAAGATGATATTGGACAAAGTTTGATTCATATCTCAAACTATTTAACAGAAAATTATTACGCTTCTGAATTAATTATTATTGCAAATGGTTTAGGAGGTGATTGCTATGAACAATTGAAAACACTCCTTAATAAATTACCAAGTATCCGGTTGCTTAAGTTAAATAGTCGTGTAAATTCAGATACATCAATCACTGCAGGTTTGGATAATGCTATCGGTGATTATGTTGTCCTATTTGACCTTTCTCAAGATCCAATTGAAGTGATCGGCGATGTAGTTGCTGAAAATACTAAACTAAATGGATTTGTTATTGGTGTTTCAGGTAAAGACTCTGCCAGCTTTTTAAACAAAGCAGCAAATTACATCGGTAATGATATCCCTAAAAATGCAACTAAATTGCGTTGTTTATCACGACACACTATTAATATGCTACTTAAAAGCGGAGGATATCATCATAATGTACTTTATCGTCTGCATAAGCTCGGGTTGACTCATAGCGCGTATAGTTATAGTCAAGATAATCCATCTAGTGTTTCAATAGATAGCATTAAATACTTAATTCGTAATGTTGTGTTTGGTGATCCAAGCCTGATACGGAGAGCCTACCAACTAGGAGCTTCCTTATCAATATTAATATCAGCGGTGATGGCGTTAACTGATAGCTCATTAATTTCACCTTTATACATGTTGTTATTTTTACTTTTTTTATCTGTTGGTGGGGCTATTGAGTTATTATTGCGTCTTATTGACTTACTTTCAGAAAAAGATCGCTATATTGTGATTGAGGAGTTATCCACCCCATTAGCAACAAATGATAAAAGGTTGAATGTCGTTGATGAGTAAATATCCTTGTGTCCTTGTCGCTGAAATATCAGTAATATGCACCTTAAAGTTGGCAGTGAATGGCTTAATAAAATACAGTGATGTTTCTAGAGTTGATATTATTGTACCTGATAGACAAATTGATACTTTTATAAAAACATTCCCAGATCAGCAAGTTCAAATTATTAAAGAAAGTGAATTAGTTTCTTTGAAGTGTATCGAGAAAATCAAGTGCGAATTAGGTGTAATGGCTTATCGATTTGGTTGGTATTTACAGCAATTCTTAAAATGGCAATATGCAAAGTTTATCGATGAGCCATATTACTTAATCTGGGATGCGGATACGGTTCTATTAGAAAAACGTTACTTTTTCAATACCCCTCAACCTACATTTAATTTAGCTAGTGAATATCACAAACCTTATTTCAATACAATTGAGAAGTTAATTGCTATACCCAAACAAGTTAAATCATCTTTTATTTCTCAGTATATGGTGATTGATGTGACTGTATTAAAATCATTGATTGATAAAATAATCAAATCTAGTACAGAGGATCTACATTGGTATTTAAAGGTGATTAAATTACTAGATAAAAATGATCCTAGTGAGTTTAGTGAGTATGAAACATATGGTAACTATATTATGTCCCTAAAGCACTCATATGCCCCTATATTGAAGAATGATAAATGGTTTAGGTATGGAGGTGAAATATTTACACCAACATTAAATACGACAAATGCTGAGCTTGAAAGTAAATTTAAACCTTATCAATATGTTGCTTTTGAACGACATGAATCAAGTGGTCTAAAGAAATTAATTGCACGTATATATAGATGTTTAAGGGTGTAGCATGGTTGCTATCTTATATGTAGAATTAATGTTTATCTTAGCGGTAATTTTTCTTTTAATTAAAATATCCAGAAATAATATTTTAATGGTCTGGTTTTGTATAATTTATGTTGTTATATTTCCATTGTCAGGCCTTTACCTGTATTACACGCAAGAATACTCTCCGATTGGAAAGCCGTATTGGAAATATGAAGGTGCTTATATATACGCTTCATTGATTTCGTTAATATCATTTTCGCTAATTACTGCTTTTTACTTTTTTTCTTTATATGCTTTTAAATTTCGTTTTTTCTATATAGATATAAAGCACAAAAAATATAATTCAGTTTTCTATTTGGTGATGGGAATAATATCTATATCTACTTTATTTTTATTGTTTGGTAAGTTTGGCGGTTTTTTAAATTTCATTCAAAATATAAACTCATATCGCTCGGGTGGTGGCGTTGGTGCAGGTTTTTTACAATATCCAGCAACAATGATTCTTCCAACAATATTATTTTTTCATATGGCAACAAATGATAAAGCGTATAGTATAAAGGGATATTATATTTGTTTTTTTACTATTTCGTTGGTTCCTTTAATTCTTCTAGGGTTCAGGGGGCCTGTAGTGATTGTGACTCTTCAATTCGTTTTTTTTTATCACCATTTCATATCTAAAATAGACTTTAAAAAAATTATTATTTATTCGCTATGTGGTTTTTTTATTTTAGTTATATGGGGATATTTAAGAGAAGAGCACCCTACAAACGATATTAGTTTTTTTGTGCTATTGCAACTTGCTATTTCTGTTGTTATTTTTAGAACTCGAGGGATAGAAGTTTTAGCATCAATAGTCTCTCGCCCTCATGAAATAGATTATAATTACTTTTTAAACAATTTAATTGAAAGTTTTACTTCTTTTATTCCTCGAGTTATATATGAAGGTAAAGATATATCCACTACAGAAAAAATAACAACGCTATATTTTTCGAATGACCTGTACTCTATCGGAATAATAAAGGAAATCTATGGGGGGGTTAGTTCTACTTTTCTTGGGCATGCTTATTGGTCAGCTGGATTTTTCGGCATTATTTTCATATCAATAATAACAGGTTTATTTATAGGTTTGTTACAAAACATATACAGAAGTGGTAAAAATAACTCTTTAGTTTTATTAATGGTTGGTATAGTTTTTTCGTATACACACTTCTATATTGAGTCATTTCAACTAGCTATTAACGCTTGTATCATGAATATGTTGATGTATTGTCTATTTTTAGTATTTTTACCAAAGAGAGTAATCCGTGATTTTTAGTTTATTAAATTCAAAATTATTTCCATGTCCAAGAACTCATAAACTGCATTTAAATAAATTTGCCAATGGTTTTACGCAAAATGGCGCTAATTTTATTGAATTAATAGATTCAGCTAGCCTATTGTTCTTGTCAAAAAATGACATTGTTTATATTTCGAATCATTTTAGTGTAGATCCCTTACATCGACCGTTTAAACATTATTTAGAACAAAAGTTAGTGGCTATATTGCGTAAAACACAATGTAAGCTTATTTTCTGGAATTTTCATACAACATCAAATTTTGAGCTATGGGAAGAGTTTAGTGATCGGGCGGTTCATTTAGGTGAAAACATGTCAAATGATTATATTCAAGAAGAAGATGTTTTAGTTCAGTTTAGAAAAAAATATTATGTACATAAACTTCGTTATAGTTCACCTTATGAAAAGGTGAATTTAAACTTTAATCAAAGAACATATGACTTTCAGTTTGTTGGTAGTCGTTACCAACAAGTTTATATTGAGTATGTTACTCAATGTTATAATTCGTTTATTAAAATAGCACCGCCTATCGTTGATGAAGTTCTACGGGTTAACTCTTTCCATAATTCAACCGTTAATTTGGTTTTTCATAGTGCTGCAAATGTAAAGAAGGGGATTGTAGTAGAACGATTCCCTGAGGCATTATCGCTAGGTGGCATTATTATGCATGATCATCCGAATATAGAAGAAGAATTCGGCCATATTGATAGTGTATTCTATGTTTCTTCTATTGACGATATTGATAAAGCATTCAATAAATTAAGCTTGATGAGTGAAGCAGATTTAAAAGAACTGCGTTTACTGTCCCGTCAAACATGGGAAAATTCAGAATTATCATATAAAAAACAAGCTCTAAACATTCTTGAGCTTTTAGGGAAACAGAGATGAATAAAATGTTAATAGGTCACAACGGTTTTGTTGGTAGCAATTTAAAACAGCAAATGAAATTTGATTATTTAGTTAACTCCAAAAACATTAATGAGGCAGCTGGTGTTAGTGTTAATGAATTATTTATTTCAGCGGGAGATGCAAGAAAATGGATGGCTAATCAGAACCCTGAAAATGATTTACTTCATATTAAAAAGCTATTTTCAGATGTTTCAAAAGTTACTGCAAACAAAGTTTTTCTTTTTAGTACAATAGATGTTTATGCATCAAAAGATGGTGTCTACGAGGGGGGAGGGCAGGTGTCTACGGAACCTTATGGGAAACACCGTAAACTGTTTGAAGAAATGATTTGCTCACACTTTAACAATGTCACAATTATTAGGTTGCCAGGGTTGTTTGGGAGTGGGTTAAAAAAGAATATTATTTTTGATATTTTAAACAAAAAAGATATTAGTGGTTTTAATTTAAATAGCTATTTTCAGTGGTTCTGTCTGAACGATCTAAATCGTGTTATTGATTATTGTAAACAGTGTTCGTTACAAGAGCTTAATGTAACATCCGCGCCAGTATCTGTTGCAGAACTTTGTAACGCCTTGAACGTAGATACACAATTACTCAGTATTGAATCTAAGCTTGTGTATTACAATATTTGTAGTAAATTTTCTATTGATTTTAGCGGTAGTGAAGATTATTTATATTCTAAAGAAAAAACGCTAGCGTTTATATTAGACTATGTTAAAGGTGTTAATTTATGAGATTAGGCTTTTCTAATTTAATCTCAAATTCAATAGATGAGTTACAGCTAAACGAACTTTACAACCTTTCTGATTGTATTGACTGGGCTCCTACGATTACGGCTCCTAAATGGAATTTGTTGACTAAAGGCGAAACTGCAGTTTTTCAATTACCCACTAAAATTAGTGCTATCCAGTCCCTTTTTTTTGGCATTCCGAACATACATTTTATGCAAGAAAGAGAAAAGTTTATCGCTTTAAAAAGTCATCTTCAATATTTAATCAAAGTTTCAAGAGTTTACAATATTAAATATATTCTTTGGGGCTCCCCTGGAACTAGGCAAAATGCTTCAGCATTTTTTGATGATGGAATAATGTTTAGTCGCTTATCTGAGTTGTTGGCATTATTTGAGAATGAAAATGTTGAGCTCATGCTTGAAGCGGTATCTCCGAAGTTTGGCTGTGAATTTGTAAATAACACTGTTGAATTGATTTCGTTAAATAAAAAAGTTGGTTCAAGTAAATTTTCTTTGCATTTGGATACAGGTCAAATGATTGATGAAGGTGTTGATGTACTTAGTGTTATTGAAAGTAATCTTGATCGCCTTAAGCATTTGCATTTATCTGAACCTGACTTTGGTTACTCTGGTTCATATACAAGTCTATTTAATGAAATAGTCAGTATGTTAAAAACTAAAAATGTGGATGTTGTATATGAAATTCAAACTTTGAAGGCAGATATGTATGATAAATTTATTAATGAATATAGTAGTATTAGCACGCTATGATTACTCGTTGGTTATCTTTACTTTCTGCAAGTCATGTTCTTATATTAAGCTCATTATTCACATCGGGGGTTAATTTCGCTATTTTTGTGATTTATCCCACTTTAATTGGAACTGATGCATTAGATGCCTTTATACGTAACAACTACGCTGGAGGCTTTTACCTTTTCGGTATTGCAAGTTCGGTTTCAATCATTGCTACAAAAATAATTTCTACTTATAATTGGCAATCGCTAATAAGGTATCTGATTTTTTCTTTTTCTGCATTTCTAGCTGTGATTTTATTTTTTTATAATTACACTTTTAATACCAATTCTATTTTGTGTGTTTTATCTGCATTTTTTTTACATTTAAACGGTTTTATGTTGGCTGTTTTAATTAGAGAGAATAAGATAACGCCTTGTTTTTATTTACAGATTATTCAACCGCTATTTTTTCTGGTTGGAATATCGTTGTCGATTGATTTTGATTATTCTTGGGTCTATTCATACTCCTTGTCGGTATTAATTGCTTTCATTGTTTTTTTATATTTTTTTAATTTAAATCGGGTTCGTGTTTTACTGCTTTCGAACTGTTCTAATGGTTCAGCGCGCGGATTACTGAGTTACCAACATTTACTTTTAACTTTAATATCAAGTATGTCTTTTCCTCTTTTCTTTCAGGTAGAGCTTTTTTTTGTTGGTGAGTTTACCACTCTTGCTTTAGGCGAATATACTGTTTTGCAAAAGATGTACTCATCCGTTTCTGTTGCTCTATTTAGTGGGGTTCTTGTACATTTGTATGGTACAAGCGGAGGGCAAATAATGCCTTTTAAAAAAATGTTAAAATTACCATTATTAACTTCGTTTGTAGTTTCTTGTGTAGCAATATTCTTGAACCTGCTAGGTAAAGATTTATCACTACTTACTTTACTGCTCACTGTTATTACATCATATATATTTTCCATTGCAATGTTTGCTAGTTTTGCTATGAGTATTAAAAATGCGAAGGTGAACATCTATTTTATGGCTATTTCTTTATCATTATATTTGTTTGTTTTTCAATTTGTAGTGGTAAGTTCAATTGCAGAAATGTTGGGACTTAGTTTGATTTTTTATAGTACTTATGTATTCATTTTTTTGTTACACAAACAAATACCCCAAAAAGGATAAACAATGTCAAATTTAAATCTTCGAGGTGGATTAGGCAATCAAATAATTCAAATCGGAACTGCACTAAATAAAAATAAAAAATTTAATATTAATACTGCGGCATATGATCTAAATCCAATACTGGATGGTTATAATACTGATTGTTTCCAATCTAAAATACTTGAAAAAGTTGGCTTAGCTTTTCGGTTTTTGATAAGTAAATTTAGAGGGGCAAGAAGTGATTTTGATTCGATGGGTGTTATGGATGGCTATTTTCAGGCAGGAATCCAATCTAATATCATATCAACTTCTTTTTTCAAATACTTGAGTAGTAAGTTAAATATTGATATTGAACGAGCTAATCAATATGATCTTGTTATACATTTTAGAGGTGGTGATTACCTTGATCCTGTTAATAAAAGAATATTTGAACTAATTGATGAGACCTACTATAAATCTGCATTGAAAGAACTCATTGAAAATGTAAATGTTGATGGTTTTAAAGTTCAAGTTATTACAAATGATGTTCAATCGGCAAAAAATGTTTTTTCTGGTTTTTTTTTCGATGAATTGCAAATATCTTCTAGTTCTGAATTGGATGATTTCTGTACATTGATTAAAGCCCCTTATGCAATAATTCCTAATAGTACCTTCTCGTTAACAGCACGGATTTTAGCTATAAAATTCGGTTACGATCGAGGAACATATTTTCCCATGACTTGGTTCACTAAAAGTAGTAAAATGCTTGGGCCAAAAATTAATGAATTTAAACCTATTTAAGAGTTCAGTAATGCATTTAAATAATCCCGTAGTAGTATCAGTAATCCTCCCTGTTTATAATGGCTCGCACAGAATAAGTAAAGCTATTGACTCTGTTTTGATTCAAAGTGTTAACCTTGAACTGATTATTATCGATGATGGTTCAACAGATAATATAGATCTTGTAATTGCTAAGTATGATAATGAAAATATAAATTATTTTAAAATGGCAACGAATGGGGGCGTAGCTAAAACTCGTAATTTTGGAGTTTCTAAAGCTGAAGGACAATTTATCGCATTTATTGATGCAGATGATATCTGGCAAGACGGTAAACTAGAACTACAGATCGACCAGATGCTATTGAATAAATGGTCACTATCATACTGTTCTTTTCAGAGAGTTCGTGATACCGGAAAAGTTTTAAGTATAGTCGTACCTCGTGATAAAGTCACTTTTGATACTATGCTTTTAAATAATTCAATTGCCACTTCCACTGCTTGTGTGAGTGCAGAGCTTGCTAAAAAAGTTTTGTTTAGGCAAATTGGACATGAAGATTATGTATTTTGGGTAAATATTTTACAGTTGATTGGCGCTGGTTATAAGGTCCAATCAGATACACCGTTAGTTCATTATATGGTTAGTTCTGAATCATTATCGGCGAATAAATTTAAAGCAATTTTTTGGCAATGGAAGAACTATAGGAGAAATCTAAAATTGCCATTTTTGAAATCAGTTTATTGTTTTTCTTCCTATGTTATGTTGGCTGTTATTAAAAGAGTAATTGGCTAATTCTCTTGGAGTAGGAATGAAATTACTAATAACCGGTTCAAATGGCTTTATAGGAACATCTCTAAGTAAGTTGCTACAGAAAGAGTATTCTGTTGTTGCTCAAGGCAGAAAAAAAAATAGCGTATCTAATTTTTATGATTTTTTTGAAATGGATATTAATGCAAAATCAAACTGGCAGAAAAGCTTACAAGATGTAAGTGTTATTATTCACCTTGCAGCAGTTGCTCACAATAAATCTAAAGATCCTGATTACATCAATGAAGTTAATGTGAAAGGGACTATCAATCTAGCCGAACAAGCAGTTAAGTCCGGTGTGAAGCGATTCATATTTATAAGCAGTATTGGTGTGCTAGGCAAGACGACATCTACACCATTTGATGAGAACTCTTCAGAAATGCCTCACTCAGGTTACGCTGAATCAAAACTACAAGCTGAAAAAGAATTGTTGAGAATTTCTGACAACACGGGTTTGGAAGTTGTGATTATCCGCCCTGTATTGGTTTATGGTACCGGAGCTCTTGGCAACTTTAGTAAGCTGGTAAGTTTGGTTAAAAAAACTCCTTTCTTGCCCTTTAAATTGTGTAAGAACAAACGTAGTTTTATCTCTGTTGATAATTTAGTTGATTTTATTTCTGTATGTATTCAACACCCTAAGGCGAAGAATGAAATATTCTGTATTTCTGATGGCAATGATGTTTCCATTAGAGGGTTTACGGATGGTATTGCAACAGGACTAAATAAAAAATTAATACAATTGCCGATACCTGTGTC
>Ga0209826_1003212_pt1 | contig 10398 bp, 10 predicted proteins | sample GOMGulsemesocosm_5_FD_184637 | JGI IMG/M metagenome (GOLD analysis project Ga0209826, IMG submission 184637) | Methane-oxidizing microbial communities from mesocosms in the Gulf of Mexico - GOM15C Gulf of Mexico (SPAdes) (version 2) | ecosystem: Environmental > Aquatic > Marine > Cold seeps...
TGATGGATCCGGGTGGTATCGAGTTGTTTTCAGCGATGTTGTCGGCAGTTATTAAAGAAGTTCCGGCGCAAAAAATCACGCATTTGTTTGCGTCGCATCAAGACCCCGACATTATTTCATCGTTAGGGCTGTGGGATTTGGCATTAAGAGACTCGACACTGCATTCACCTTGGTTGTGGGAAGGGTTTATTCGCCACTTCGGTATGCAAAACATCACTTATGACGGGATACCTGATGAGGGCAGTAGGCTGCAGTTAGACGATGTGAGTTTAGAGTTTATTCCTGCGCATTATTTGCATTCATCTGGCAATTTTAATGTGTACGACCCCAAGGCTAAAATTTTAATGTCTGGCGATATTGGTGCGGCAATAGAAGCGGCTGATGCACCTATGTTTGTGGACGACTTTGAGTCGCATGCTCAAAAAATGAAAATGTTTCATCAGCGTTGGATGCCATCAAATAAGGCGAAAAATGATTGGGTGCACCGTGTAAGACAATTGGATATAGACATGATGTGTCCGCAGCACGGACGTATTTTTAAGGGTGATGATGTGAAGAGATTTTTAGATTGGTTTGAGGCGCTAGAAGTTGGCTTAACGATGGATAGGCACGCAGGTTGAAGGACGTATTTTGAAGAACTAAAGTTTTAGCTGCGTAAGCCGTTAAAAGGAATGGCAATACTTTTTCTCTTAACGCAAACATTTTTGAAATACCTGCTAATGTTTGCTTACCAACATAAATGTTAAGTGACTTTGTTGAAAAAGAACGTGTTATTAAGGTGTTAGGAATTATGGAAATAAAGTTTCAAAACCAGCTGGGTATACAGCAAGTTAGTGATTTAAAGGCGGAGCTTGAATCCGCTATTTCTACGGGTGAAAGCGTGATTTTAAATGCGTCTGAAGTAGACAATATTGATACGGCTGGTTTGCAGTTATTAGTGGCTTTCGTTCAGCATGCGGCATTAAAAAAATGCACATTGGAATGGCAAAATCCAAGTGACGCGTTTATTGAAACAGCAGAATTAACAGGGTTGTCGGCTGCGTTGCAGTTAGGCACTTAAAACTAAACAAACATTAAAGAATATATTTAAAGGGGACAGAGTATGGCTCGAATACTTGTAGTAGATGATTCGGCTTCAATGCGTCAAATGGTGACATTTACCTTAAAAGGCGATGGGCATGACGTGGTAGAGGCAGGCGACGGAGTGGAGGCTCTGGCGTGCGCAAAGGTGGATACTTTTCAAGTGGTTATCACCGATGTGAATATGCCTAATATGGACGGTATTACGTTAACAAGGGAATTACGTGGGTTGCCTAATTACAGGTTTATTCCCATCTTAACGTTAACAACCGAAGCATCTACAGAGAAAAAGATGGCGGGTAAAGCAGCGGGTGCAACAGGTTGGTTGGTGAAGCCATTCAACCCAGATCAGCTTTTAGCCACTGTAAAAAAAGTATTGGGGTAAGTTTATGTCTATTGATATGTCGCAATTTCACGAAGCCTTCTTTGAGGAAAGTTTTGAAGGTTTGGAGATCATGGAGTCTGAGTTATTAGACCTTGATGTTGGTGCAGGCGATGTAGAAATAATTAATACTATTTTTCGCGCAGCTCATTCAATTAAGGGTGGTGCTGGTACATTTGGTTTTATGAATGTGTCTGAATTTACTCATGTAATGGAAACATTGCTGGATGAAATGCGTGATGGCTCCAGAGGAGTGACGCAGTTTGCTGTTGACTCATTATTGCAATCGGTTGATGTATTAAGAACCATGCTAGAGGCGGCTCGAGACAAAACCGATGTAGATGAAGAAATGGTTGCGGAGCGTTACGCTACGCTAGAAGCTATATTAAAGAACGAAGGTGGAGAAGCAGCGGATGCACCTGCTAGTTCGGCTCCAACACAAGAAGAAGTGAGTACTGCGCCAGGTAATAACAGCGGCTGGAAAATTGATTTTGTACCGCACCCAGACCTATTGATGACAGGCAATAACCCTGTGCATATGTTTAAAGCATTGCAAGAGATAGGTGAGTTAAGTGCAGTTGTTAATTTAGATAAGCTGCAACCGTTTACAGAAGGCTCGCCGGAGGATTTATATTTAGCTTGGGAGTTAACGCTTACAGGTTCTGCAACAAAAGAAGATGTTTTAGAAGTATTTGAGTGGGTGGAAGATGAGTGTGATTTAAGTGTTGCCTCATTAGACGGGGAAGGCAAGGCAGCGCCTGAGCCAGAAGTGGTGGCCGCTCCGGTAGTACCGGCAGCAGCATCGGTGGCACCAGCTCCGGTAGCCGCGACACCAGCTAAAAAAGCGAAAATAGAAAGCAAGCAAAAGAAAACACCTGAGGCGACATCTATTCGTGTGGGTATTGATAAGGTTGATGAGATTATCAACCTGGTGGGTGAGCTGGTTATTACACAGTCAATGCTGGATCAAGCTGGCGATGATTTAGAGGCTCTTGCCGATAGCGTATCAAGTGATGGTGGCGAGACTCAAAAAGCCAATGCGGAAATATTATTGCGTTTAAGCAAAGGGTTGGCGCAACTAGAGCGAAATACGCGTGAGTTACAAGAAGGCGTTATGCGAATTCGTATGTTACCAATCAGCTTCGTATTTAGCCGTATGCCGAGACTGGTTCACGACTTATCCAGTAAGTTGAGTAAGAAAATTGAGCTTGTCGTGTCGGGTGAGGAAACCGAACTAGATAAAACCGTGATGGAAAATATTGGTGACCCAATGGTTCACTTGGTTAGGAATGCGCTAGATCATGGCGTGGAAACACCTGATATTCGAGTGGCAGCAGGTAAGCCAGAAACGGGCACATTGAACCTAAATGCCTTCCATCAAGGCGGCAATATTATTATCGAAATTAAAGATGATGGTGCTGGTATAAACAAAGCAAAGGTTTTAGCCAAGGCCGTAGAAAAAGGCTTGGTGTCAGAAGATGACAACTTGAGCGACCACGAAATTAATAATCTTATTTTTGCACCGGGCTTTTCAACAGCTGATGTGGTGAGTGATGTCTCTGGTCGCGGTGTGGGCATGGATGTTGTTAAAACCAGTATCGCCAAGCTGGGTGGTACGGTGTCAGTTTCATCCGAGGAAGGGAAAGGGTCTACCTTTACTATTCGTCTTCCATTAACTCTGGCGATTTTAGATGGCCAATTAGTCACAGTAGGTAGCGAGTCTTACGTTATTCCACTTATCGCGATTATTGAATCATTGCAGGTTGACCGTAAGCGTATCAACCAAGTGGCGGGTAAAGCAGAAGTGTATAAATTGCGCGAACACTATATCCCCATTATAAGGTCGAGAGAGGTCTTCGGCTTAGAGGATGATACGCGTGACTTACATGATTCATTAATGGTTGTTGTTGAGGTTGAAGGTGCGCCGGCTGGCATTATTGTTGACGATCTACAGGGCCAGCAGCAAGTGGTTATTAAGAGTTTGGAAACCAATTATAGGAAAGTGGAAACGATGTCTGGTGCGACTATTTTAGGCGACGGAACGGTTGCGCTTATTTGGGATGTGAACGGCATGGTTAATGTGCACAAAAGAAAATTAAACAGAAATACTACTAGAGCGTAGAGACGTTTTGGTTAGGTACAGGAGAAAAAGATGAGCACCTCGGAACAAGTTAACGATGATACCGCCTCAAGTGAGAGCGTACATCAAAACCAATATTTAACCTTCCTATTGGGGGATGAAGAATATGGTGTTGATATTTTGAGAGTCCAAGAAATTAGAGGTTGGGATTCGGTTACCACTATTCCAAATGCCCCTGCTTTTATTAAAGGGGTTATCAACTTACGTGGCACGATTGTCTCTATTTTAGATTTGCGTGAACGCTTTGGTATAGAGAGCGTTGAATATAACGACTTAACCGTTGTCGTTGTATTACGTGTTAAAGGCACGGACGGCGATAAAGAGCGCATTATGGGGGTCGTAGTTGATGCGGTTTCCGAGGTGTATCACATCAGTGAAGAGGAGTTGAAAGATGCGCCAGACCTAGGTTATGCCATTAATATGGATTATATGAAAGGCATGGCAACCGTCGATGAAAAGATGATTATTGTTTTAGATATAGATCACCTAATGAGCCTGAAAGATATCGACGCGATGGAAAAGTCGGGCTCTGTGTTAACAGAGGGTTAGGATGCGAACTTTTGCCGTTCTAAATCAGAAAGGTGGTGTAGGTAAAACTACAACGGCCATTAATTTAGCGCATGCAATGGCGTTGCGTGGGCATAAAGTAACCGCAATTGATATGGATCCGCAAAACCACTTAACTGCGGGTTTAGGCGAAGAGCAGCACCCGCAATCGGGTATTGATAAAGTATTACTCGGTGAAGAAACTTTTGCTGAAATGCGCATAAAAGCACGTGAAAACCTAATGCTTATGCCAGCCGGTGTGCGGTTATCAGAAGTTGAGCAAAGTGTTCGCGGTGTACAAGGTGGGCATTTGTTATCGGACGAAGTTAAAAAGCTACGGCAAGACTTTGTCTTTATAGACTGCCCTCCTTCATCAGGCATTTTGTCGATGAATGCTATTTTGGCAGCAAAAGAAATTATTATTCCTGTGTCGAGCGACTATTTAGCTCTACACGGGATGTCTCGCCTAATGGCTATTCTTAAACATGTGGAAGGCCGCTTAAATCACAAAATGAAAGTATGGGTTGTGCTGACACGTTTTCATAATCGCCGACGTTTAGCGAATGAAGTGCGTGACAAATTAGTGAGCTACTTTAAAGGCAGTGTGCTTGTTACACCCATTAGAGAAGCAGTTGCATTGGCGGAGTGCCCCAGTTACGGGCAAACTATTTTTGAATACCAAAAACGCAGCAACGGAGCGACTGATTACAGCGACCTAGCAGATGATTTGCTAAACGGGAGAACGCTATGATGAGTACGTCCAGAATGCAAAAGAGAAAGTTAGGTGGTCAGCCACAAAGTATTATTAAAAATGGCAAACAGAAACACTTAGATCAAAAAATAAATTTTATAAGCATGAGTGAGGCGCGCCAAATAGCCGAGCATGTGTTTTCAGGTATTGCGTGGAGTGGGTAATGGAAAGCGGGGATAAAAATGATAGATAAGAAGGGCAAGAAAGGTAAGTCACTGGGTTTTGATCCACTGGCTTGGATGAATGATGATGCGCCGGCAGCAGTAGAGGTAATAGCAGAGCAAGCGGAAGCAAAGCCGAAACCCCAGGTTAAGGAACCTAAGCCTAAAGCAGAAAGTAAAGCGAAAGCAGTTAAAGAGCCAAAAGTTGCGCCTTATGTTTCAGAGTTAGGTTTAGATGTTGAAACATTAGAAAGTAGTTTTGCATTATTAGCGCCGGTGGCAGAGGATATGATCAATCAGTTCTACACCAATCTGTTTGAACAGTACCCCGGGGTTATTCCGCTGTTTGAAAACACGACGCAAAAACAACAAGTACAAAAGCTAATTGCAGCTATTAAGCTAACAATAGAAAGCTTACGGAACCCAGATAAGTTGGTTCCCGTCTTAGTTGCAATGGGTGAGCGACACCAAGGTTATGGTGTAGAAGCGCCGCACTACCAAGCAGTAGCAGAGACTTTACTAGGCGTGATGGAGCAATATGCCGGAGATAAGTGGACAAAACAAATTAATGACGCATGGACTGGCGCGTTAAATTTAATCGCAGACACCATGCTGGGTGCATATACAGAAGATGAGGACAACGTAATGAGCAAAGAACAACTAGCAGAACTAGAGTATTTAAAATCCGCTGTAAAAGGCGCGCAAACCAACCTCATGATGTGTGATGCAGACCTAAACATCACTTACGCCAATGATGCAGTGGTAGTGATGTTGCAAAACAGAGTGGAAGAGCTACGCGTTATTTGGCCGTCGTTAGATCCACAAAACCTTATAGGAACCTGTATTGACGGTTTCCACAAGAACCCAGCTCACCAAAGAGCCTTGTTAGGGGATAAAAACCGTCTACCTGCAGAGGCTGAAATAGCATTAGGTGAGATTACTTTTAAAGTAAAAGCATCTTATGTGGAAGATGTCGATGGGAATTACGCCGGTAATATGGTCGAGTGGCAAGATTTAACTGAGCAAAAACTTAGCGATCTTAAAGTGGCGCGTTTACAGTCTGGGCTTGATAGCGCAGAAACAAATATTATGATGTGTGATGCAGACCTAAACATCATTTACGCTAATGATGCGGTAGTAGCTATGCTGCAACATCGGGTGGATGTATTACGAAACATTTGGCCAACCTTAGATCCGCAAAACCTCATCGGTTCTTGTATTGATGGTTTCCATAAAAACCCAGCACACCAACGTGCATTATTATCCGATAGCAGCCGTTTACCTGCAAAAGCAGAAATTGAGTTAGGTGGCTTAGTGTTTGAGGTTAACGCCAGCTATATTGAAGGCCCAGATGGCGAATATATGGGTAACATGGTTGAGTGGAAGGACTTAACCGAAGAAAAAGATGCCGAAAACCAGATTCAGAACATTATTGCAGCAGCAACAGCTGGACAGCTAGATGAGCGTATTAATCACGAAGCATATAGTGGAGGCGTTAAAGCCATTGCCAAAGGTGTTAATGACTTAGTGGATACGTTTGCCGCGCCAATTCGCTCCTTAGGCAGTGTTATGGCGGATTTATCAGACGGTAACTTAGATATTAGAGCCGACGGTGAATACAGTGGCGAGCTTGAGGTGTTAATGGCTTCTGTAAACTCAACAATTGATAAGTTGCAAAGTTCAATTAGCTCTATTAGTACAGCATCCGGCAATATTGGTGTTGCGACAAGTGAGATAGCAACAGGTAATGCCGATTTGAGCAATAGAACAGAGCAGCAAGCGGCGGAGCTTGAAGAAACAGCGGCTAGTGTTGAAGAGCTAACCAGTACGGTTCAACAAAGTGCGGTAAATTCCAAACGAGCTAACGATTTAGCAGAAGGTGCAAGTGTACAAGCCGAGAAAGGTGGCGATGTCGTTAAGAATGCCGTTGTTGCGATGACTGAAATCAATGCATCAAGTAAGAAGATTGCCGATATTATTGGTGTTATCGATGAAATTGCATTCCAAACTAACTTGCTGGCGTTAAATGCTGCGGTTGAAGCTGCTCGTGCAGGTGAGCACGGCCGAGGCTTTGCAGTGGTGGCGAGTGAGGTAAGAAACTTAGCGCAACGAAGTGCGGGCGCAGCGAAAGAAATTAAATTGCTCATTAATGACAGTGTTGAAAAAGTTGGAGAAGGCAGCAAGTTAGTTGATAAGTCTGGCGAAATGCTGGCTGAAATTGTTACCTCTGTTCAAGAGGTAAGTTCTTTAATTTCAGAAATAGCGTCTGCCAGTGCAGAGCAAGCGGTGGGTATTGAGCAAGTTAACTCATCGGTTACTAACTTAGACTCTGTTACACAGCAAAATGCAGCCTTGGTTGAACAAGCGTCGGCAGCGGCTATGTCGCTTCAAGATCAGGCGGGTACGCTGAATGCGGCAACATCGTTCTTTACGCTTCCAGCGTCTATGGTGGCAGCAGTAGCAGCGCCTATAGCAGCTACTGCACCAGCACCTATAGCAGCGCCAATAGCACCAGCGGCATCAGCACCGTCATTCTCAAAACCAGCGCCGGTTCAACCGGCAGCAGGGGATGATGAGTGGGATGAGTTCTAAAGGCGCTTATTAAGTAATAACAGGCTAATGGATGTTGAACATAATGGATAGTTTAGGTGGTTGCTGCAATGGGTATTGAAAAGGTACGAGAGTTTGAATTTACTGTAGAGGTATTTAATCAAGTTCGTTTGCTAGTAAAGAAGAAAACAGGGATAGTTCTTTCTGATGGCAAGCAAGATATGGTTTATGGGCGATTAACACGTCGCTTACGCGCACTTAATTTGCCAAGTTTTGAAAGCTACCTAAAGATTATTGAGGCAGGTGATGCGGATGAACTGGTTAACTTAGTTAATGCCATTACAACAAACTTAACTTCTTTCTTTAGAGAAGAACATCACTTTGATTATTTAAAAAGTACCGTTTTTCCCGCATTAATGGAAAAAAATGCAGCAACGAAGAAAATCAGGATCTGGAGCGCGGGTTGTTCAACAGGTGAAGAGCCATACAGTATTGCAATGACGATACGAGAGTTCTTTCCTCAAGACAGCGGTTGGGATGTAAAGATTATTGCAACAGACTTGGATTCTAATGTTGTTAATACAGGAAAGAAAGGCGTGTATACGCTCTCGCGTGTTGAAGGCGTTTCGGCTGAATATAAAAGGCGTTGGATGAGACGTGGCAAAGGCGATAAATCGGACTTTGTAAAAATGAAGCCAGAGCTGCAAGAACTGATCACCTTTAAGCAATTAAATTTATTAGAGGGCTGGCCACTAAAGGGGCCTGTCGATATTATTTTTTGCCGTAACGTAGTGATTTATTTTGATAAAGATACGCAGCGCGTCTTGTTTGATAGATATGCCGATATGCTGGCATCAGAGGGGCACTTGCTTATTGGACACTCGGAGAACATGTTTAATGTTTGCGACCGTTTCGAGTCGCTAGGGCAAACTATCTACAAGAAGAAGTTTTAATTAAATGGCTGTAACAAGTATTAAGCCAGCTGATATGCCAGAAGCATTGCCGGGTTTTGAGAATATTAATCGCTATTGGGACACGAGCCACGGGTTTTTCTCAGCAAAAATATTACCGGGACAATATTACGTTAGTAAAAATGATGAGCTTATTGCGACAGTGCTGGGGTCATGTGTTTCTGTTTGTGCCTACGATAAAGTTGCAGGGATTGGTGGAATGAACCACTTTATGCTGCCTCTTTATACTGATAACCATAAAGCAGCCTGGGGCGATACCGTTATTAGTGCGGAAACACGTTACGGTAACTTTGCGATGGAGCATATGATTAATGACATTATTAAGCATGGCGGTGTTAAAAGCCGTTTAGAAATCAAGGTTATTGGCGGCGGACGGGTGATGGATCAAATGACAGATATTGGCCTAAGAAATATTTCGTTCATCTATAGTTATATTGCCAATGAACGTCTAAAGTTAGTATCAGAAGATGTCGGAGATAAGTACCCACGCAAGGTATTGTTCCATGTGAAAACGGGGAAGGTTAAAGTGAGAAAGTTGAAAAAAGTTGCCAATACGACATTGCTTGAACGAGACCAAAAATACATTAAAGAGCTTAATACTAGCCAGCTTGATGGCTCGGTTGACCTGTTTTAAAAGATAACGACATGACAAATAAAAAAATAAAAGTTTTAATCATAGATGACTCAGCCATCGTTAGGCAGGTCTTAACAGAGGTTCTTTCTGATACGGATGATATTGAAGTTGTTGGAACGGCGATTGATCCATTAATTGCTAGAGACAAAATAAAGGCACTAAACCCAGATGTTTTAACGTTAGATATTGAAATGCCACGGATGGATGGCATTACCTTTTTAGGTAATTTAATGCGTTTAAGACCAATGCCTGTGGTGATGATATCTACGCTGACGGAGAAAGGTGCGGACATTACCTTTAAAGCACTTGAGCTTGGCGCGGTTGATTTTGTTGCGAAGCCCAAGATTAATGTAAAAACAGAGTTAGCTAAATACTCAGCAGAAGTGTGCGATAAAGTACGTGCTGCTGCAAAAGCTAAAATACGTGGTGCGGGCTTGGTCGTAAAAAGCGGGCCTAAAAAGATTACTGCAGTTACACGTAGAAATAAAAAACAAATTATTGCCATTGGCTCATCTACGGGTGGTACAGAAGCACTTAAAGAGCTCCTGGTGAAGCTACCAGCAGATTCGCCTCCTATTGTTATTACTCAGCATATTCCTAAATCGTTCAGTGGGCCGTTTTCTAGGCGTTTAAATGGCTTGTGTGATTTGACAGTGCATGAGGCTGAGACAGGGATGCAATTGGAGTCAGGTAATGCGTATGTCGCACCGGGTGATGGGCACTTAATAGTCATGAAAAAAGGTGCTGGGTATACTTGTATTATTAATGATGGGCCGGCAGTAAATAGGCATAAACCATCAGTCGATGTAATGTTTAGGTCGCTAGTTGAGAGCGCAAAGAAAGACGTTATTGCAGTTATGTTAACGGGTATGGGTAGTGATGGTGCAGCAGGTATGCTGGAATTGTTACAGGTAGGTGCAAAGACAGTGGCTCAAGATGAGGCATCGAGTATTGTTTGGGGTATGCCAGGCAGTGCAGTGAAATTATTAGCTGTTCAATCAATCGTGCCGCTTAATGAAATGGCCGCGCACTTGGTTGGACAATACGAATAGAACCGATTAAAAAATTCCACGAATAGTCGATAACAAGACTAGATGTATGAGTTAAGGATGATGGGAAAATGAATAAAAAGAGTTTTATAGGACAATTTTGGCTGGCCTTAGTGGTTAGTGTATTGGCAATG
>Ga0209826_1003214_pt1 | contig 10386 bp, 11 predicted proteins | sample GOMGulsemesocosm_5_FD_184637 | JGI IMG/M metagenome (GOLD analysis project Ga0209826, IMG submission 184637) | Methane-oxidizing microbial communities from mesocosms in the Gulf of Mexico - GOM15C Gulf of Mexico (SPAdes) (version 2) | ecosystem: Environmental > Aquatic > Marine > Cold seeps...
CATGATTTCATGGATAACTAATGAATTTTTCTCTAGGGCTTTAGCTGAAGGCAAAAAGCAGAACACATCGATTTTCCCAGGCCCAGATAAAAACTCTGTTGGTGCCGCAAGTACTTGTAAACCTTGCTGTTCAAATTGTTCAACAGCTCTGCGCATGTGCAAAGCATGAGTGACGAGAACGATACGTTGTATTCCTTCTTGATGTAATATTTTTTGTGTATAGCGTGCATTTTCAGCTGTATTTCGACTACGATGCTCTTGCCAACGTACGGTTTGATGAAACTCATCATTTAGCACATCGCTCATTACTTTTGCTTCAGAAGGGAGTTTTGAGTCTAAGACCATTCCACCGCTGACTAATAAGGGTAAATGAGTTTGTTTTGCTAGTATTGCGCCGTAGCGGACGCGAACTAAAGTGTTATCTTTTAAGGTGATTTTCTGTGCATATTCACGAGCAGGATCACGTAAGCCGCCACCTAAGATAACAATAGCTTGAGCGGAAAAATTTTCCAACGCTTTATTATTGATAGACGGGTAAATTTCTTGCGTGGCCGCCAAATATTTTGTGACTAGTGGCAAGCTAAACAGCAATAGCATAAGGAGTGAAAAACTGATTAAAGCCATTGCAAACCCCCTGTGTTGATCTAATAGGTATAGCCCACTAATCCCGATAACCAATAAGCTAGATAGTGGTAATAATAGGGTTTTTATAACATATATAATAAAAATATCCATGCCCATATCATAGCAGTTAGGTATTTAGGAACGAGAGTATTATTGAATTGTCCCCCCTTAACGCATATACAGAAATTATTGATAACTTACTTGAAAAATACTTATGCTAAGCGATGCTAATATGTTTTCTCCTTGCCCTTTTTCTAAGGGCTATAAAATCCCCGTGCGACAGGCTTGGTTTCTATTGAAGAGCTTTTATGTTTATCGCTTGATTTTATCTGGCTTGTTTTTAAGTTTATATTACTCGAGGATAGGGCAACTTATTATCCTGCCTGAATATACTCGCTTGTATTTACTGACTAGTTTTAGTTATTTAGGCATGACTTTAATCGGGTGGGTATTTATTTTTAAGCGTGTTGCGAGCTATGCAGTGCAAGCACAATTACTTGTTTTTACCGATATTTTCCTGATTACCTTGATTATGCATGCTTGCGGCGGGATTGCGAGTGGAGTAGGGGCGCTGATGTTAGTCTCTACCGCTGCAGGTGGGCTGTTAATTGGCGGTCGTTGTGCCATGTTATTTGCTGCCATTGCCAGCTTATTTGTTTTTGCCGAACAAGCTTATGTTTTTCGCATGGGGGGCTTTAAAAGTGCTTATTATCCTTATGCTGGGATGTTGGGAGCGGCTTTTTTTATCATAGCCATGCTGTCTTACTTTTTAGCCAAAAGGACAGAGCAGACGGCCTTACTTACTTCACAGCAGCAAGAAACTATTATCTCTTTAGAGGAGCTGAATCAATATATTATTCAGAATATGCAGTCAGGAATTATCATTACTGATCAGCAACAAAGAATTACTCGATATAATCACGCCTGCCAGCGTTTATTAGGGCGTAATAGCTTACCTAAGACTTTAGCTGATATTTCGTTTTCATTTGCGCATGCTTTTGAGCAGTGGGCTGCTAATCCTAGTAAAGATTTTTTGCGCATTTCAGTGCCGGGCCAGGCAGACTTGCATGTGCATTTTACTTCCTTGCCTACTCGGCATGCGCTTTTTTTCATGATCACTTTAGATGATGTTGCGTTATATAATCAGCGTGTACAGCAAGGAAAACTGGCCTCGCTAGGAATGCTGACTGCCAATATTGCGCACGAAATTCGTAATCCCTTAGGTGCAATAAGCCATGCAGGCCAGTTATTAGCAGAATGCCCGAAATTGTCAGGTGCCGACTTACGTTTAACTGAAATTATTCAAGCTCATGCTTTAAGAGTAAACTCCATTATTGAAGATATTTTGCAGCTCTCGCGTAGAACAGACTCAAAGCAAGAGCGCATTAATCTGGAGATATGGCTACCAGAGTATTTAGCTATTTTTGAGGTAGAAAATCGCGGGCAGAAAAATCAATTTAATATCTCAGTAGCAGAAGATGTGCAAGATATACTCTTTGATCCCGGGCATTTAACGCAAATTCTAAATAATCTCTGTGAAAACGCTTTAAAATACGGCTATACCCCCAATCAAGATATTGAACTGAAAGTGAGCACTTTTTTTAATCAAGCTTGTTTGCAGGTTATTGACCACGGACAAAATATGTCCCAAGCGACGGTAGAACATTTGTTCGAGCCATTTTTTACTACTTCTAATTCAGGTACGGGCTTAGGTTTGTATATTTCTCGTGAATTAGCTGAATTAAATCAAGCCTCATTAAGCTACCAAGCTATAGCTAGTGGTAGTTGTTTTCGCTTATATTTAGCAAGTGCAGAGCAGAATTAAATTATGAATAAAGCGCAAGCCTTAATTATTGATGATGAAGCGGATATCCGAGAGCTCTTGGAAATCACTTTAAATCGAATGGATATAGAAACGAAGACAGCTGAAAGCTTGAGTAGTGCGCATGTTTTATTAACAAAGCAGAGCTTTAATATCTGTTTAACCGATATGCGTCTGCCGGATGGTGATGGCCTAGAGTTATTATCGTCTATGCAGGTCGCATTTCCTAAATTACCGGTTATTGTCATTACTGCGCACGGTAGTGCTGAAGCAGCAGTTAAAGCGATGAAGCAGGGTGCATTTGATTTTTTATCTAAGCCTGTTGACCTGAAAGTATTACGTCAATTAATTAGTAATGCTTTAAAAACCAATTTTTCTCCTAAACAAGATAGACGCTCTAGAGACACCTTATTAGGCGAGTCTGAAGCAATGTGCCAAGTTCGGGCAAAAATTAGCAAGATTGCACGCAGTCAAGCCCCCGTTTATATTCAAGGTGAGTCAGGCTCAGGCAAAGAGTTAGTTGCAAGTCTTATACATAAGCAAAGCGCCCGCTCCGAAGCACCATTTATCGCGGTTAACTGTGGCGCGATTCCCGCAGAGCTTATGGAAAGTGAGTTTTTTGGCCACAGAAAAGGTAGCTTTACCGGTGCAAACGGAGATAAACAGGGCCTGTTTCAAGCTGCTGAAGGAGGCACTTTATTTTTAGATGAAGTCGCTGATTTACCTTTAGTATTACAAGTTAAATTATTACGTGCAATACAAGAAAAGAAAGTTCGCGCCATTGGTAGTCAGCAGGAAGAGGCCGTTGATGTTCGCTTATTAAGTGCGACACATAAAGATTTAGCAAAATTAGTTCAAGAAGGAGCTTTTCGTCAGGATTTATATTATAGGCTTAATGTGATTGAGCTTAATGTTCCCGCATTACGTAATCGCAATGCAGATATTGCTCAGTTAAGTGAGTTTTTTCTCAGTAAAATTGCTAACGCTAATCAGTTTAGCGCGTTAAAATTTTCGTCAGGCGCGCTAAAGGCATTAAAGCAATATAAATTTCCTGGCAATGTTCGTGAACTAGAAAATATTCTGGAGAGAGCCGTTGCTTTGCATGATGGTGAAGTAATTACCGAACAAGACTTAGACTTGCATTCAGCGGTAACGCAGTTACCCGACCCCGGAACCTATAATCCAATTATGGGTTCTTTGGAAGACTATTTAGAAGACATAGAAAAACAGGCGATTAGTGAAGCGTTAGAACAAAATAAATGGAATCGCACTGCGACGGCTAAGCAACTCGGCATGAGCTTTCGTTCCTTACGGTATCGATTAAAAAAACTAGGGCTGGAGTCATAATGAGAAACGGTATCTTAGGGCTAATACTAAATCTAGTGATGTACAGTGGCGCGCTGTTTGCAGAAACAGGGCAAGATTTATTTAGGGCCGCAATCCAAGGTCAACCACAACGAGTGCACACAATTCTCTCGTCAGGAGGGGATGTTAATAGCAAGGTTCGTGGGCGTACCGCCTTAATGGTGGCTGCGTACAGTGGTAATTATCGCGTTATGCAAGTATTAATTGCTTATGGTGCCAATGTAAACCTAGCTGATAGCCAAGGCTCCACAGCACTTATGGATGCCATTATTTTTGGTGATCCGCGTTTAGTTCATTTATTAATTAGTGCGGGGGCAGATGTCAATGCGGAAGATAAGCTGGGCGTACGTGTATTAGTTAAAGCTAAGAAATCAGATCATACGCAGTTGCTTAAGATTCTTGAAGAGGCGGGTGCAAAAGAGCAGGAAGAAGTTAAAGTCGAGGCAGAGCCTGCAGAAAAGAAAGAGGGCGAGAGTACAGAGAGTCAAAAGGCCAAATAGTTTTTTACATTCGCTCATTTCTAGTCGAGAATATTTTGTTAAAAAGTCGCTTCCAAAGAGAGTTTGAGAGGGAAATATCAATGCTATGTAGCGCCATGTAACTTCTCATGATGCTTCTAGCATACTATACCCGCCATTTTCTAGTGTCTTTACCGAGAGTCTAGAAGTAACAATGGGCTCCCGATAAAAACTTAGGGAATGATGGCCTTTGTTATAGTCATTTGCCAACGAATAATGAGAAGTTACGATACCTGACCTTTGCAAGGTTACTTTTTGGATTTTTTAGTGTTAGATTTCTTCTTTTTTGCTTTTGTATTAAGCTGAATATTATCCTTATTTTTGGCAATAGTTTTCTCGCCTATACCTTTCACATTAGCCAAATCATCAATGCTTGCAAAAGGGCCGTTTGCTTTACGATAGGCAACAATCGCATCCGCTTTTTTTAAACCTACACCTTTTAAAGATTCAGATATTTCCTGAGCACTCGCTTTATTTATATCAACAGGTGCCGCAAAAATATTAAATGATACCAACAGTAAAGCCCATAATAATTGTTTCATGCATAATCTCCATTTATATAGTTGAATAATGAGTATAGTTCAAAGATAGGCCTTGGCAAGCTAGCGAATAAGGTATGTGGCAATTTTTCTTGGAAAATTGACAAAGATCACAATAAATACTAGACTTTGAATCAATAAATAATTGATAAATAAGAAAATGTCTGAAAATACTGACTCAAATACATTTACGCAAAGAGACTTATTGCAGCATTTGCTACAAGCTGCTCAACATTCGGTCACACGCGAAGAAATGGCCAGTCAATTTACTCGTGCGGAACAACTAAGTTTAGAGCGCTTTGAGCATGCAGAAAAAGTTACTTTAGAGCGCTTTGAACATGCAAAGAAAGCGACATTAGAAGGCTTTGACCAATCAGAAAAAACGGCACTAGAGCGTTTTGATTATGCCAAGCAAACGACATTAGAACGCTTTGAAGAAGTCGGTAAGCGCTTTGAAGAAGTCGATAAACGATTTGAAGAAGTTGACAAGCGTTTTGAACAAGTTGACAAGCGTTTTGATCAAGTGGATAAAAGGTTTGACGAAATAAAGCTAGAAATTAGAGAGCAGGGAAAAAAACATGACCGCCTTTCTTGGGCTATTTTTTCAGGTATGCTAGCGATCTTGTTTAAAGACGTTATTGTTAAAGCAGTGGGAGTTTAAGCCTCAACATTAGATGTCTCGTTTTAAGCTGGTAGTGACGTATAATTTAAAGTTTAGGGTTTTATAAGTTGCACCCTAAGTAAGCATAAGCAAACTTTAATTCTCAGTATTTGTGAGCGTGCTTAAACTACGAGCATTTTTATAAAAAACTTGCCCGGCTCTGGCAATATGTATTTTCAGATCAGGCGAATTTAAATGATCAAAAATTGAAATATCAGATAGATAAGGTGTATTTAGCTCATTGAGTTCTAGCTTGATTAACAACAATAATTTTTCAGTGATGCCTTTCCCTATTAAGGTTAAATCAATGTTAGAGCCGTTACGAAAATTTCCTTTGGCACGTGAGCCATAAATGACGACATGGTCTATCTCTAGATGCTTGGCAAAAACGGACTGAATATGCTCAAGTGTTACTTGTTTTAAACCAAAGCTCATAGAAAAGTGGTCATTTTTTCATAAAAGGCTGAAAAACATAAAAAGTAAGTACCGGTCACGTTTTTATATTCCATTTCCAAAATATCTTCATGATAAGTATGTACGGTTTTATTACGGCTCTCAACCATATTCACCCATACTTGTCCTTCTTCGATCAACCCGATATTAAATGCCTGACGGGTGGCGCTTCTGGAGTCGCTTATGTTTTGATAGCCTTCGTATTCTAAAAAGTCTTTCATAACTTTCCATGCCAACTCATGGGTAAATTCAAAGCGCTGGATAATGCCTTCCTTAATAATATCTTCCGCGTTATCATCATAAGTATCGATGGCTTGCTTGAGTTGCAAAAAAGCTTTTTTAAAATTAGAAAAACGCTGTTTCCAGCGAATATCATGATCCATTTACTTACCTCAATAGTTACCGTGATTTTCTTTTTATAACAAACATAATAAGAGTTTACCCTGCTTTATTCAATATCAAGAGCTGCTCGTCTTACAAGGCCACCCTCAATATAGTTACTGTGCTTATTAAAACCAAGGAACAAGAAATTTGCATTTGTATAGAAAATCACAGAAAAGCTTACTTCTTTGTACTAAACTTTTTTTAAACTTATAAAGAAATAGCTTATTTTTCATTAGGATAAATTAGGCAATATGAAGAAAATTAGCGAAAATAATACAGGCTTTACTTTAATAGAATTAATGGTCACCGTCGCAATTGCGGGTGTTGTTTTAGGTATCGGCATACCTAGTTTTAATGAAGCAATCAGAAATAGTCGACTAACAACGAGCGCTAATGAGTTGATCACTGCATTAAATTTAGCTAAAAGTGAGGCTATCAAGCGTGGAGAGCATGTTGTCGTTAGAAAAACTGGTGCACAGTGGGAAAATGGCTGGCAGGTTTTTGTTGATATTGATAGGAGTACTGCAGCCAAAGAAAATACTTTTGATGATGACGGGGATGCTAATCTTTGTGAAGCAGGTGAGGATTGTGTGCTTAGAGTATATTCTGCATTATCTACATCTTATACGCTAAGGGGAAATAACAATTTTACGAATTTTATAAGGTACACCCCTTCAGGGCTTAGCAATAATATGGGCAGTTTTGCTGTTTGTGATAACAGTGACGGTAACGGTCTTCCTGAAGCAAATACTTCAAAATTAATTATTGTTAATAGAGTAGGGAGGACACGAATGGCCCCAGATAATAATACCAATGATATCCCAGAAAAAGATGACGACCCTATAACTGACTTAACTTCTTGCATTACCCCTTAAAATTATGAAAAAAAACTCTGGTTTCACCTTAATAGAGGTTTTAATCGCTATGGTCGTGTTAGCCGTTGGGTTATTAGGCCTAGCAGGCTTACAAGCGACCGGCCTAAAAAATAATCAAAGCGCCTATAACCGTAGTCAAGCAACTCAGTTAGCTTATGATATCGCCGATAGAATACGCGTCAATACTGGATCTGCTGCAAACTATTTAACAGTTACTATGGCTCCAACAGCTGCGGCTATTCAGGCTGACTGTAATGCTGTTACCACGACCTGTACATCAGCAGATATAGCTCAAAATGATTTATTCGAATGGAATGCCGCGATGATTCAAGCTTTACCAGCTGGCGCTGTAGGGAGTATCGCTTTGGCTGGCGGTATTTATACTATCACTATCAACTGGGATGATAACCGAGATGGCGATATTGATGGCGATGGTGGAGCCCTTGACGGTGATACGGACGGCGATGGTGATACTGATGATGACCCTTTTTTCCAAATGAGCTTTCAATTATGATAAATCAGCACAAGCAACAAGGTATGACCTTGATCGAGATTATGATCAGCTTATTGATCGGTGTATTTCTGATTGGCGGTATTTTACAAGTCTTTACTAATACTCGGCAAACCTACCGCATGCAGGAGAACCTATCTCGAATGCAAGAAAATGGCCGATTTGCTATGGATTTTTTGATCAAAGATATTCGCATGGCGGATTATATGGGATGTTTAAGTAGTGGGTTAGCTAATCTGACAAATAAACTGGATGCAACAGATGCCGATTATGATGCAAATTTACATTCATTTACAGGTCTTAATGGCATAGGAGGAGCTAATGGCGCAGCGGGTGCTAATTTAGCTTTAGATGTACCAGATACTATTACATTAAAAGGGGCATATGATGCAGGTATTAACGTTGTTGAGCCTTATATGGTTAATACAGCAGCAAATATAAAAGTGAATACCTCTGATGGGTTGGCCATATATGATGTTGTTTTAATTAGTGACTGTAGTTCAGCCGATATTTTTGAAATTACTAGTGACCCAACTACAGGATCAGGTGCTGAAATTGTGGTTCATAATGGCGGCAATGTAGCAGAAGGTCCTGGTAATTCTGATCAATTATTGTCTAAAACCTATCAGGGTGATGCATCTATTTATAAATTTCAGACGTATATCTATACAGTAAATAATAATGCTTTAGTTAAACAAGACCTGGCCAGTACCAATGAATTGGTTGAAGGTATCGAAAATATGCAAATTCTCTATGGTGAAGACACCGATGAAGATGGAGCACCAAACTATTACGTTCCAGCCGGAACAGCAGGGCTTGATATGAATCAAGTCGTTAGTATTCGAATTAGTCTGTTAGTACGCTCTATGGATGATAATTTGACTTTAGTGCCAAGAGCCTATACTTACAATGGGGCAACTACAACGCCAGCGGATAGGCGTTTGAGGCGAATTTTTACCTCAACGATTGCTGTGCGTAACCGATTATCCTAATAAGGGGGATTTCATGTTTAACTTACCTAGACTGCAAAAAAAACAATCGGGTGTGGTATTAGTTATTAGTTTAGTTATGTTGCTGTTATTGACTCTGATCGGAGTAACGGCAACGCAAGTGACCAATTTAGAAGAAAAAATGGCGGGTAATGCTAAGAATTATAATATTGCCTTTCAGGCAGCTGAAACGACTTTAAGAGGCGCAGAAGCTTATATAGAAACCCTAGTGACTACGAGTAGTTTTGATGGGACTAATGGGTTCTATGGCGAGGTTGATACGGATCCAAATTATTTGAACTCCAGTAGCTGGGGGTCAACTGTATCTGCAGCTTCTGTTCGGACTTTTTCAGATATCCCTGCTGCCTATCAGCCACGGTTCATTATTAAATATATAGTCGCGGATGAACCAAATCTAAATGCAAAGCTTAATGTTGGTGGTTATGGTGAATCTATAGCAGGTGGGCAAGCGACGATTTTTAGAGTCACGAGTAAAAGTACCGGTATAACGGGACGGTCTCAAGTGGTTTTACAATCGCATTACGCTAAACGTTTTTAGCAAAGCATTCATTCATTCTCAGGTTGAGGACATAACATGAAGATAGTATTCAATTTTAAAAAAACCGTTCTATTTATATTAGGTATATGCAGCTCATATTCTGTATTCTTGCAGGCTAGTCCATTAGTTATTGAAAATGCCCCGTTGTTCACGACGAGTGCTGTTAAGTCTAATTTGATCCTTGCTATAGATGACTCTGGGAGTATGGATTCGGAAGTTTTATTTCCAGCCAATGATGGTGCGCTATGGTGGAACACATCAGGTGACTCTTATGTCAGTAGTGGAGCGGTGAATTTTAATATAAGTGGTTCTGCTGATAGTACTTGGAAAAAATTTACCTATCTTTTCCCTAACGGTACAGGTACAGGGGAGAGAGTTTATGCTGATAGCTCACATAATCATTATGCTATTCCCCCTTTTGCCCAGTATGCGTTTACTCGCTCTAGCGAATTTAACAAAATGTATTACAACCCCAACGAGACTTATTCACCGTGGGCAAGTGAAGGATCTACAACATTTGGAGATATTACAGCCACTGCTGCTCCTTCAGACCCTACTTCTGGGACATCAACGCTAAATTTAGTGGCCGATAGAGAAAGCAGTAGCAGCAACAAAGAGTTTAAGGTGTATACCGGCATGGTCATACCAAATGGTACTTATTACTATGATGGCAGTAATTGGCAGACAGCAGGTTCTGATATTACCGTTCCTGGCGGAAATGTTTCCGATGCAGAGAGCGTCGGAGTTCGTTATTATCCAGCAACGTATTACACTAAAGTGGCATCTGGAAGTTATACGGTCAATGGCACATCTGGGGACTGCTCTTCACCTGTAGCTAGTCATTATGTTACTTTTGAGGCCAGTCCTAGCTCGCTCAGTGGCGTTGATGCTTTAGGCCCTGACGGTACGTGTTTAAATGAAATTGAAATAAAATCAGCCACTACAAGTTATGCTCATAATGGGGCTAGGACTGATTGTGCGAGCGCTACATCTTGTTCTTATGCTGAAGAAATACAAAATTTTGCTAATTGGTACAGTTATTTTAGAAAGCGCCACTTAGCCCTGCGCAGCGGTATGGGGCAGGCA
>Ga0209826_1003217_pt1 | contig 10383 bp, 7 predicted proteins | sample GOMGulsemesocosm_5_FD_184637 | JGI IMG/M metagenome (GOLD analysis project Ga0209826, IMG submission 184637) | Methane-oxidizing microbial communities from mesocosms in the Gulf of Mexico - GOM15C Gulf of Mexico (SPAdes) (version 2) | ecosystem: Environmental > Aquatic > Marine > Cold seeps...
TGTTCCAACTGCTGTATCCGATATTACCTGATCACTAACCCAACGCTTTAATAGCTTAGTTAAAACACCCAAGCTAAAGCCTCTGTTAAGCTCACTTAAGCACGTGTGGAATTTAAACGCAGAATGTAATGCTTTACCACATTCATCTTCAATTCGGCTGCCAGCCACCCCAACAGCTGGCTGCTCCTGCATAAAAGAAACCAAATTCACTACAGCTCCTTTATGCACAACCGTATCGGGATTAAGCAGGTAAAAATACTCAGGGACCTGTTTATTCAACAAAAACTTGCGGATAGCAATATTATTACCATAAGCAAAACCACCATTATGACCCGATGCCATAACGGTAACCCAACTATCCCAACCTTCTAATAAAACAGCAGAACTTATTTTCTCGAACGAACCATCCGGTGAATCATTGTCAACGATAATTACATCAAACGAACACGCCCCTCTCTCAATTGAAAGCGATCGCAAACAGTCTATTGTTAGGTCTGCCGTTTTATAATTAACAATAATAATCGATAAAATCAAAATATCACTCAATAGCTAAGGCTTTTTTATAATGATTAGATAGCGTTAATGCTGCAATAGTTGGGTCATACAAATCTTTCATATGTTTCTTTATTTCCTGACTCCAAGCACTTAACATTTCCGGCTGCTCAACAATAGCTAAAACGGCCTCAGTTACACCATCGAATATTGCTTTATTTGCTATATTTAATTCTTTTTTCAACAATGCACCGCTCTCCCAAACACCCTGCCATCGCCTTTGTTTTCCGATATTTAATTCAATAATAAAACCAGAGAAATTATGCTCCACTAATTCAGGAAATGCGAAAACATTAGTCGTAATTGCTGGTACACCGAGTAATCCAGCTTCAATAACAGCCCAGCCTAATGTTTCATCATAAGAGGGAGAGATTAATAAGTCACTCCTGGAAATAGTCTCAAGCACTTCCTTGTTAGGTAACCGCTCATGATGCTCAACCCATTCAGCACTTTTTATAATACTATTCCATACTTCTTGATCTGGAGAGAGTTCCCTAAGCACATAAGCACCTTTTTTAAACTGCCCAATAACTGTTAACTTAATCTTTACACCTGCTTGAACAAGTTGCTCTAATGCCTCAAAAGCAGGCACGAAGCCTTTGGGGAAAATATCGCCTCCCACAAAAACTATATTCAAGCACTTTCCTTCAGAGTATTTTCCTTCTTTATATAAAAGCAAACTAGGGTCAATTTTAACCCCACCTCTAAAAACTTGTATTTTTGATGATATTTCAGGATAACCCAATTTATCCATTTTAATTTTCGCTAACTCAGCGGCTACTTTACTAAGTGCAAATATTCCACGACACCGATCTGACTTTAAGACTGAGAGCCCTAACTTTTCCTGCCACTTATAAACCTGACCAAAATAACGAGGTATCTCATTTTCAAATGACATAATAAAAGGTGAATTCCCTATAGGAATAGCATTCCACGTATGCAGAAAATCAAGACCGTACTCTAAAATAATAGGCGTGTTTCGGTAAAAGTTATTTTTTTTTAAAATTCTATGTATTGGTACCGAATAAACTTTTTTATAGTAAAATTTTTCCATAGGTAATCCATAACAGACACGCTCGTAGCCATACCCTGGAAAAACAATCCCCACACTCTTCCCATCACCTCCATTTCTATTATTAGAAAGAGAAACACCGCTCTTATGATTCAAAAACACCCCCTATACCAACACTTGACCTAACTACATCACAATGGACATTTAAAGCCAGCGCACTGTCAGCAACGCTTAACTTTTCAACAAAAGACTCAATGAGTGAGTGATAGTCCAATGCCTTATCAATCAACCAAAATAAATCTGCACAACAGGCATGAAGCACACCAAAGTTTTTTAAAAAATAGCGTCTTCTTGAGTTAAACCAATATGCAGGCATGCTTTTAGTCATTTTTTTATTCGTAATACCTGAACTCTGCCCCACAAAATGAACGACCCTGCTTGCGGGAACATACCAGCACTCCAAACCTGCTCTATTTACTTGCAAACAAAAATCCATTTCTTCGTAATACATAAAATAGGCCTCATCTAATAAACCTACTTGCTCAAAAACTTCTCGACGAATCATCATGCTGGCACCCGATACCCAGTCTGTTCGAACTGCTGTATCCGATATTACCTGATCACTAACCCAACGCTTTAATAGCTTAGTTAAAACACCCAAGCTAAAGCCTCTGTTAAGCTCACTTAAGCACGTGTGGAATTTAAACGCAGAATGTAATGCTTTACCACATTCATCTTCAATTCGGCTGCCAGCCACCCCAACAGCTGGCTGCTCCTGCATAAAAGAAACCAAATTCACTACAGCTCCTTTATGCACAACCGTATCGGGATTAAGCAGGTAAAAATACTCAGGCACCTGTTTATTTAACAAAAACTTGCGAATAGCAATATTATTACCATAAGCAAAACCACCATTATGACCCGATGCCGTAACGGTAACCCAACTATCCCAACCTTCTAATAAAACAGCAGAACTTATTTTCTCGAACGAACCATCCTGTGAATCATTGTCAACGATAATTACATCAAACGAACACGCCCTTCTCTCAATTGAAAGCGATCGCAAACAGTCTATTGTTAGATCTGCCGTTTTATAATTAACAATAATAACTCCAATCAAAGCATTCATAATCTCACATCAACAATAAACAAACACTGCACTGATAAAACTCCCTTTATTTTATATCGCTTTTAACAGCATTTTTCAAAATGCCTAATTCCAGATTCCATATTTCTCGATGTTTTTTTTCAATCGGCATTAGAGTATTGCCTTTATCCCTTTCATCTGGCATCCGCTAAAAGATTAGGAACACCGGTTAATTCTAGCCATACCGGCATACATGCATCAGAAGCTAAGAGAACTCTTATTTTCTTATGGCTGGTGGGAATCTTGAAGCACCTGTAACTTGAACTTTTCTTTTTTCATTAACTGCCGTAAATTCTTTCCCTAATTTTAGAGCTTATTGAAAATCTGGGAATGAATCATGCACTTCATTAAGGAAACTATAAATGCGGAAATGGGCAAACCGTCGCCAACTCTTCTTTCAACTCTAAATTTAGAAGATTAATTAGGTCAACCATGACCACTCCTTCCTTATTTTCAATTCGTGGTTTTTATTTCAAACAAGGCTCTTCTTTCTGCCAATAAGCATCACACTCTAAAATAAAGTCTTTCACCCTATTCATAGATTTCTTCTCTTCTTCAGAAACATACACCTTCACCAAATGTTTAGTTCCCCTTGCTTCATCTAATTCATTCAAACCGTATGACAACCCATAACGATCTCTAGGGTTTGGGTACCATTCTTCCTTTGACACCCCTTCATCACCTATCACAATAGAGTCACAGCCACAAAGAACAGCAAAAAAAGAATATGCAGTGTAGGTATCGTAGCTAATAAATGTTTTCACACGTTTAAATATGTCTGCAATTTCAGCATGGGATTTACCATCAATTAAAATAGAGTTAGTCAAATCATGCTGAATTTTCTTATTACGCCCTTTACGTAGACAATAAGCTACCCCCTCTCTTACTTTAGGTAAGTTATTCAAATTATAATGCTCAAGCGGATAGTGGATAACCTTTAGCTCATTTTTTAATGTGCTTATTCCCGTAAATTTAAAATCAGAAATAGCGGAATTGAACTTAACTAGAAGATCCCCCTGATTATAAAAAATATTACCGGTATGAAATCCCGGGTTATGAAGCAGCCAACGAACTACATTTTTTGCTTTCAATGGGTTTCCAAAGGTTATTTCTGGGTAGATAACTACCCAATCATCATCAAAAACCGCTTCTCTCTTTTTGAAAACAGGCGTATTAAATGCAGGGTTTACTTTAAAACGCTTATAAGCTTTATGCTCTTCATATAAGCTACTTAATATTCGCTTGGCAAACCCAAAAAACGACCTAATTGTAAGGTTGAAATTTCTTTTTTCAATCTCGTAGAACCGCTGAACAGGTGGGTGAAGATAACACTCATACCCTAATTCATTAAGAATTGAGCATAACTTGTGCTGAACAATAACCCCGCCATTATTCTCATTAAAAGAGGGCGCAACTATAATATATTTTTTTTTCAATTTATTTATAAAACTCATTTATCGCATCAACAACACTATCCGTTACTTGCTCGGTTATTCCATAATAAATAGGCAAACGCAAAACACGCTCACTCTCTATTGTTGTGTTTACATCCTTGCCACTAAATACACCAAATTTCGTACCCGCTTTTGATGAATGTAAAGGAATATAATGAAAGACAGCCATTATATTATAATTCTTCAAATGCTCTATTAAAGCCTGCCGATGCTCTTGATTAACTAGCTTAATATAAAACATATGCCCATTATGCGTACAAGACTCAGGAACAAATGCGAGGTCGAGTAGACCTTCTTCTTTTAATGGACTTAATCCTTTTTCATAGCGCCTCCATGTCGCTAGCCTTGCGGAATTAATATCTTCTGCCTTTTCTAGCTGCCCCCATAAGTATGCCGCACTAACATCGTTCATCAAATAACTACTACCCAGATCTACCCACGAGTACTTATCCACCATACCCCTAAAAAATTGACTGCGATTAGTTCCTTTTTCTCGAATAATTTCTGCTCGATTAATAAACTGCTCATCATTAATAATTAATAAGCCCCCCTCACCGGCACTTGTATAGTTTTTTGTCTCGTGAAAACTATACGTTCCTAAATGACCTATTGTTCCTAAAGCGCGCCCCTTGTATTCGCTCATCATTCCTTGGGCAGCATCCTCAACAACATACAGCATATGCTTTTGAGCAATCGCCATGATAGTATCCATCTCACAGGCAATACCTGCATAATGCACTGGAACAATTGCTTTCGTTCTCGCGGTAATGGCTTGTTCTATTTTAGCTTCATCTATATTCATCGTATCTTTACGAATATCAACAAAAACTATTTTTGCGCCTCTCAACACAAATGCATTAGCCGTGCTCACAAAGGTATAACTCGGCATAATCACCTCGTCACCTTCTTGAATATTGAGCAATATAGCCGCCATCTCTAAAGCATGGGTGCAAGATGTTGTTAATAATGCTTTTTTGCACGGCAACGACTCTTCAAACCAATGATGACATTGCTGGGTATACGCCCCATCACCCGATATTTTCGAGCTTTTAATCGCCTTTAAAACATACTGCTCTTCATTTCCTGTATTGGGTGGCTTATTAAATGGTGTCATACAATCCTCCCTTTATTTTTTAAATATTCTTTTTCAAGCTTCAATAGCCCGTTACTTTTATTTTTTATTTTTTTTGCGGGCACACCAACATATAGACTCCAAGCCTCAGTGCTTTCTAAAACTAATGACATAGCTCCAATTGATGCCCCTTCTTCTAATGTCACACCGGGCATAATAACCGAACCCGCACCAACAATAGAGTGCTTTTTAAGCAAAACCCCTTTAAAGAATTCATTTTTATACTGTTTGGGAACGGTGGAATTTACCATTGTTTCACCAGAGTAATCATCAGATTGAGTGAAGACTTTCACACCATAAGCTAAAGTAGTAAAATCCTCAAAAATCACACCTTCGCATCCTCCAGCAATCAAACACATAGGGGTCACATGCACATTCCCCCCTATTTTCACATTCCCTGAAATAACACAAAAATCATCAATCCTAGAGTTGTCTCCAATTTCTATTTTCTCGCAATCATAAATACTGGCTTTATCACTTACCTTGACATTCCTTCCAATGCTTTTAAAGCCCATTTTGCTTAACTGCTGCTCTGTATAATACGCCACCTTACATCCCTTTTAATTTAACAAATTATATTTAATCAACTCACCACCCAAAAAACCTATATATACCAGTGGGAGCATTTTCAACTCATGATAAATATTTAAAAAATATTTCTTTTTCATAACAATCATAGATATAAATATTTTAAACACTGGATTAAGAGCAATGGCCCAAATGGCACCAATTAATCCAAAGTAGAAAAATGCCACCGGTACAAAAATATAAAAACTTAGCACCTGCCCAAATATCATTAAGCTTGCGTACTTTGGTTTACCATATGATAAAAGCAGCTGGTCTACCAGCATAAAGCCCACTGAAACTAGCGATACAGAAAGGGTTTCCAGCATCCACCCTGCACTTTCATAACGAGAATCATATAATAACGAAACAATGACACTCCCTAATGACAACAGTAAACCTGCCACTGGCATCGTTACCATATCCATTTTAAAACGAATATTGTAATAGACAGACTCAAGCCGCTCTGGCGTATTCCTAATTACATCAGTTAGCAGTGGAAAAAACACTGCATTTAATAGCCTTGAAAAAACATCTTTTAATGCGTTTGATAAAAAAAACGCAACCGTGTAAATACCTAACATCTCTGAGCTAACTAACCCCCCTAAAAGAAGTCTATCTCCTTGGTTTAGAAAAAAACCCAAGATAGAGGATAAAAATATCCATTTTCCAAAATGAAATATTTCATGAACTGCCGCTCTATCCCAATGAAAGCGGCACCTTTCACCAAGGCTTAAGCCATGAGATAACAGCAGCTTAGTGAATGCTGCAATCATACCGCCAAATACTAATGCCCATATATCCCGTTGGTACCACGCCCAAATTAGCATAAAAACCAACCCAACAATTTGACTGATTAGCTCCATGCTAATGAGCTTACCCATCATCAACTTTCTATTTAGTAACAGTATATGAATCGAATTAAACGATGAAATAACCGCTGTAATCGAAACGATGGCCAAAATAATAGGCAACTGTTCATTACCATAGACGGTATCCGCTGATAAATAACCCGCTTGCCCTAAGTAATACAAGCCGCCACTCGCTAATAGTGCAATAAAAAATATTACAAAGCCGCGAATAATTTGAATTGTCCACGCGGTATTTAAGTAATCTGGCTCTTCACCGCGTTTGCTTTGTACTATATTTTGTAAAAGCCCAACATCAGAGAACATCCCCAAACCACCCATAATGACGCTAACAATCGCCATTACTCCAAACATTTCAGGCACCAACAGCCTTGTCAAAACAAGGTTACTCCCCAAGCGAAGAACCTGAGAAAATAAGTGCCCAAATATAACCCAGCCACCTGAACGAAGCGCTCGTTGTTTTAGTGTTGCTGACATATATTCGTACGAGTAAGTGATTTTTTTACTTTATTTTCAGCAATGATGCTCTCGGAGCGCGCCAGTAAAATACCCGCTAAAAGCCACAGCCAAGGCGAAAGCGATGCATTAGGAAGCTGATCTGCCATAATAATACCCACTAATAACGCGTGTGCAGCGAGTAATATTTGTTCTGGTTTTGATTCTAAAAATTTAGCTGCTTTTTGTGCTCTAAAAACGGTTATCGCTAATAGACCAAACTCGGCTATAAAGCCCAGTATTCCAAATTGACCGAATGTGATTATCCAGCGCCCATCTGTTACCGACTCATCTTTACCCGTTTCTTCATTAAACACTCGGTTACGCCCCCAACCACCCCAGCCAAAGAAGAAACGCTCTCTACCGTGCGACAGAAGCATATCTTCATTATCGAAACGGAATTGTAGCGATTGCGCCCGACTTACATCTATAGATTCGGCAACGTTAACAAGTGCTTGATGTGGGAATATTTTCATAATGGAGAGTGTTGGGTACAGCATGGCCAAACAGACCAGTACAACGGCTATTTTATGTTGTGACTTCGGTTTTGTATTTTTTATTGCAAGAAATGCAAATACGCCATAAAAAAGTGACGCGATGCTTTTGCATAGCACTAAAACAACGAGTAGATAATAACTGACGATGGGGGGGGAGAAGTTTCGTATTTTGACCTGACTCTTCCACAAAGCTACCGCTGACAGCAGTATAACTGCTGCAAAAAATGACACTAATAGGCCGTGCCCCATAAAGACAACGGGGCGAAAGCCTCCAAACCGTTTTTGCTGGCCAAAACTGTGCGGAAAGTAGTCATAAACCCATGCATGCAATTGTGGGCTCATGCGTACTTCAAACAGCATCAGCAATGTGTAGAACAGCCCTGCCACAACCAGTATTTTGAACATTAACAGCTGATGTTCGTATGTTTTAAAAAACTGCCTGCCGATAAAGAAGGGGGTAATAATGAGGAACTGATTAACAACGGCTGATAAACCATCGTAATACGTTAAGCCGGGTAAGAAACGCCCGCCTATATTAATTGGGGCGCTATTTAGCCCGGCAGTTACAAAAGGCACGGTTATGAATAAAATAACCAGATACTTTATTTTACCCAGCTCTTTAAGGTATGAAATACGCTTGTTTTTAATAAACCAACAACCGATAAGTGCAGATACAACGGGGATGGTGTGCTTACCCAATGGAGGGATCATGGGCAGGTCTACAACTGTTTTAACCGGCAAAAACATAAAGCCGCCTAGAATGGTCCATAGGGTGGCGGCTTGAATTGATTGGGTGCGGTATAAGTAAATAGCAACCAAGGGCCAAAGCGCTAGTACAGCATAGGCAAATCCATTTCCCATAATTATGTATCTAGCACTTTAAACTTAAGCCCGTATTTAAATATCTCCGTAAGCGACCATTCTACCCAAGGCGCATACTTATTGTAATAACTTAGTTAAATTAGCCCACCCTATTAAGAGACTCCTAAATCATTAAGCAACGATTTTTACTGTCTGTTGCCCGGCACTTCCCTTTATACTCTTTAACTTTTAAAGGCCGACTAAACTTGCTGACTAACTCTAAGGTTGGCTCTTCGACTTGATCTAGAACTGGGTCTAGAACTGGATCTAGAACTGGGTCTAGAACTGGGTCTAGAACTGGGTCTAGAACTGGGTCTAGAACTGGGTCTAGAACTGGGTCTAGAACTGGGTCTAGAGCCCGATCTAGAGCTCGATCTAGAACTGGATCTAAAATTGGACTTTCTATGACCGGCTCAAAAAAGGAGCTTTTAGTAGACTCTAAAGAAGGCAATACAGAGTCAGTGAAACAATTATTAGAGCTTACATCTGTATTAATATTGGCGTCTTTTTTAACAACACAATCTATGTATGTATTTAAAGGTTGCTGAATAGTATTACTTAGCACTGTAAAGACATTATCTCCGCCAATTCCAACCCCGCCAGTACCCGCGCCACTGGTTAATATTTTATTACTTGCTATATAAACATCTTTTGATTTTAATGCATCTTCCGCTCTATTTGGTACGGCTATTCCTTTCGACAAAATACCTGCGGGGTCATAAATAATATTGTCCTCAATCACCACGTCAACACATGAAGAACAACCAATTGCAAGCCCGCCTACATTGGCAATCAAGTTGTGCTTAATCGTTAAGCCTACGAAGGACTCTTCTTTAGTGTAGTACCCTGTGTCAATCGCAATCCCCCAACACCCGCCAGTAGCAGCCCCTTCATCTTCTTCAATTATATTATTTTCTATTAGGGTATTGGTCATTTTTCCGTGACCCACTAACGAAACCCCCTGACACTTACCATCAACAATAGCCGATTTATATAAGTAATTCCCTCTAATCGTCAGGTTGTTTGTGTATGAAACATAAATATTATGGTTAAACTTTGCCATACCAAAGCCGTTATTTATAAAGCTATTATTTTCAATAAGACAATCATCACATGACAACACCAACAAGCCCTGCTCAGAATTATCTAGGATTACTGTGTTCAATAAAGACACCCTGTCATTCTTTCCATTCACATCATCTGACTCGACTCCATTTGAAGCAGCAAAATAAACACCAAGTTCAAAACCCTGTATGTGCAAGTTTTCTATTTTAAGGTCGTCAACATCGTTAAACACAAAAATACCGCTTACCGTAGAACTACCGGAGAGTAATATTAAGTCTTTAACTAAATAGCCTCCATCTTTAGATGGTGCTCCTCCATCCTCAAAACGAAGAAGAGTGTTCACCTGCCCAAACTCATCCCCCCGCATAATTGGTCTTTTTAGAGCTGAGTCTCCATACGAGCCTAATGTACACACATTAGCAGCACTACATTTAGGGTTAAATAGCCTTACTGCTGTTTGTACTGTAAAGTCCCCGCCTCTACAAAATAAAACACTGTCGCCACCTTCCATTCCATTGAACTTATTAAATCCTTTTAATATTGTTTTAAACGGTGATGCTTCAGACAGCCCAGTGTTTTCATCACTCCCTGTGTCACAAACATAATACGTTGTTCCACCGGCAGCAGGCGGGGCTGTGTTTAGGTCTTTATTTATCTTTTCAATAATCTCTTGGCTAGCACCATAGCTTGAGAAGCTGGACATTAATGCTGTAATAAACATCAATACTATTAATG
>Ga0209826_1003218_pt1 | contig 10380 bp, 6 predicted proteins | sample GOMGulsemesocosm_5_FD_184637 | JGI IMG/M metagenome (GOLD analysis project Ga0209826, IMG submission 184637) | Methane-oxidizing microbial communities from mesocosms in the Gulf of Mexico - GOM15C Gulf of Mexico (SPAdes) (version 2) | ecosystem: Environmental > Aquatic > Marine > Cold seeps...
CTAACAAGGCGTTCGGCCGTATATGCGCCTTACATTTATAAGGCAGCAATGGAAAATGCGGGTACGGCTGAAGTTGTACTAGCGCCTGACAAAGGGCAAGGTATCGTTGGTTTTAAAAATGCTCATCATTCCTGGGCATTTCCTATTCCCAAAAATGGTAATGAGCTACTGATGAGTCAGGCCTCTCGCCCCTTGAATACCTGGGTCGATAGTAATGAAATAACGCTGGCGATTACTTCTGGTGGTAAATATACCGTTAACATGCTGTCTATACAGCAGCACTATAAATACAGTGATCCAGAGATAACAGGCTTTGATCCAGAAACAGATCATCTGCACTATTATCAAACTTTACTAGCTCCGGCGAAAGTTGCCGGGCAGGTTGTTATGGTAAAAGATCCGGCTTCTTTTACTAAAAAGTTTCGTGGTGCCTGGGCTTATAGCCCTGGCCAGCGTCGAGTGAAAAGAGCGCCACAGATTGTTTATGATAATCCATTGACCGCAAGTGATGGTCTGGCGACGACGGACCAGAAGTGGGGTTTTAACGGCCCTAATGACCGCTTTAACTGGAAGATGCTGGAGAAAAGAGAGCTTTATGTTCCATATAATGCCTATAAGCTTCATTCAGCGGATGCTACTCCAGAAAATATAATTACCCCAGAAGGTCGTTTGAATCAGGACTATGCACGTTATGAGTTACACCGTGTATGGGTTCTTGAAGGAACATTGAAAGAGGGTACTAGCCACGACTATGCCAAGCGCACAATGTATCTTGATGAGGATTCATTCTTCATAATGGTTGTAGATGGCTATGATCGCCGTGGCGAGATCTGGCGTTACTGGGAAGATCACGATGTCATGTACTACGATATTGGCTTCATGGCCCCAGCCGCAGAATTTCAATACGATATGCAAGCAGGTCGTATGTTGGCCCTTCTCTTTGATAAGGAAACACCACCTGACTTTACTGGCCGCTGGAAGGATAAGTACTTCACTCCAGCTTCGGTTCGACGCCAGGGCGTAAGATAAATTAAGAAATTTAGATGTTAAAAAATGGCAGGTGAATAACACCTGCCATTTTTTTTGGGTGAAATTTAGTGAGCAGTTGAATTAATACGATAGACAATTGGCGATTTATCTTTGGTCTAAGAAGATTTAAGTGGAAAATAAATAGAGTTTATAAGGGTAATAATTTACACTATGTAAATCAGTTGTCATTTGCATGATTGGCGAAAATAATGTGAAAAAAAGTGCCTGCGCTGTAAGTTGTTGAACGCTGTGTATAAATAGAATAAGTTGAATTAAAGGGGTGGAGAACTTGAAGTATTTCCAGTTGATGGAGAAAGACATTGGGTCGCAACGACCTGATTTTAATTTTTTGGCCCGCATGTTTGTTGGCCTGACGCTGTTGTCTTTAAGCTGTTTCACCTGGTCGGAGCAGTCGTTGCAGCGACCTGTGATGCAATCAAAAATGATCAGCCACATATTGTTGACGGATTCAGTACACAGTGGTGAGCGATTCCTGGCGCCAGGTTTATATGGCAATATTATTTATTCAAAAGATGGTATTGACTGGCAGCAGGCAAACTCGCCAACACAGTCTTTGCTGACGACTATCTTCTTTATTGATGATAAAGAAGGCTGGGTCGGCGGTCATGACACGCTGATTTTACATACTACCGATGGTGGTGATAACTGGGAGATTCAGCACGAAGATCCAATTACAGGTGGTGATATTCCCAAGCCAGTTCTGGATATTGTCTTTAAAGATGAAAATAACGGTTACGCGATTGGTGCCTATGGCTTGATGTTGGTAACCAGTGATGGCGGTAAAAACTGGGAGATGCTTGATACTTCTAACGGACTTTATGACTTGCTAGAAAGTAAGGAAATGGAGCCTGAGCCAAACTTTAATAGCATGATTCTCTACCAGGACAAGCTACTTATAGCAGGGGAGCTTGGCACCATTCTTATTTTTGATGATGAAGCCGAAGGTGATAGCCGCTGGCAAGTGATCGACTCCCCTTACACAGGTTCCTTCTTTGGTGTTAAAGAGCTGAGCACGGGTGAACTCTTTGTTTATGGTTTGCGAGGCAACTTATATCGTTCGTCAGACGGTGGGCAAAGCTGGGATAAGATTGAAACAGGTACTATCGCTAATATCTTTGATTGCTTTGAAGTTGCAGATGGAACGTTAGTTTTTACAGGTGCAAGTGGCACTGTTTTGCGAATGGATAAAGGCGCGATGGCAACGGAAAAAATGCCCTATCCTCACTTTGATTCACTGATGTCGATACAAACAATAAGAGACGGTGAGTTGTTGTTATTTGGTAGTTCTGGTGTAAAGGCTATTTCACTCCAATAATTATTTATTCTTTGCTCAATGAATACCTTGAGATGAAAGGCGGGCTGTTAGCGTAGGCTTTCTGCGCTATCTATTTCTATGTGGCAAAGTAAGAAAGGGTAGTAGTAATGCTAAAAAATAAGATTACAGCGTGGGTTCAAAGTAAGCTTTTTTCCAATCGTATTTTAATTTTGTCGATGTTTTGTCTGGTTACCCTGTTTATGGGTTACCACGCATCGTCATTGCGAATGGAAGCTGGTTTTGAAAAGCTGCTGCCTTTAAAGCATGGATATTTACAGACGCTGATAAAATATCGAGAAGAATTCGGTAGTGGTAATCAGCTGATTATTGCTCTTACCCAGGACGAAGGTGATATTTTTAATGCGGAATTTTTTGAGGCATTAAAAGCGGCAAATGAAGAGGTTTTCTTTTTGCCGGGTGTGGCACGACACACAGTGACATCCATTCTGACGCCCAATGTGCGCTATATCGAATTGGTTGAAGACGGCTTTGCGGGAGGTAATGTTGTACCCGCTGAGTTCCGCCCTACCGATGAGTGGTGGCCGGTACTACGTAATAATATTATCAAGTCGGGTCGACTCGGCAGTTTGGTTGCCAATGATTTTTCCAGTGCGTTGATTCGTGTGGAATTGCTGGATATGGATCCCTCTACCCGGGAACCCCTGGATTATCAAAAAGTATCCCAGGATCTTGAAGATAAAATTCGTAATGTCATTGAGACTGACAAAATTAGTGTACGTATTATCGGCTTTGCCAAATCCACTGGTGATATCGCTGATGGTGCCAGAGTGGTAATGCTGTTCTTTGGCTTAACCTTTGTTTTTACAGGTCTATTTCTTTACGTTTATACCGGCTCTGTTAAAGCGACTTTATTACCTTTGCTCAGTGGTCTTGTTGCGGTTGTTTGGCAAATGGGTTTGTTACCACTGATGGGCTTCAGTCTCGATCCAATGAGTATTCTGGTGCCGTTTTTAGTCTTCTCAATTGCGGTTAGTCATGGCATTCAGAAGATTAATGCCTGGCTATGGCAGACAATGTACGGTGGTGTGGAAGATGACTGGGGTAACCCGGTTGATCCTCCGCCTGAAAAGGCCGTTGGTGTTACGGGTATGACTGCTGCTCAGCGTGCATTCCACGCGCTTTTTATTCCGGGTATTATCGCGCTGATTAGTGATACTGTTGGTTTCTTAACGGTACTGTTAATCGATATTGGTATTATTCAGGAAATGGCGATTGCGGCGACCCTGGGTGTGGCATCCATTATCTTTACCAACATGGTGCTGCTGCCGATTCTCCTGTCTTACATCAATCCGAACAATCTTGATAAGTTGCGCACCAAGCATGAGCGGGGTGAAATTCGCCGCGACAAATGGTGGCGGATGCTAGGTAAGCTGACCCATACCAAACCTTCAATTATTGTGCTTGTTATATGTGCTGCTCTGACAGTATGGGGAGGCATTGCCAACAACGATTTGAAGATCGGTGATTCTCAAACGGGTATACCTGAGTTGCGGGAGGATGCGCGTTACAACGTCGATAGTCGTGTTATCACCGAGCGTTTCTCGGTGGGTGTCGATAAGCTCAGCCTGGTGATCGAGTCGCAAGATAATGCCTGTGTCGATTTTGATGTGATGAATGAAATTGATCGTTTTGCCTGGCATGTGCGCAACTTGCCAGGGGTGAAGTCGGTGAGTTCGTTGGTCGACAACATGAAGGTGATTTTAACGGCGAATAATGAGGGTAGTCCTCGCTGGTTCGCCCTGTCGCGCAACCCTAGCACCATGTCATCTTCGCTTTATCATATGGGTGCTGGTGGCGATGAGTTTATGGATGCGGCCTGTAAAGCCATGCCGATTAATATCTTCACTATGGATCACAAGGCGGAGACTATTAATTCAATCATCAAAGGCATTGCGACATTTGAGTCGACCTTGCCCCTGGAAAAGTTCAATCCGTTACTGGCAACGGGTAATGTTGGTATCATCGCTGCGACTAACGATGCTGTTAAAGACGCACAGCTGCCCATTATGTTTTGGGAATTCTCGGCGATTATTGCCTTGGCGATTCTTACCTTTAGATCCATTGGCGGTATGCTTTGCATCGTTCTACCGCTAACCATGGTGTCAATACTATGCTACGCATTAATGGCTATTTTGGGTATTGGGCTGAAGGTGAATACTCTGCCAGTTGTTGCTCTCGGTGTGGGAGTGGGTGTCGACTATGCGGTGTATATTTACAGTAAGCTCGGTCATTATATTGAGGAGGGCCAAACCATCGAAGATGCCTTCATCCATGCCATGCACACCACCGGGCGCCCGGTTATCTTCACCGGTGTGGTTCTCGGTGTTGGTGTTGGTGCGTGGATATTTGCACCTCTTAAATTCCAGGCTGATATGGGCATTATGCTAACCTTTATGTTTGTAGTTAATATGCTGGCGGCAATTATTGTGATGCCCGCGCTGGCTCGCTGGTTGCTGGTGCCGAAATACAAGGCTGCCCAGGCTGCTTTATTAGCCAACGGCGGCGGCCCTAAGGCCCATTAGTATTTAGACGAGCACAAAAAAACCCGCTAATTTGGCGGGTTTTTTTGTGGGTATTAATTAGCTTGTTGGGCAGATGGTTTAATAGTCGGGCACTGGGATTAATATTTCTGGGATAAGTAGCCGACTACTATTTAAGGCACAAGGCTGTTTAAGAGTACAAGTACAGGGCCAGGTATTTTAAGTTTTTTGCTGATACTGAGATAACAGGATGTTATCAGGTAGAAAGATGGTGCCCCCGGAGAGATTCGAACTCCCGACCAATCGGTTCGAAGCCGATTACTCTATCCAGCTGAGCTACGGAGGCGTAGGCGGATCTATAACCCGCCAATCGGCGGGCCGCTATTGTGCCAGCTTTGGCAGGTAAAAAGCCATCGGATTTTGTCACTTACTGAAAAAGCGCAGGTGTCAATGTACCGCTAAGCTTCTGGTGTTAAGAAGCTGCCTTATCTGAAATGTTGCGATTATTTACCTTGCCAGTTTGGCTTGCGCTTTTCAGCAAAGGCTGCAGGCCCTTCTTCGAAATCAGCACTGTCTATCAATGTTCTTACCGAAGGCAGGCTCATGCAGCCTTGAATGGCCCCCTCCAGTTCTAATTGGTCGAGACTCTGCATAACAGTATTTTTACTGGTGCGGATAGAGACGGGCGAGCACTGTAAAATTAATTCGGCCCAGCGTCGAGCTTCAGCCATTAACTCAGACTGGGACACGACAGCATTGACGTAACCGAGAGACATACCCTCTTCAGCACTTACGTGGCGGCCGGTGAGTATCATGCCCATCGCGGGCTTAAGGCCAATCTGGCGAGGTAGCCGTTGCAAGCCGCCAGCGAGTGCGGCGAGGCCCACTCGCGGTTCCGGCAGAGCAAACTTGGCATTGTCAGCGGCAATAATTAAGTCGCAGGCCAGGGCGATTTCAAAACCGCCTCCCATGGCGACCCCATTAACAGCGGCGATAATGGGTTTGTCGCAATCAAAGCGTGAAGTCAGTCCGGCAAAGCCGGTTTCGGGTGTGCCGCGTTTACTGCCACTGGCATGATATTTAAGATCATTGCCAGCGCTAAAGGCGCGATTACCGGCACCGGTGAGAATTGCTACCCACTGCTCGGGGTCTTCTGCAAAGTGATTAAAGACCTGTTCCAGCTCGAAATTGGCGGGTGGGTGGAGGGAGTTCATTACCTCCGGACGATTGATGGTTACGGTGAGTATGTGGCCATCAATTTCGGCACGGCAAAATTCCAGGTTTTCGTAATTCATCACTCATTTTCCTTATTTATTTATTATTTTTGTGGCGATATATTTTATTGGTGTGTACATGAAACCTGCATCGACGCGATGGCTAGTGGCCCTTTTAATGCCCGTTAAGTAGGAGCGGGTGTTGAGCGGTAGTGATACTCGATAACGCCATTTTTTTCGGTCTCAGCCAGATGGCCCGCATCTTCCAATAAGTCGCAGTGGCCGATAATTTCCGACATCACCGGTACGATTTGCGTTTTCCAGGCTTTGGGGAAAAGTTCTTTGCCGACGGCCATGGGAGTCATCGGGCCGTTGGCTTCGAGAATACGGCTGATCTTTAACAGGCGACGATCTGTAGACAGCCCATAAGATTTAATAAGCTCAAGATGGTCTGTAATGGGTGCGCCGTGGGATGGGTACGTCACACGGGCGGGATAGGGTGCCACTTTGGCCAGGGAGTCCTGATATTGACTCAATACACGGGGTCGTACATCGCCCTTGTTACGCGGCATTTGAGAGAGGCAAACAGGGGTGATGTCGGGTAGCAAATGGTCCCCGGAAAAGAACAGCTGCAGCTCTTCCTGCCAATAAACCACCTCGTCAGGGCAATGCCCCGGTGTGTGTATGGTTTTCAGATCAAAGCCGGGAATCGCGATGATCTCGTTATCTTTCAACAGGTGATCGGGCTCCATCGGGTGGTAGCCATCGGCGATTTTTGCCCGGCGTAATATGGCTTTGTCGGCCAGTTCCCTGTCGACACCCCACAGGGCGTAGTAATAAAGTTCCAGTTCTTTGCGTTCCGGCGGCGGGCGCATACGCTCGTTGGTTAGCCACAAGTTTTCGTGGGCCCAGAGTTGGCAGTTGGATAACTCGTGAATGCGCTGGGCCTGGCCGTAATGGTCGGTGTGGCCGTGGGTGAGCAGGATTCTATCGATGTCCTCTACCTGCAGATCGAGCTCGGCGAGACCGTCATTAAGGGCCTGCCAGGCTTCATCAGTGCAAATTCCGGTATCGATGAGAATTAATTCATCACCGCTTTGCTCGGGGAAAATAAGGTAGCTATTGATGTCGCCCAGCCCCGGATAGCCGGTAGGCGTGGGGATGCGGCCAATTCTGCTGGAACTCTCTTTATCACTAAAGCGTTTAACGCCAACTTCTTCTTTGCTCATTTGTTTGTTTTAGCGGCTTACAGGGCCGCTACCCATAATTGTCAGCCGACAATGATGACCAAAATTGACGTCAATGGGAAGTCATTCAAAGAGATATCGACGCCCAAAAAGCATTGGGTCTTAGATCAGCGAGCGCTGGCCACCATCGATAACCAGGGTTTCACCGGTTACGAAGCCCGCTTTGGAGGTCGATAAAAAGGCGATCAACTGAGCAATTTCTTCCGCCTCGCCAAAGCGCTTCATGGGGATGCGCGATATCACTCGTTTTTCCACCTCGGTGCCGCCAAAGTTATCGCCGACCATATCGGTTTTTACAAAGCCCGGGGCTACGCAGATAACGCGTATTTGATCCCTTGCCCATTCGCGTGCCAGGGCCCGGGTCAGGCCTTCGATACCGGCTTTTGAGCTGCAATAGGGTGAGTTGTTGGCGACTCCGCTTGAGCCGTAGGTGGAACCGACATTAATAATGACGCCACCGCCACGGGACTTCATTACCGGCTGTACGGCGCGTGACAGCACCCAGGGGGCGACGAGGTTGACGTTGAGCACCTCACGAAAGCGATCGGGGGAGATATCTTTCACCGCTGCGCCCTCGGTAATGCCGGCGTTATTCACCAGTACATCAATACCGCCGTGTAAGGCGCTGACCTCGTCAACCAATGTTTGCAGGTCGTCATCACTACTGACATCGCCGGTATGCACGCTGGCTTTACCGCCGGCAGTCTCAATCAGTGCTGCTGTTTCATCGAGCTTGGTTTTATCACGGGCAAAACAAGCGACGCTAAAATCGTATTCAGCCAGGGCGATGGCAATGGCGCGGCCGATGCCTCGGCTGGCACCGGTAACGAGTGCAACTTTATTCATAGTAATTTTCCTTTACAGTAGGTTGTGGGTATCAGTTGATTATTCTTATCGGGGGAAATTTTCGAGGACAATATCGCACGGCTTAACCAGGCCATAGACAAGCTCGCGGCCCGCGTTGGTTTTTTTCTATTGTTATAGACAATTTTCTTGCCCCGGCTTAGCGGGATAAAATAAACACGGCGATCATTAATATTCAGCCCAGCTTGGTGAATTCATTCGCGTTTGATGACTTTAGAACATACTCCGCCATTATTCGGTTGGCGACATCTTGGGGAAAACCGAGCACACGAATGCCATCGAGAATGTATTCTTTTCCAGGGTTAACCCACCTTTATAATAATTAATTGTTTGGGGTTTAGTGCCTTGAGCCAGTCCTTTAGAATGCTGTGACAGATTTTAAGAGCTATCACCCGTAAGGGATAGCACAAATAACAATATTCTTTTTTCAATAACTAAATAAGGTGGAATTAAATATGGGTAATTTATTAGCAGGGCAGGTCGCCATCGTCACGGGCGCGGGTCGGGGAATGGGTCGTACACATGCGCTAGCACTAGCAGCAGAGGGCGCAAAAGTTGTGGTTAATGACCTCGGAGGCTCCGTACTCGGCGCGGGTGATGACGCTAGCCCGGCAGATGATGTGGTGAATGAAATCATCGCCGCTGGTGGCGAGGCTGTGGCCAATTACGGCAATGTTACCAGCGTGGCCGATGGCGAAAGCATGGTGCAGCAGGCATTGGATGCCTTTGGGCGGCTCGATATTGTGGTCAACAATGCGGGTAATATCCGCAATCAACTCTTCGTCAAAATGAGTGAGGAAGAGTGGGATAGCGTCATTGCAGTACACCTCAAAGGCTTGTTCGCAGTGACTAAGCAGGCGGCAGAAATCTTCCGCAAGCAGGGCAGTGGTCGCATTGTGAATACCGCGTCTGAAGCGGGCTTAGGCGGTTATGCTGCGTCCAACTACGCTGCAGCAAAAGAGGGCATTGTCGGCTTTTCTCGTACCCTGGCTTTAGAGCTTGGGCCCTACAATGTCACTACTAACGCCATTCGCCCTCGTGCCGGTACACGCATGGCCGGTGCTGTGGATATGAAAAAGGCGCTGGAAATGGCCCGTGCTGGCAAGTTGCCGCTGCCTGAATTTATGTTTGAAATTGAAGATATGACGGAAGACTCCGAGACCTTTGCCCCCGAGCAGGTTTCACAATTGGTGGTTTTTCTCTGCACCGAGGCGGCTTCGCATATTAATGGCCGTGACTTTATTGTCGGCGGTGGTGAAATCACCCTGGTTTCTCTACCCACCAAAGAGCGCAGTATTTTTAGCGATACCCGTTGGACTCAGGAGCAATTACAGGACTTGATGCCGAAGACTTTGGCTAAAGGGCTGAAAAACCCGGCGGCGCCACGCACCTAATACAGCATTTTTTACAGTTGTCATTATTGAAGCGGGTTCAGTGATACTGAGTCCGCTTTTTAATGGACGGCAATTTCTTAAGCGCGGGGTGAACTGTCTCAATTTCGTCGGCGGCTAAACCGGGGCCAGAGGGCGATAGCTGACCGTATTGTGTCAATTGCACGGGTGACAGCGGGCCAACAATACTGCCAAGTTCGGATAGCTTGATGCCCGATCGGACGAGGAAGTAGATATAGCTTTGCTGCAGGCAAGTACTGTTGATACTTGATGGCTCACTCAGCCCCGCATCAATAGCGGCACAGCTGAGCATGGCATTAAAAAACGTATCGTCAGTTTCTTCATCGGCAGACAGCCATTGGGGTGCGCCCTGGGTTTTTGCCAGCAATTCTTGTAACGCTGGGGGTATGGCTAGCGCCCTGGGATTAAATGTGTTGAGTTGTATTTGCTGTGGGGTTTGTTGATGAGAGGTTTGCTCGGGAAGCGTAAAACTCTCGGGCTTCAATGCTCCCAGTTCATCGGGTCTAATGCCCGATAACAGCAGAGCGATGAGTTGTTGTGTTGGCAGATCTGCTGCAGCGAGTAGCGCTTTGATTTCCCTTTCCTCAAGTTCTCTGACGCTAGTGTCGACAGAGGGCTTGCCTAAAAGTGTGCTCGCACTTTGTTCCAGGGAGAGGCCCTCATTCCTGGCTTCATCTAATAATTGTGCCTGAGGTATTTGTTTTTCTGGGTTTGCAGCCAGGCGTGAGTCAAGGATGGTGACATAGTTGGGTGCTGGTGCCTGGTTTTGATTGTCGT
>Ga0209826_1003224_pt1 | contig 10367 bp, 6 predicted proteins | sample GOMGulsemesocosm_5_FD_184637 | JGI IMG/M metagenome (GOLD analysis project Ga0209826, IMG submission 184637) | Methane-oxidizing microbial communities from mesocosms in the Gulf of Mexico - GOM15C Gulf of Mexico (SPAdes) (version 2) | ecosystem: Environmental > Aquatic > Marine > Cold seeps...
GAAGCATCGGCGCTGACTGGCAATGGTCATGCCAAGGCCGTGCAACTCGATGTGATTTTTAAGGGGCCCATATTTCTAGACAGCGAAGTCAGCCTTAAACATAAACCCGAGCAGGCACCCGGCCGCTTTGATCTGTATTGCGGCAACAACCCGCGCCCCAATCTTTGCATCGCCGTCACCGCGCTCGCGCACTAGCGGGAGGCCGAAAAAGAGCGCGCTCAAGACCAATGAGCGCCAGTTATCAAAAAACAACCAGCAATCGCTTAAGGCCAAGCCCAGAGAGCTCTCGGACTTGATTTACGTCTAGGGTTTACGCTCAAGCCACACAACTCTTCAGCAAACAAAAAAGGGCTGCCCACGGGCAGCCCTTTTTTGTTCTCGCTCGTCATCAAAGCTTCTTTAGAGGCACCTTACCGACACCCCAACCGGCAAATAGTGACATACCTGACTTTCGTTCATCTTAAGTTAATACTAAGTGATTAAGATGGCACCTATTAACAGCCAAGGCGTGTAGGTCAGTACTTATTTGCCCTTACGAAAGAACAACCAAAGCTATTAAAACAACATGCATAGCTGACCAGCTACTTCATTAAGAAAGCAGGCTTAACCATAAGCCGGCTTATAACTGACTTAGTCGTATCAGACTAAGTCCATATAGGATGAACTATGAAAACGTTGCACGCCCTGACTCTAGCCACCGCTGTCGTCTCCTCCACCGCACTAGCCGACATCACAGGCAAAGACTGCGGCTTTATCTCCCCTGTGGATTGCGCCGCTTGGCAAAAGTTAGACGGCCTCTCGCGCGACAATACCGTTATTGAAGACCTTTTTGATGCCTATGAAAAAGGCGGCGACAAGGGAGCGGCCAATACGGCTCTGTATGAACAAATCAAGGGATTAGACCAACAGGAGCAGGCTGCAGCATTCATTCTGCTTAACAATATTGCCGTCTCGAGCAAGTACGACAGTCTGCTGGACCAAATGATTAACGGCGGCAACATCTCCGATCCAGAAGCGGCGGCAGCGCTAAAGGTTGCACACGCTAATCTCGAGGCAGCCAAAGAGGAAGCACGCAATACGCCTCGCATTCCCGGTGTGCCCGGCAACCCAGTAACACCGACACCGACACCGATCGAAGATATGCCAACCATCCCGGCCCCTATTGAGAACTTTCCGGTTGTTACCCCGCACTTCAGTGGCGCCTTAGCTCACGATGTTTATCAGGATGTATCCGCCAATACCGAAGCCATTAACCAGCTACAAAACGACGTGCAAGTACTAGAAGACGAAGCCTTACGTGGTGTGGCCATGGCCATGAGTGCTGCGGCTATGCCCCAGGCAACCGATGGCCGCAATATGCTGTCGATCGGTTTAGGCGAATACGCAGGTTACAGTTCGATATCGCTCGGCTATTCAGCCAACTTTGGCGACACAAGTGCGCACACGGTAAAACTCAATCTATCGCACTCTGACGGCGAGACGGGTACAGGTCTAGGATATGGTTATAGCTTCTAAGCCATGACTGCAGCCAAAGTTGTGATCAGCCAAATTGTTTAAAACCAGTTACCTGGGCACGAGTAGAACGACGCTTCTTTTTCTGACGAGGTACGGATGCGTGTGTGAACCAGCAACAAGGATAGAGTTTTAAGGGCAGCCACTGGTTGCCCTTTTTTAATTCCTCTCAGTTACCCTCAGCCTTCAACAACCACGAGAAACACCCTCAAAATATAACCTGAGCATCGCCCATCTACTTTAGAAAAAATAGCTACGAAATACGCAATGAAATTAAACGAGCCCTACTCTATTAAACATAGTAAGGATGTATCGATCTCTATGGGTATGTCGATACAAGCCAGTGGCGCCCTGAAAGTTAATTTCTCATGAACTGCATTTGAATTAGCGTTTGTCGCTGCTTAGCGCCACGTTAAAGAATAGGTTAGATTAAAGTGATTGGTACTCACAGAGCCAGCTCGGACAACAAGAGTGACTAAAGTATATTCACGTAAACGTGTCAAACCCCAGTTCACACAAACTAGCAACCCAAAAAAAGGGCCGCCCGTCGGCAGCCCTTTCTCACACTAATCCACGATCCATTAGAGTTTGTTCATCAACTCTTTGCCCATGTCTTTCGAGTCGCTGACAGACGCTTCAACCGTGTCCATCACGCCAGCAGAAGCATCCTTCGCACTGTCGGCCATAGCGCTCGCTTTATCGGCGGCGGCATCAAAACCATCTTTGGCGGCATCGCCCATATCACTGGCTGTGTCTGTTACCGTGGCAACGGTTTCTGAAGCCATGTCCTTCGCATCGGCCACTGTTTCAGAGGCCACCTCTTTAGCATCCGCCATCACATCAGAGGCCTTTTCCATGGCACCGGCTGTCGCCGCGCTCACGGTCTCGGTCATGCTCGCGGCGCTATTGCTAACCGCCTCGACGCTCTCTTCGGCACAACCAACGATCAAGACACTGGCGGCCAACGGCAATAACAACTTTGAAAATTTCATACGTTCATCCCTAGGTTTATTATCATTATCCACCCCCAAGCTACCGCAAGCGATTGCAGTAAGCAAAGCCAACCGTACAAAGGGCGACCTCCGTCACAGGTGGTTTAAGCTGTCCATTGAATATGATTATCTGGGCGCCGATGCAATGCGCTTAAATTTTATCGGGTTTTGTTTATCGCGAAACAAAGCCGTGGCGCTTGAACCATCAGTCAGCTTAATAACCTAAAGACTAAAATCCCAATCCACTTGCTGAAGCACTTGCCCTTGCAGCTCAAGCGAAGCCGCGAAACCGCCAGCAACCAGTTCAATACTGGAGCCTTGATTCTCAATTTGATCAGACCAGAATGCCAACCCTTCGGCGTCGGAGTCACGGCCCAATACCGCATGGTATAGCTCTTCGAGTTGTTGCTGTTCAGTCAACGCATCAAAGACGGTATTCGTGGCATTCTGGTACTCCTCTGAACGTAGTAGGTTGAGCGTAATGTCGCCCAAGGAGATACCCCGATCAACAACATTCATCCACCATTGAAAACCATCTAGGTCCGCCTGACGCCCAAATACCTGCTGGTAAAGAGTGGCGACGGTTTTCGCAGTCTCGTCGGTGGTTACACTGAAGAGCTGATCGGCAAATTGAACCTGCTCTAAGTTAACCAGTAGATCGCTGTTGGAACTGTCCGATTTAAGAGTGATACGCAGAGCGCCGCGCTCGACGGTTACATCATAATCGCTCAAGTTACCGTCGTAGGTCGCGATATCCTCACCACTGCCACCGTGTAAGATATCACTACCAGCCCCGCCGAAAAGAGTATCGCTGCCCGCCTCACCGAAGAGACGATCATCGCCGCCTTCAGAGCCGATAGTGTCATCGCCATCGCCGCCGTATAGTTGATCGTCATCGGCGCCCAACACAATGTTCTGATTGCCGCTGCCGGCATAGACAATATTTGCCCCCGCGCCGCCGCGCACAATCACGTCACCAATGATCACCGCAAATTCAACATCCTGTAAATTTAATACGGTGCCCGCGGGTAAATTACTCGCATCGATCACGAGCGCCTCACTGACGCCGCCATTGCCAGTACTGGGGCTTCCCGTGATGAGAATTTCCTCTGCCACAGAGGTCACATCATCCGCGACAGTAAAGACCACACGGCTCACCACCAGCTGGTTGCTGGCAGCCTCCAGCTGCGTCAAGAATTCCCGAGCGCCACTGAGCATGCCGGCTTTGGAAGCATCTTCACCATCAACTGTATTTTCGGTGAGTGCCAGCAACTCATCTAGAGTGCCCTGCGTGGCTGAAGGTGTATTGTCACCACTGGCGACCAGACCAACACCGATGGGCAGGCTGACGGTGGTTTGAGCGGTCGTTTTGTCACTGCTAGAAAACTGCAACGGAATATCGGCTAACCCAGCATTGTCCGTCTCGTCGTCCTCAGGGCGTTGCTCGGTAATCGGAGCGACGGTCACAAGCTCGGTGGTGGTGCCGTCGGCATTGGTAATAGTCTCTGTCTCGACGATCACACCGTCGATGGTTTCTGTTTCGGCTTCAGGCTCTGGTGTCACAACCGGTGCCGCTGGCGCCACAAACGTATCTTTAACTTCCGTATCCAGCGCTGCCACACCCACGTTGCCCGCGCCATCGGTAAGGGTGACACTCAACGTCAACTCACCGTCCTCCAATGCCGAAACATCGACACCCGAGACGCTATCCGTTGCGGTGGCAATGCTACCGCTACCGGTAACCGTGCCAACCCCGCCATCACTAGAAATGCTGTAGTGGTAGGTAGTGCCGACCTCTGCGCCGGCAAACGTAAACGCCAGCGCACTTTTATTAGTTGATTTGATCTGTCCATCAATGGTCGCGCTATAGCCGACGGGAGCAGTGGAGTCCTCGGTAATCGTTGGAACATCAACGTATACGGATTGATCACCACCGCCCACATCCGCCACCACGAGGTAGTTAAATACGGTGTCGTCCGCCAACGTGGCGTCAATAGACCATGCTCCCGCACTCACCGTGTCGGTGCCCAGCGCGCCGCCATCCGGCGCACCGTCATTATCGGTATCGAGGAATAAACTAATCGTGACACCGTTGCTCGTGTGGGTGCCGCTGATGGCTTGAGTGTTTGCATTAACGTCGATAGCCGAACTGGGTGTAGTCACAATTGGGGCGATAGATCGCGCCACCACTGTCGCTGAATTATCACTGGTATCCCCCAGCAACACGTTAGCGTTAAAGTCATCCGCTACGGTCAGGATGTAAGGAGTGCTGTCGGCGGCACTGAACCCCACTGCGTTCAACAGGTTATCGATGGCGAGTTTATCCGCACCCGTGAGCACCACTGAAAACTGTGTGGAATTCGTGATCTCGACGTCGGCCGACGTCAAGGTATAGCTTGCGCCACCTTCACCGGTAAAGGTAAGGGCTGAAACATCAATATCATTTGCGCCGCCGACTTTCGCCTCAAAATTGACGCCCAGCACGCCGAGAGTGCCGGTATCGGCAAGGTAGGTGACCGTCGTAATCTTAGGCACGGGGTAGCCACTGACCGTGATCGCGCCAGCGCCATCGGCAATATTCACAGCCGCGTCTGCCCCCCTATTCCAATCCTCCGCCGCTGCCAAATTATAGCTATGGCCGCTGTCGGATGTGATGCCATTAATGTGCAGTAGGTTTTCAACACCCGTGAGATCAGGGCCGGATAAAACCACGCTAAAGCTGGAGCTGTCGGTGAGTTCCACATCCGTGGTGGTCGTCAATTGGTAGGAGGCCCCGCCTTCACCGGTCAACGTTAGGGTGGAGACATCGATGTCGTTGGCGCCACCGAGTTTCTGCAGCAGGTCCTGGCCGGTTACAACCAATGTGTCCGTGCTGCTGTCATAGCTGGCGGAAGAAATAGTTGGCGCAGGCACATTGTTCACCGTAATGGCGTTGGTGGCACTGACCACATTAACCGCAGCAGCCGCGCCCGTGGCCCAGTCCTCGGCCGCTTCAAGGTTGTAGGCCGTACCGCCGGTGGAGCTGAGGCCGTTTTTATTGATCAGCTCTTGCACCGCCGCCTTGTCAGTGACATCGAGCGTAATTGAAAAGCTGGTAGCCGAGTTGCGCTCTAGATCGCTGGAGCCGACCAGGGTATACGCAGCCCCACCCGCGCCTTCACCGGTGAAAGTAAATTTATTGATATCGATATCATTATCAGCTCCCCCAAAACTAGGGATATTGGTACCGGTCACCGTTAACACACCACTGCTGGCGTTATAAGCGACACCCGTGATAAATGGCGCCATCACATTACTGACCGTAATGGCATTGTCTGTGGCATCAGCCGTATTACCAATAGTCGCAGCGGCCATGAAGTCATCGGCGGCGGCTAGGTTATAGGCCTGACCACCTGTGGCCGTCGTGCCATCCTTGTTAATAATGGCATTGACGGCGGCGTAGTCGGTGGCACTGCTGCTGATATCGATGCTAAAGGTCGTAGCACCGCCAATCTCAACGTCTGCAGTATCGGTCAGCTGATAGGTAACACCTCCCTCACCGGTAAAGGTAAAAAGGGACGCGTCTACATCGTTAATGCCACCTATTTTGGCGGAAAAATCAACCCCGGTGACGACCAATAAGCCCGTGGTGGGGTCGTAGGTTGACGAGGTAATGGTCGGCTGGGGCCAGCCGCTGACGGTTACTGCGTTGGTGGCATCGGCAATAAGACCGTCGGTGTAACCGAATAGAAAGTCATCGCCTAGGGCAATATTAAAAGGGGTGGCGTCATTCGACTGAGTACCGTTTACATTAAGTAGCGCATCCACATTGGCGATATCTGTGCCGCCCAGCGTCACCGTAAATTGTGTCGTGCTGTCTATTTCAACATGGTTAGTCTGGCTGGCATCTAACTGGTGGGTAGCCCCAGCTTCACCCGTGACGGTTATCGTTGAAATATCGACATCATCACCAGCGCTAGCCACAAAGTTCACGCCGGTAATAACCAGAGTAGCGGTATCTTCATCGTAGACAGCCGAGGTGATTTGTGGCGCCGCCACCACATTGATCGTGCTGGTGGCTGTATTACTATTAATGTCACCATCGTTCACGATTGTGGTTATTGTCCGCACCCCAGCGGATACCTCTAAAATCGCAGCGTCATTAACATAAATGATCGCGTCGATAACATCTTGATAATCAGACTTGGAAGCACTTTCCGACAAATCTATTTGTGTGCCACTGGTATAGGTAATCTTGACACCACCCATGGTGGCCGGCGTGCCAACAATGCTAATCGATTCATTGCCAGCGTCGAGCACGCCCGCAAGCAACACTTGGCCGGATTCCATATGGGTGTCATCAGCGTCGCTAAGCGTAACGTCCGTATCGGCAATATTGACCGATGCGGCACCGGCCCGGTAGCTGACCGCATAATCATTGCCCCCAGCACCGGAGCTGTCGTCAAGGTCAAGATTAATAATGCTGGCATCGTTGATGGCGTTCACCGTTAGGCTGGCACTGGCGCTGTTGCTGGAATAGGCGGTGGCGGCGCCGTGTACCGTCGCATCGCCGGTTTGCGCACTGCCAAAGGTCGAGGCTGTGCCGCTGGCCTGATCCCAGGCTTGGAAGGTCAGCGCTGGCGTGCCGGCGTATTCCGTATCACCGATAAAGCGTACATAACTGGTGCTGTCGAGCAGCAGCGCGGCGTTGCCCGCCACTGCGCCAAAGGCCGTCCAGGTGGTGTTATTGGTGGAGAACTCCCAGCTGCCGGTACCGCTGGCGGCGCTGATGGCTATACCACTGCTGGCCCCGCTATCCACCTCAGCGTAGCTGACCGTGCCGCCGGCCAGAATCGCCGATACCTGCACCCCGCTCGAGGCCGTCTCTTCGTTCACCGAGCCCAGCGAGGTAGTGCCCGCGCTGGTGATGGTGGGCGCGTCGTTGACCGAGGTCGAGGTCACCTGGGTACTACTGTTACTGGTGGTGGTGCTGCCATCGTCAACATCGATGGTAAAGGTGGTGGTTTCTGTCGCGCCAGGAGCCACGCGGTTGTCTGCCGGGTCAAAGCTCAAGAGACGGATAGCCGCTTGCGCCGCAGCCGCCGAGCCTGAGCTCAATAGATAGACGCCACCGCTGGCATCGATAAAGCCCGAAGTCCCCACGCTGAGGGCACCCTTGGCGGCGACGTCGAGGGTAATCTGCACCGCGACATTGTCGGCGTCGGAGATAGTCACGCCAGAGAAGGGCGATGTGTTGGCCGTGTCGTCGATGCTGGTACTGGCGGTGATGCCGCCGATGACCGGCGCCGGATTGGCCGCAAGACCGGTAAAGGCAAAGTTATCCAGGGAAAATTTGGTGGGGGTGCCATCCTCGTGACTGACATATATTTTTGTCGTCGAAGCAGATAGACCGCTGAGGTCGACGGTTTTGCCGCCGGCATAACTGCCGGCAACAAACGCTCCCGAATGTACTATCGTACCCCCAACATCACTTGTGAATTTAAACCGCCCCCCCAGCGAAGAATAATCGTAAATATAAATGGATGTAGGTTGAAAAGAGTGGCCAACACCAAAGGAGAGGGTTAGCTGGGTTTCGTCGTTGCTGGAGTATGCCCGTCCTCCCACCGCGGTTGTAACAAGAGTACTCTGCGCCGCGCCGTCGATGGTTAATGTATAGGCGCCGAAGGCCGCTGTAGCGTCAATCGAAGCGCTACCACTTTCAACCCCAGTCTCAGGCCCGTCGAACAGCATAGTGCCACCGACCGCGAGCAGCGAGGCAAAATCTCGCAGCGCGACTTCGCTAAGGGCACCTCCGCCTCAATAGCAACCGGTGCTGATTTCCAGCTCCCAATCACCGTCTTTATCGATATTACCGGTCAGGTCATCGGAGGCCGCAACATCAACATTGGCCCCGTTGGCGATCAACTGCAGCAACGACTCCCCCGCCTCGCCCTCGGCTAGGTTACAACCGTAGAGCAGCACATCGGCACCGTCTTTAAGCGCGCCGTCGATGGCCGATAAAGTAGCCATTTCAGCTTTTAACATCTCTTCTGTGATCTGGCTGTCGCCCAGCTGAATCACACCGTCGCTGGCGTGGGAGACGATATGCAGGGCATCCAAGCCCTGATACTGCGACAGGGCTTGGGTGAGCTGCACCAAACCGCTCTCGCCTGCCTGAATTTCCACCACCGCCACACCAGGTTTTAGCTGTTGGTAGAAGAGGTGTTTGTCTTCTACCGCGGCGTCAATCACCAAGAGCTCGCGCACCTCGCGGCCGCGATTGATCTGTAAATCATCCGCGGACGTTTCTAGGGCAGTTTTGATGGTGGTTAAATCAGTCATGGTGCTTCCTGGACACTGGGTGTCGTTTTATTTTTATCGTTGAATATTTTGCATGAGGGCCGGATGGAACAGCGGCTGGTTAATCAGGCACAGATTTATCACTGTTCGCCGTATTAGGGCTTTTGGCAGCGCTGCTTTTCTGGGTATTTATTTTCGGGGCACTGGTTTTTGGGGCGATGATATTGGCCGCGGTGCCAGAGCTGTCCTGCCAGAAGGCCATCTCGCTGTATTTTTGAAACAGCTCTGGCGGCAAGATGCTACGCCGCGGTTTAAACTCCACTTTCTTTTTAACGCTGTGCAGGCCTTTAACGCCGAGACTCTGATCGAACTCACTCGCTTCGTACTCGACCTTGTCGAAGTCGTGATCGAAAGCCGGTTCGCCAATAAACTGATAAAGCAGCGCCAGTGTGCGTTCTGGGTGCTGGGCCAACAGGTCGTAATCGATCAGTAACAATCGATCGGAAAATTCGCCGTAGTAAGCTTCCTTCAGAGACGTCCAGGCACTACCCACAGTGCCAGCGGCACTGATCTGCGCCTCACAGCGCGAGTAGACAGTTTGACGCGACTGTGGCGAGTACATGCGGCTGTAGTCGAAGGGGTTCTTGCGATAGATAACCTCAAAGCTGTCCATTACCCAGGCCGGGTTGCGCACACAACAAATCACCTTAAAGTCATCGAACAGTTCGGTGAGCTGGTGCAGGCGCGACGTCCAGTTGCGATTGGTATCAAAGATAACCGGCGTCTGCTGATCGTGGATTTGCTCGTGATAATAGGATTCGAATAGCCCATGGCAGGTACGTTTGCGGGTGGCTTCGTCGAAGAAGCTGGCAAACTCACCGCCAGCGCCCATCTGCTCTAGGCAGTTATTCATCAGCGGCGCCACGGGGCTGCTCATCGCTGCGTGAAAACGAGGATTCTGACGCAACAGCGCCGCCAACAGCGTGGATCCCGAGCGCGGTAGGCCCGAAATAAAATGCATGTGTTCACTCACCAGTATTACTCTCACATATTATTGTTATTAAAAAAACACGTCGGCAGCCAGCCCAGCCAACACAAGCACTATACTTAGAACAATCTTCTCGCCAGAAAGGGCCTCAACGACTGCGTAAAAACAGACCACACACCCGAGTGATGAGCTTTTTACAATAAGACACCAAGACTGCCAATAATACCTCAAAAACCCATCATCAAGCGACCGGTGGGCCTCCAACGTTAGCAAAGGCTGCGTTATTTCTACGCCATATAGAGGTGGCATATAAATGGTGTTTAAGCATTGATCAATAAACATTCAAACAAGTATCCTTTATTTGATCTAGCTCAAATTATCCCCAACATCGCTTGCGTAAGGTGGTCTCTCAGTGACGAAAGGCAGGCCACATTTGTTAATGTGAGTTACAGCCACTGCACGAAACCAAACTAATTTTGAGCATGTGAATGCAAGGCGAGAAGCTATGAGAAATATCGATATTGTGGCGGCGGGTGGAAATGTACGCGGCTATTTAAAATCTGTTGGCGTTAACCATATCGCCAAGGCGCCGTCTA
>Ga0209826_1003225_pt1 | contig 10367 bp, 8 predicted proteins | sample GOMGulsemesocosm_5_FD_184637 | JGI IMG/M metagenome (GOLD analysis project Ga0209826, IMG submission 184637) | Methane-oxidizing microbial communities from mesocosms in the Gulf of Mexico - GOM15C Gulf of Mexico (SPAdes) (version 2) | ecosystem: Environmental > Aquatic > Marine > Cold seeps...
ACACCGATATGGGCTTTCATGCCGAAATACCACTGGTTGCCTTTGCGTGTCTGCTTCATCGCCGGATCACGCTGCTTGGCCTTGTTCTTGGTAGAAGGTGCAGCGGCAATGATGGTGGCATCGACAATGGTCCCTTCGCGCATGAACAAACCACGTTCTGCCAGACTGGCGTTGATCTCTTCGAAGATCCGCTGCGTCAGCGAATGTCTTTCCAGCAGGTGGCGGAAACGCAGCAGTGTTGTGGCATCCGGTACGCTTTCGATGGAGAGATCGATACCAACGAAATCACGCATCGCCTGACTGTCGTAAATCGCATCCTCAAGGGCTTCATCAGCCAGGCCGTACCACTGCTGCAGGAAGTAGATTCGCAGCATCCGGTCTAGCGGAGTCGGTGGACGGCCACGCTTGCCGGCAGCGTCTGGGTAATATGAGGGCGACAGGGCATCCAGCAGGCGCTGCCAGGGCACCAGTACATTCATCTCAGCCAGGAAGCGTTCCCGGCGGGTAACCTTTTTCTTGTTCTGATGCTCGGCTTGGGCGAAGGTGATCTGCTTCATCTAATTGCTTGGCTGAGGTAGTGGCAGTGTCTGGTGATTATACTCAGGGCTGCGTAATCAGGCAGAGGGCTGATTTGTGCAGCGTTTCCTTAGCTTTTCAAGTACAGGGACGGACAGGTCAGACCATGCAAGGCCTCGAAGAATAATACCCAGCTCTTGATGCTGTTTAATCGACATCGGCTCTGCTGGCCGCCAGTCAGACGCTTCTCCGGGACGGCCACCGTAAGGGATCGCACCTGCACGCTGCCCAAAAGAAGGCTGAGGGCGACCGCGATAGGGTTTGCCGCTGGCAACCCGGGCAGGGCTATGAAAGTGCGAGCTATAGTCACCTGAGTGGGTATCCCAGTCGATTGAGGGCACCGATGCCATCTGTTCCACAATACCGGTAACTCGCTGCAAAAGATCAGAGTCGGCAGACAGGAAAAAAGGTACGCTACTACCCGGTAGGTACAAGCCGCCCCAATCAGGGGCCGTCTCTGTTAGCCCATGCTGTTCAATCCATTTTTTACGCTTCGATTCTTTCTCACTATAACGGGGTGGATAGGGTTCATCTAAGGCCAGCCAACCGCCTGTTGCACCATCTATCCAGAGACTGATGTGATCCCGGCCAGGCAGCTCATGCAGAAACTCCACCCGACGCTTGTCAGCCTTTTTCCTCATAGACCGAAGCCCCGTAGCCACGCAGAACTGCAACTGCCGAACGGCATCAGTAATGCGCTTCATTGCTCTTTCTTGGGAAGTGGCATCTAACCTGCCACGCAAATGATCTTCGGATTCCAGCTCGAACCCTCCGAACATCCAATATCCCCTATCCTTCAAGGAAGGCAGAGCACTTATGGTGTCTGGCGGTAGCTCAACTTCGGCAGTGCAGCGGCCGGAAAAAGGATCTCCATCCCTATCATGCCAATATACAGTTAAATAAAGGGGCTGCAGAACAATGGGCTCGGCTTGGCTGGCGAGACGACGCCGGGCATGTTTGAAGTTTTGGTAGCCTGAAATCTGTGCGGCGACATCTAGCGCGATCGTATGCTTAATGCCACGTTCACGAACAATTTTCTTGGCAAGACGAGAAATACCACGAAGGGTGCTGGGCACGATATACAACGGATTCATATCTTTGCTCCTGTCCTTTTGGTAGCGTCACCCGTCTCCGCCACAAGGACCGAAGAAAATCGAATCGGTCATAATGCAAATCTAGAACAGTGCCGTTTCCAGCTTTGAATGACGGGTGTCATGCGCCTGTTGAGCACATATGCAAGGTATCACAACGCAGATAGGAACAACAAGCAGGACCCTCCATGAGCACACCCGCCTACCGGCTTGGGAGGGCAGTGATCGAAAGCACACAGCGCTGCCACCGGAACTGCCCCGCCCCTCAGATCACCGTGCAGAGGCCAATGTACTTCCGCCATCTACGGGGCTTGATTCCGCTTACCGGGATTGCATGCCCAGCGCTTACCTTCTTGCTAGCTTCAAGAGCTGCTCCCTCGGCGGGCTGAGAAGGCCAGGCTGGTGCCCGCAATGCATTGGACAGAGTACGCCTGCTGCGCTAACAATCATGTTGATTGATCATCAACCCGCAAGTGAGGTGCCGAAGTGGCCCAAAAGTCCTTGAGCAACTTTATTCTCGACAACGCATGCTTGGCAGCTGAGCAGACTTTATTGGACCAACGCTTATTCATGGTTACAGGTGGCCAGTACCAGAAGCTGATGGACTTGCTGGAGCTGCCCGAACAGAGCAACGAAGGTTTACGTGATCTGTTCTCGCGCAAAGCCCTTTGGGGTACGAATTGACTGTCCGCAAGCCAGCTCTACTGGATACGCTGGCCCCCAGCACGCATCCGTCAAGGAGTCGCCCGGCATCCGTTCCCGGTAGGGATTCTTGCATTCCAAGCTGCCATTCGCCACACGTTGCAGGCTGCAGCAAAGTGGGGCTTACAAGATGGAATGCTCCGGATGCCTACCTCTCAACATCATTCGGCATGACCAAGCCAAAGCTATCGCTATCTTGGCTACTGACCTCATCGAAAAGCCTCTGAATTCGGTGCTCTTGCTTGAGGTAGGCGAGCGTCATAAAGAAGCAACCCTCACAGAGGCGCACTTCATAACGATCTCCGTCATGTATGGAACCATAACCCCAGTGCGCTTGCAGGAAACCACACTGCACTTCGCCGTGTTCGGTTTGCGTGGGGCTGTTGCATACATCGCACACAGTGACGGCATCAGCCCCTGCCTTGCTTTGATCCATGACTTTCATTGCAGTGTTTCTCTGTTAGGTTTAACGAGTCAGATAGCTCAGTATAGGTTTGTCAGAACACCGTGCTTGCCGTGCTGGGGACAACCGTTCCGGAGAACGTGTCTATCTCTCCCAGCCACGGCAAAGCTCTCTCAGCCAAACCTCTACGGCGGCGTCAACAGCTCCGACTCCAGCTCCCAATCCATGAAGGGCAGCAACCTCACAATATTTCGCGCATCATCCACCCCCCGGTGATGCTTCCCCTCAAAAGCCAAGTTATGAAAAACCAGCGCATGAGCTAGACACCTACGCCGAGTGGAAGAAGGCCCGGGGGCATATCGACTACCACGTCGAGGTCGACGGGCATTACTACTCGGTACCCTATCAGTTGGTGAAGAAGCAACTGGAGGTGCGCCTGACGGCGCGCACCATCGAATGCTTCCACGCCAACCAGCGGCTCGCCAGCCACCAGCGCTCGATGCACAAGGGCCGCCACAGCACACAGACCGAGCATATGCCCAAGAGTCACCGAGAGCACGCCGAGTGGACCCCGCAGCGCTTGATCCGCTGGGCCGGGCAGACCGGACCAAACACCGCCGGAGTGATCACTCACATCCTCGAACGACGCGTCCATCCGCAGCATGGCTACCGTGCCTGCCTGGGCATTCTGCGTCTGGGTCAAACCTACGGTGAAGAGCGCCTGGAGCTAGCCTGCCGCCGTGCCCTCAGACTCGGCGCATGCAGCTACAAGAGCCTCGAATCCATCCTCCGTCAGGGCCTGGAGAGCCTGCCCCTGGCCCAACAGAATCTGCCCCTGCTACCCGATGACCACGCCAACCTGCGTGGCCCCGGCTACTACTACTGACCTCAAGGATACCCACCATGCTGACTCATCCCACCCTGGATAAACTCCAGACCCTACGCCTGCACGGCATGCTCAAGGCCTTGAACGAGCAACTGAAAACCCCGGACATCGACAGCCTGAGCTTCGAGGAACGCCCTCGGCCTGCTGGACGACCGCTACGGCCAGCGCGCTCGACCCTGGTGACCAGCCAAATGCCGGTGGATAACTGGCATGAACTGATCGGCGACCCGACCCTGGCCGACGCCATCCTCGGCCGTCTGGTGCACAACGCCTACCGGATCAATCTCAAGGGTGAATCAATGCGCCGTCGACCACAGCAGTTGACGGCACCGGGCACCTCGAAGTAACAATGCCATCCCTGCGTCGCTGCGCTCCGACTGCCTGGCCAGATGGCGTGGAATCCGCAATCACCACTACACTGTCAGTAGGTATAGACACGGAACACTGTTTAACCGTACAGTAAAGCCATCATTGTCGGCTCCCCCTCCTTTCCATCAATATTTCAATGGCAAGGGCGTCAGTTGGAGTGAGCCTTTGAGTACGTCGGCATGCCTCGGTTGAAACAAAGCACCCAGACTACAGAGATTACGCTCCACCCCGCTGCACTAGCTGCCCATACCTGGAGCAGAGAGTTACACCGCTGGTTCAACAGATCAGCACTTCCGGAAACCATGCGAAAAGCGTTGGCGCAACAACCGCTGCAATGCATCGCTACTCCCAGCACACTTGAGCTTTATGTTCCTCTCTGGACAAGCGTGCTATGGCAGACCGACCAGCCGCCCATTGGCACACTCTTAGTTTGCCTGACTCCAGATGAAATATCGGAAATAGAGATTGAGCGTGCTGCCTGGGTTTCGGTGCTTGGCGAGGTGTTCAACAGCCTCCACCCTCATGCAATATCAGACCTGCGGGATACACTGAAAGAGTCCATGTCGCATGGGCTGCACCGGGAACTGTTCAATACCAAAACGCTAAATGACAAGCTCATGTGCAAATGGACAGGTATCTCACGGGCAGCTCTCGGCGAACAACGGCGGCGGAAACGTACTCAACCGAGCCCGCCAGCAACTACGCAGGAAATAATCGATTTATTGAACCAGCCATGGGGTGGCGATGAATAGCCCGGACGGCCAAATAGCCTTTCTCGACGCCCTTATTCCAGTAGAACTTCCGGATACAGTACGGCAGACCTCTCTGGGTTATCTGCATCAACTCTGCCTACCACTACTTCAAAAGCACCAACGCGCTGGTGATATGCTGAACCTGCCCGCTGAATACCTCAGCTACTCCTCTCAGCACTTTCCCGCAGCCAGTACTGACAGGGCAGCCGCTCATAAAACCCTGGTCAGCTCAAAACTCTTGACGCTATCACCGTTCGCATCCGCATTGAACACCCCTTGGGACTACCTCCCCAACGCCGAGAAGTACGAACAGTGGTTGGGGCTAGTGATCCTGTGCTGCTGTAGTCTGCACATCAAAGGAGATCATAACAGTGCGATTGAATCGGCACTTCGGGAAATCCGCTTGATCGCAACAAGCGCCAAACATAAACCGTTGCTGGAGCTGCTACCGCCTCCACAAGATTTCGACTACCTCCTGCAATTGGACGAGCATCTGCATGAGCTACGGAAGAACTATCTCAACTTGCCTTCTGTACAACAGCTGGGGCTTGGCTATCTGGCTGTCGTAATCCGTAGTGTTGCGCGAAACCGGAAAGGGGTCATTCGCCAGCGCGGCGAATCTTCCAGCCCAACCTCAGTCCCCCCGGCTCCACAGACTGCAGCCAACTTATTCGTTCCGTTGGTCGATACCGGCGTGGATGACCCGGAGTTTCGTATTGAAAAGCTGACCAGCTTCAGCAAAAACAGTGAAAACGAGGATGAGCCGACAACAATCGTCACAAGCGTTCCCTATCGCTTTCACGATCGTAGCCTGCATAAAAAGGAAATCGCTCTTCAGGCTATTCACAGCATACGACTTGCTGAGCAAATGCGTGTGCGGCAACAATCGCTGCCCTGCTCTTTCGAACAGGCCTCCGAGTGGGACATCGAGCATCTGGTTACCCACGCATTGTCGGCTTTAACCAGAAATGACCATACCGCTGGCTGGGTGTTGTTATCGCTGCTAAGTGGACGGGATCCCGGCTGGCACCTTGCCAATGCACATAAAGTACAGATCACGATCATTAATCAGGTCCCTTGCCGTACCCTCACACATCAGGTGCCTGCAGGCCATCAGCCCAATCATCTGGACGCTCTGTTACCCGCTGTTCTGAATGCACTGCATCTTCCTCTACCCCAGCAAATGACTGCCTGGGTTGAGTCGGCGCCACTCCAAGCGCCGCTACCGACGGCGCAGGTACTACGCACCTGGCTGAAGGCTATCAACCAGGCACACAGTACCCGGCTGACCATTGGCAGAATTAACCGCTATATGGAGCATTGGTTCCTGAATCAGGGTACAGATCGCGCCGTTATTGCACTGATACGTGGTGACACTCATCAGGGACGCCCCAGCCTTTCCTATAGCCACCAGGCACGTACTGATGTACTCGCACACCACTATCGTTTCATCAACGCCGTGTTCGACCTCTCGGGGCAGCAAGCTTCGCTACCACCCATAACGGCTAAATCAGGTGCCCTCGGAAGCCGCCTGCACTTGCCCGGGCGGGTTCTGCACAACCTGTTCAGCGTACTTGCTCAAGCGTTTAATTTGGAAAAAAATTTCGTTAATTTCCACAACAAATACGTAGTTTATGTGTGGGCACTTCTTTCGTTCGTGACAGGTCATAGAGACGTAAACGCCCCCATGGGCCTGCTGTCAGACCTGAACCCGCACCAGCAGACCTGGTGGATAAGTGACAAAGAACGAAGGCATGGCTTGGCTGCGCGGACGCTAGTCGTGCCTGCTACCGTTATTGAGCAAGTCACCTTATATAAAGAGCACCTCAGCAACGTCGCCAGCTACGCTCGCCTGAGTATTGCAACTGTATGCGCACGCTGCGAACGCACACTCAGCGGCGATGAGAATTTATTATTTTTTCTGGAAGAAAATGATGGAGCGATTGTACCTGTCGAAATTACCCCTTCCCGCCTGACGCTCATCCTGGGGGAGCAGTTGCCCTGGGCACGTAACTGGGGCAGGCACCACATGCGCAGTGAGTTGCTAAGACGCCAGGTCAGCCCGGAAGTGATTGATGGCTGGATGGGCCACGAAGAGTTGGGCGAAGAAGCAATGGGACCATTTAGCCAACTGGGCATGAGCCAGCTCCGGCGTGTAGCTGACGTAATTCAAGCAGTCCTCACTCATCATGAAATCAAGGCGCTCCCCGGATGGAAAACCCGCTGACTGCTGATGCCCAGCAAACCGATAGGAATGTTCGTCTTGGACGCGATAGCCGCACCGCAGCGAGGCGCCGTGAGGACGAAAGAACCATCCAAGCTGCGCTTACTATTCTTCAGGAAATCATCCCGAGACTATTCAGAGCACAGCCTGACGCAAGCCAGTTCGCAGAACTCTGGCCAAAAGCCGATAAGGCCATTGAGCAGCACTTGGGCAACCCCACAGCGTACCGCCGGGTTTACAGCTGGATCAGAAAGCAATTAGAAGCTGGAAATCAGGCCGGAATCTGGGTCATCGATATCCCGCCACCCATCGTCACTCTCCGCCAACGCAGATCCACACGAACTCTGCGACGACATCAACACGCCAGGCTTGTTGCGCTGGCGGAGGACAGCTGGAAAACGAGGTTAACAACAGCAAACTCTGTTAGCCCGTCAGGGCAGTTGGCAAGACTGCTCCTGTCTTCGATCATGTATGGCGGATTAAACCGAGCACTGCTGTGGCCAGCTCTGGCTGAGGCACTTAACCAACCCAAACCACTATGCGGTAACAGTTCACTCTGCTGGATTCCCTTGCACATACCCCCAGGGCAAGGCTGGGCCAGCAATCGAAAGCAACCGGATGATAGTGCAGACTCGGAAAAACCAGTCTGCGAGGTTCACTACTTTCCCGACTCGATTACTCTGGGTCTGTTACGCCAGTACCTGAGCAGCAAAGATGGAAAAAAACCGCAGGCTCCGGGCAATCTATCGGCCTGCCTTGAACTTATCAATAAAGAGCTGAAAGCATCCTTCACCCAACGCCAGCTTGAATGGGGTGGCGTGACGATAGCTGAAAGCCAACCAGGCGTTGAGTTACCGCAAGTGCTGGTTGAATATGCGACGGGGAGACAGCCGAGTAGCAGCCTACCCGCGTGTTATTGGAATCGTTTGCTACGACCCAGCATCGGCCCATGCGGTGAGTATCTACTTGCAGATTTTGCGGTTTTCAGCGGCCCCGTATCCCAGCTGAGCAGGACACCTACCAAGAAGCAGCGCCGCCCCCATATATTGTCCAAACTGACGCGCATATTCAAAGTTGATCCCGCCAAGCCCAGGACCAAGCGCCAATTGATCACCGAGCTCGCTGCGCTGGCAGACGAGTGCGGGAAAGTCTCTGAGCAGGTGCTGCTTGGCTGGCTAATTCATCATCTCAATGAGCGTGGTAATGCTGAGTCCACCGCGCGGCGATACATGAATACAGTAGCAGCGGAGTGGCTGAACGCCACAGAGCCGCATGACCTGCTAAGTTTTGACCAGGAAGACTTCCAGTCGCTGTACTCGCACATACTGGACACGCAACGCAGTCAGAAGGAACGCGCATACCGCGCAGGGCGATTGGAGGATCTGCACCAGTTTGGTGTTCAGACAATGGACTTTCCGCCACTCCATGAGCCATTGCAAGAAGGCTCCGGTACCGCTCCTCATGTCAGCGCCGCTATCGTGGATGAACCTCTTTTTTCTGGGCTGCTATTACAATGCGACCAGTTCAAGGATATAACTCCGCTTCACCGCACCATGCTCAAATGTTTTCTGATCATGGCTTTCAGGACAGCCCTGCGTCCTGGCGAAATAGCCAAGCTGCGCTTGCGAGATATCGAGCCTTCCCCAGATGCTTGGTTGTTTGTTCGCGACAACAAGCACGGCAGCAACAAAACGGCAGCAGCGTTACGCAAGGTCCCCCTTTTCCCACTGCTGACAGAACCAGAAAGTCAATTGATGCGCGACTTTATCGGAAGCAGGCGCCTTAATAGCCAAAGCAGTGCAGAACTGCTGTTTCACCAACCGGACAACCCAAGAGAACCCCTGGATACGAGAACACTGTCCATCGTAGTGAAAAAAATTCTTGCGGATTTGAGCGGTGGCCTCTACTACCGGCTTTACCATCTGCGGCACAGCGCCCTGACACGCCTTCAGCTATTGATACACCATGATCAGGTTTCACTCCCAGCTGAAGTCGACACACTTATGCCCTACCCGCCCATGCATCGGCAAAACTTGCTGGAAAAGATCTGTGGCCAAGGTCGCCTGAGGGACCGATACCAGGCAATCGCCGTTCTGGCCGGTCATAGCAGCCCCGGTATTACCCTCAGCACCTACATGCACTTCAGCGACCTGCTGCTCGCTCTACACTTGAAGAAAAATAGACGCAGCCTATCCAGCACCGAAGCTTTCGCGCTGCTAGGCCTACGACGCCACCGTATCAGCCACATGCGTAGTAACAACTTGTCAGTCACACCAGCAGCATTAACAGGCTATCTGCACAAGCGGCTCACTCGATTTATTCAAGCCCCGCAGCCCATCCGGAGTAATGACAAGCTCCGATCTATTCAAACAGCCAAGATGCGTATGGATCAGACAGCTTATATCAAAGCCCTGGGTGTGTTGGGCAAGATCCAATCTGGGCAGGACCCTGCTGAAACGGCGGTGTACTACCAGCTGTCCACAGCGCAAATCGAGCATTGGCACCAAGCAGCATTAGCTTTACGAGAACTGGCAACCGACAAAAACGCATCGCGTTTATTCCCTAAAAGCCGCCGTCATCAATTGCTGCCGCCAGAACCTGTCGACGTATCAGAAAAACGTGACCTGGCCGCCGCGCACCATCATTGCCGAAAACTCTTTGCAAAAAGCCATAGCCGCCCTGAGCTGCTTTGGTTGATCGAGTACACCTTGACCCACATCAACAGCGCTCACTCCGGCATCAGTTTCCACAGTGCCCAGGACTTTAGACGGTACATGAAGACAGTGACCCAGGTATTTGAGTGGCCGCGCTGGCGTTTGCATATTGGTGTTATGGACACCGAGGTCTTATCGCAGTGGCGCTGCGGTGCCCTGCTGATGGAATACAGGCTGATGAAACAAAAGGCAAGATTCGCCCATGGAAAAGGGATACTGAAACTCCGCCACCCGGAGGAAAAAGGACGGACGGAAGCAGGTAAGAAAGGATACTCATCGCACACGCTTATCACCTTGTTCCATCGACTGGCTATCGTCCTATTTGCACCTGATGAGATTCGTGCTTGGCAAGGCTGAAGCGCAATCCGGCAATTACCTCATGGAAATAGCTCAGACCTCTGACTCTCCAGAAGATAAGCGTCCAGTGATGTCACCGCCGGAGTAATACTGACCCACCGAGCATAACCAACCTATCCTGCCAGAGGGGGCAGACTCAAAACCTGAATCTCTAAGCAGCTCCATCGTAAGCGTACGGGGAATACACCTTGCGCCGATCAGCCCGGCATCCACTGATGCGGCAGCAGTTGCTCGATCTCGCTAGCCTTCTGCGTCGGCAACCGCGTTAGCACGTCCTTGAGGTAGGCGTACGG
>Ga0209826_1003226_pt1 | contig 10366 bp, 13 predicted proteins | sample GOMGulsemesocosm_5_FD_184637 | JGI IMG/M metagenome (GOLD analysis project Ga0209826, IMG submission 184637) | Methane-oxidizing microbial communities from mesocosms in the Gulf of Mexico - GOM15C Gulf of Mexico (SPAdes) (version 2) | ecosystem: Environmental > Aquatic > Marine > Cold seeps...
AACTTAGATATAATTTTTTTTCCATTATAATGGAAAAAAAATTATATCTAAGTTTGTATTCTAAATGTCACAGGTTGTGGAATTAATATACAGATACAGAAATTTTATCACTTCTGTGTCCTACTAACTGTAGCCAGATCAAATGTTGAAGGTTCATCACCTATGCCATAAATAAAGTGATAATTATCATCACTGTACCCTGTAGGTCGAGTGACTAAAGGAATGAAATTTAGAACTTTAGAGGAACAGTTAAACTTATCAATTGATTAGAAAATAAACACAATATATTTTGGTTAGTATGCTGAGTATAAAATACCAGTTTAGTGTCCTAAAAAACTATTTCAGGTCAGTAGTGTAAGCAGAGTTGTCTGAGATTTTAACTTAGAAGAGATGAGATTACTGAAAAAAAATAGAATGTGTTGAGCTGTTAGAACCAAAATATATTGATAAAGATAGGAGCTATTTTTTAGTCAATTAGAAAGAAATCTATAGATTTAAATGAAAAGACTTGACATTTTAGAATAACAATTCTATAATTACACTATCAAACGGAGGAAACAATGGCAAGACCAATAGAATATGATTTAGAAAAAGCTCTTGATAATGCAATGGAAATCTTTTGGAAAAGAGGATATGAAAATGCATCTATGGCTGAATTAGCTTCATCTACAGGCTTAAATCGTGGTGCTATCTATTCTTTGTTTAAAGATAAAGAAGGGCTTTTTAAAGATGCTCTTGATAATTATTATCCAAGAAAAGCTGCTAGACAAATTAAAGTTTTAAAAGAAAATAGTGGTAAAAAAGGGATTGTATTATTTTTTGAAGACTTTAAATTTAGAAAAAACTATAAAGGTTGTCTTTTTTCTAACACGATGAGTGAAAAATTCTTCTTGGATGCTCAATCCTATAGTATTCCTACTGAATTCTTCTCAAAAGTTAAAGTGCAAATGGAAGAAAATCTTAATCAAGCAAAAGAAATGGGTGAATTTACTGGAGATTCAAAAGCTATGGCTTTAACAATCATAACACTGATTCATGGATTTCACGTATATGGTAAGTACAATTCATCAAAAGAAGATAGTAATTCAATTATAAACAATATTTTGAGTATGATTAAATAGCTTTTTTTTTATTTATTTTAGAATATATATTCTAAAATAAGTAAAAAAAGGCCTCTTTGGTCTCTTATACAAATATAGTTATAGAATAAAGATTCTATAACATAAACAAAAAAAAAGGCAAAAATTATGACTAAGTATATAGAATTAAAAGAATATAAAAGGATCCACAATGACAGATAAAATTAAAATAGATATAGTATCTGATGTAGTGTGCCCTTGGTGTGTTATAGGCTATAAGCGCCTTGAACAAGCAATAAATGATTTAGGTGTTCAAGATAAAATTGAAATACAATGGCAACCATTTGAACTAAATCCTGATATGGGAATTGATGGTGAAAATCTTATTAAACATATGAATCGAAAATATCACATGAATGAGGCAGCGGCTAAACTTTATCAAGAAGAAAGAAAAAAAGATGGAGCCCAACTTGGCTTTGATTATAACTTTTATGACGAAATGGATCTTGTAAATACAAGAGATGCTCATACCTTGATAGAGTATGCCAAGGAGTTTGGAAAACAAACAGAACTTCAAATGAAACTTTTTTCAGCTCATTTTAGCGATAAAAAGGTTATATCAAATAGAGAAGTTTTACTAAAAGAAGTTGAAAACTTAGGGTTAGATGTATCTGAGGCAATTAAAAGACTGGATGATGATTTATATAAAGATCAAATTCAAAAAAAAGAAGAATTTTGGCTGAATCAAGGTGTTAGTTCCGTTCCTACAATGATATTTAATCAAAATAAGTTAATGAATGGAGCATATCCCATTGATAGTTATAAACAAGTATTAGTTGAATTACTAAAAGAAAATAGATAAAAACAAATAAAAAAGGATCAGAATGTCAAAACTTATAGAAGAAATAAATAAATTTAAAGATCATATCTTACCTCAAATTCCTTCTGAAGATTTAGAAAAGATGTTAGCAGAAACAAAAAAATTAGAAGATTTAAAAATTCGTGATAATGCCTTGGGAGTTGGCGATATTGTAAAAGAATTTAATCTTCCAAATGCGCTAGGAAATAATGTCTCATTAGACAAAATATTAGAAGAAAATAATTTTGTAGTTCTAAACTTTTATAGAGGCTTATGGTGTCCTTATTGTAATATAGAAATAAAAGCATTTCAGGATATAAATGATGAACTAATTACTTTAAATACCAAACTTATTTCAATATCTCCGGAAACTCCTGATTTGAGTTTAAGTATGAAAGAAAAACATGATTTAAAGTTTGAAGTATTAAGTGATGCAAATCATAAAGTTGAAAAAGAGTATGGATTGCTGTTTCCTTTAGGGGAAAAACTAAAACCTATCTATGAGGCTTGGGGATTTGATATTCCAGGTTCAAATACAATCAATAGCTATGATTTACCTATGCCCGCAACGTATGTAATTAATAAAAATAAGGAAATCATTTTTGCATTTGTTGAAGAGGATTATACAAAAAGATGTGAGCCTCAAGATATATTAGATGTAATAAATAACAATATAAAAGAATAAATTTAAATAGTTTTAGAATTTATATTCTAAAACCCTTGACATTCTAGAATTTATATTCTATAATGCCATCACAAATCAAGACGAAAGGCTATAGAGTCCTTTGAATATGATTTATACGACATGCCCGATGCTTTTGAAAATTATTTCAAAGTCATTGAGTATTTTTTTTAATAGTTTTAGAATTTAAATTCTAAAACTCTTGATATTATAGAATATAAATTCTGTAATATCATCACAAATTAAACGAAAGACTATAAGGTTTTTTAAATACGATTTAGGTGATATGCTCGATGTTTTTTGAAATTCTTTCAAATTCATTGAGTATTTTCTTTAGTAGTTTTAGAATTTAAATTCTAAAACATATATAAATAACAATAAAAGGAAATAGAATGCAAACATTAGCAGAGCAAATTGGAACAAAAAATGAAGAATTACAGGGGATGGTACCAGCAGAAAAATTAAATCAGTTTTCTGAATATCAGAAAAGAATGGAAAAAGAAGGTTTATCGAGAAATGCTGTAAAAGTTGGAGATACAATTCCTTTAGGTGCAGAGTTAACTAATGTAAATGGAAACAAAGAGAGAATCTTTGATATTATTGATTCCCCTACGGTGATTACTTTTTATAGAGGTTCTTGGTGCCCATATTGTAATGTAGAATTAAAAGCATATCAAGATATCTTAACTCAAATTAAAGAAAAAGGTGCAAAACTTATTGCTGTATCTCCTGAACTTCCAGATAGTTCATTATCATTTAAAGAAAAAATGGAATTAGAATTTGGTGTATATTCAGATGTAAATAATGAACTTGCTAAGAAGTTGGGATTAGTATTTAAGTTAGATGATAAAATTAACGCTTTACAAAAAGAATTTGGAATGGATATAGCAGTGTCAAATGGTAATACAACAGGCGAACTTCCTTTTGCAGCAACTTTTGTTGTAGATAAAAAAGGAAATATTACTTATGCATTTGTAGATGAAAATTATACAAGAAGAGCAGAACCATCAGACGTATTAAAAGAATTAGATAAACTAGTATAAATTAAAAATCATGCACCATGAAACTGCAAAACTTGAATTATCAAATTTTGCAGTTAATGCATTAAACTTAGGTGTTTATATTGTAATCGTACATTACAAGAACTCAATAATTAACTGAATAAGCTAAAAGCGAATGTATCACTTTTAGCAATACTTCCTCCAAATATCTGATAATTCACTCAATACTCAAGAAAATTTATTTGTTTAGATTTTCATCAATTAATGGAACCAAAGTATATGAATTATCTATCCCTTAAACTTATGGAATAGGAATGAATAATAAAGTTAAGTATGTATTTTTAGATTTAGATTATCGAAAAAGAGCTGAACTAAGAGAGATAGTAAAGTATTAAACAATTTATAATAAGGAAGAAAATGAAGGCACTATTAATAAATGGTTATGAAACGTATGAAGGTGTAGGACAAAATAGATTAAACAATTCTTTGATTGAATATACAAAAGAAATTTTGGAATCAAAAGGGTATGAAGTTAGTATCACAGAAGTTCAAGAAGAGTATGATCCCATGAGTGAACATAATAAAATTTTAGAGGCTGATGTTGTTTTTGTTCAAACACCAATATATTGGTTTAGCGTACCTGGAGCATTTAAGTCTTACATAGATAGATTATTTTTAATTGGATATGGAACAGGCTCTATGAGTAATGGTGATGGACGTACAAGAAGTGACACTTCAAAAAAATATGGTTCTGGTGGAATTTTAACCGATAAAAGATATATGATTTCAACAACATGGAATGCACCAGAGTCAGCATTCAATAATAAAGAAGAATTTATGGATGGCATGAGTTTAGATGAGTCAACTGCGACTTTACATAAAACGTTTCAATTTTGTGGACTTCAGAAACTTCCATCTTTTGCAGTATATGATGTATTTAAAGAAGTAAATAGAGAAGAAGATATTAAAAATTTTCAAGCACATATAGAGGAAAACTTTTAATTTATAGAGCACAATTTTTATTGTGGTCTGTATACTCATAGCAACTATTTTCTGTTATCTCAAAAGTTGTGATCATAACATTAAAAAATATGAGAGAATTGTCAGTTTGGCTTTGGTTGAACTACATTGACTTATATAGGTATTTGAGGAGACTAATATTTTAGATATGGCATATTATGTGGCATATCTAAACTAGATAAGAAGATAAAAATACTAAGTAATAGGTATTTATAGAAACTAGTTCGATTCCCATTTTTAATTTTAATATAAGTGTAAACTAGTAATTTAGCTTTGCTGAACTATATTATTTAACCTCATAAGTATTTGATTTTGTAAGATATAAATGTTAGATGCCTATTGTCTCTTTAACTTATAAATATCATAAAATATACCATTTTATAATAACTGCCCTTTTTCTAGATGTCAAGACCATTCTAAAAATAGATGATGAGAACCCGTAAAATAAACTGTAAGATTATTCAAAGTTTTATGTAAAAATCCATACATTAGTAAATATACCTTGAATTTTTGAATATATGAAGTAGTCAAATTGACTACTTCTTTTTAGCTACATCTTTAATTGCTCTATAGATAGTATTACGTGCTACATGAAAAAACTTAGATAACCATGCAACAGACTTTCCTTTTTCGTGCTGCTTGGATATAAGGTTTTTCTCTTTTGTACCTAGAATAGCTTTTCTACCAAACTGAACACCTTTTTTCTTTGCAGCTTCAATTCCTTCTCTAACCCGCTCATTTATCAAATCACGTTCAAATTCTGCAATAGCACCTAACATTGTAAATAACAGTCTACCTGCTGGAGATGTAGTATCAATATTTTGATGTAATACTTTGAGATTTACATCTTTATTTTGCAAAAACTTTGCTGTATTATGAAGGTCTATTACGGACCTTGCTAATCTATCAAGTTTTGTAATATAAAGTACATCACCTTCTCTTACGAAGTCCATCATAATGTTAAACTGCTCACGGTTTTCTTCATTCTTTCCTGACCTTTTTTCTGAGAAGATCTTTTCGCATCCTGAACTCTTGAGTTGATCAATTTGATTTTCAAGATTTTGACCAGCAGTTGAAACTCTTGCATAACCTACATTCATAATAAATCCTTTGTGTTGAACTTACTATTTATCTCATATATCAGAGTGATTGTAAAGTAATGTTATTTTCCTAAAAGAACAGGTTGATGAACTCACCCTCTATCTGTTGATTTTTAGGCTAACTTTTATACAGCAATTTTTAATAAGGAATTATCTCAAAAAATTATCACATCTTGACAATACGTACGACATATAGTACAATATATAAAATCAATTTAAAGGTTATCTATGACAAAAGTTATGTCAGTAAGTCAAGTTAGAGCGGATATCTATAATGTGATGGATGAAACAGCAAAAACTCATGAACCTGTACTTATTACAGGAAAAAGAAACAATGTAGTTATGCTTTCTCAAGAAGACTGGAATGCAATAGAAGAAACATTATATTTAAATTCTATACCTAGCATGGCATCTTCAATTCAAGAATCAATGAATGCTGATAACAGTGAGTTTAGTGAAGATATTGAATGGTAGAGTATAAAATACTTTATAATAAGTTAGCATTAAAAGATGCTAAAAAATTAACAAGTGCTAATTTAGATAAAAAAGCTAAAGAGCTTATTGAAATGATAAGAAAAGATCCATTTCAGAGTCCTCCTCCTTATGAAAAATTGGTAGGAAACTTAAATGGTTCGTATTCAAGAAGAATAAATATACAACATAGACTAGTATATGAAGTAAGAGAAGATGATAAAGTTATAAGAATTTCTAGAATGTGGTCACATTATGGAGAATAAGATAACAAGTCTTTGCACTGAATAGATAAATCCATTAATGATTAGGAAAATATATTTATAAATTATACAGATAATTGAGAACATAAATATCAAGAAAAGAAAATGTTAAACTCTATAATCAAGACAACAAAATATTGGAGAAAAATATTTGACCATGCAGGCAATTTATTGATTCATTTTCAAAGTTATCATAACCGAAGGAAAAGAGTTGGCAATATCATTACACTAATAGAATCTCGTCCAAGATGGGATGACGATTCGCAATGGATTGATATGAAAATTGCCAGAATGAAATTCAATAATGATTCAATGAAATGGAAACTTTATTGGTGCAATCAACACCAAAAGTTCTTTAGTTATGACGGGCTTAGTCCAAAGACTGAAATCAAAGAATTGTTAAAAGAAATAGATGAAGACCCAACTTGTATTTTTTGGGGCTGACTCACAAGAGATAACAAGTACTTAGAACGAATGCAGTACCATCCCATATTCCTTTTACAACAACCTCTTATTTTTGGAGTGGTTTTTATTAAAGTAAGGCTTGTTCCAAATAGAGTTGAATTTAGGAGCATGTTAAACAAGGTACAGGTTGTTGAACTTGTTATTTTAACTTAGATACTTTTAAATTCTAAGTATGAATTTATGTTACCTCTCCACATTTATAATAACTTTTTCTCTAGAGTCAAAGAAAAATATACTACTTATTAAGATAAAAATAACTATTAAAATCTTCATATACCCTCATATACATTTATTCACACAAATAGAAAGTACCACATAAGTACCACATAAATTTTTTCTATACTTTTAGTACGACAATTATATCGGAAAAAAGGAAAAGGAAAATGTTCACAAAACATATGGACAAGCACTTTCTTTAATCTATTTAGCAGTTGGATATAAGTTTTAGTAAAAAATTTAATCATAATTTGGAGAATAAAAAAGATGAAAAATAAATTAAAATCGACTCTATTAATATTATTAATGAGTGCAACATTGATTTTAACAAATACAGGGTGTGCAGTAAAAAGTGCATTAAACCAACCAAATAAAAAAGATCTTAGTGTATTTGATAAAGGAACACCGAGATATGAAGTAGCAAGTGAACTTGGAAAACCAGTTGATATACAAAAAAATGATGATGGAACTACAACTGATACATATTCATTTATTCAAGGATACTCAAAAAATGTTAAAGTGGGAAGGGCTATAGGTCATACTATTATGGATGTAGCATCATTCGGATTGTGGGAAGTAATAGGTACACCAGCAGAAGCAATTGCAAAGGGTGATAAAGTAGTTGTTAGAGTAAAATATGATAAATCAGAATTAGTAGATAAGGTTACAGCTATCAAGGGAAAAGAGGAACTATAAAAAATGAAATTCAATAGAACTAAAATTGCACAATTTCAAGATCAAGATTGTAGCCTTACTTTACGAGAAGCTCTGGTTGAATTTTATTCAGTAAATTCACATATATTTTCTGCTCCTAAACCCGATACTGTGTGATCGAAACAGTCTCTTCCTCAACCTCTTACTTTTGGAGTGGTTTTTTCTAAAAAATAGCTTGTTCCAAAAAGAGTTGAGTTTAGGAACATGTTCAATAAGTACAGGTTGTTGAACTTGTTATTTTAACTTAGATACTTTTAAATTCTAAGTATGAATTAATGTTACCATTCCAGTTTTACAATTGGCTAGTAGTGATTGAGTTTTTAATAATTTGTAAAATATATTAATTTATATTTTATTTTATAATGAGACGAAAAATTCTTACTTTAGTATTTTCTTTCTTTCACTTAAAATCAATACTATACCTATTGTTGCAAATAAGACTCCAAATACCTCTAAATAAGTCGGAACTTCATTTAAATAAATAAAACCTCCTAGCATTGCAGTTCCTGGGACAAAAGCACCAAAAGAAGAACCTTTTGAAGCACCTAGCAAATTCACAGAAAGCGTAAATAGATATAAAGCTACAATTGCAGCTATAATTCCTTGTCCAATAGCTTGAACAAGTAAATCATCTAATGGTTTAGATAATAAATTTATATTTTCATAATCCATGATAAAAATAATTGGAACAAAAATAACAAAAGAATAAACTGAAACAATACTAACCGCATCCCAAGATGAAATTAACCATTTTTTATTAAAAACGGTATACATAGCCCAAAGTCCACCACCTATTGCAAGAAATAAATCACCAAATAGAACATCTTTACTGTAAGAAACGAACAAGTTTTGTATATTGATTAATATCATTCCACTTATAACAACAATATAACCTAATATTTGCCATCTATTCTTTGTTTCTTTTAATACTAGAAATCCACCTAGTGCACTTAATAACAACATTGATCCTGTTCCTACTACCCCTAAATGACCTGCAGGAGCAAATTTCAATCCTAAGGCAGAAGCATATACGTATAAAGCTCCGGCTCCAGATGTTAATACAATTGATTTAATGACACTTACTTTTTGAAAACATTTATTTTTTAAAAATATAGGGAAAAGCAATAATCCACATACAATAAATCGAAGTACCACAATTTCATTTGGAGAAAATGAACTTGTAACACCACTTCTAGTAAGTACTGGCCATAATCCCCATATAATTGCGGCTGAAAGTCCAGCAAGACACCCCAGCATAAATTTATTATTCATTTTATATTCCTTATGTATGAAAATTAATCATTAAAACTCATTCTTAGTATATTCTGATATTAAAATTTCAGAAACTTCAATATCATTACTAAAATATTCTCCGTACTAGCAAGTATTGGTGTCATTTTCTCTCTGTAGTTTTTGTATATATCTTCATTATTGACGTTAATCCTACTAATATTTCATATGACATTTTTTTCATTAAGCCTAAATGTAGAAGATTCAGAAAATACAAAAAAGAAGATGAATAATATTAAATATCGCATTGGTATTATATCAAACATTATCTTTAATTGATTTACTTTTTTAATTCCTCTATTCTCGATGGTTTAGAGAAATAATAACCTTTGATAAATCACAGCAAAAAACTTTAACAGTTCTTTTGTCTCTACTCCTTCTGATCTGGTTACTCTAAAAATAACACAAAATTCTGAACAGCCTCTTCCTAAACCTCTAAATTTTGGAACACGAAGTACTTATATTAGTTTTCCGTGTTACACAAAGTGTTCAAAAAGTAAAAACTGCAAAGTTCCACAAACATTAAGAGATTATGGAACAAAGAATATAGTCTAATTTCTCAACCAAAATCATAATATACAAAATGAAAAAACTATGTCAAATTAATACTGTAGCTATTATTTGACGTTGATGTATAACAATGAATTTTTATCCTATAAGTTTAACCGTTCCTCTAAAGTTCTAAATTTCATTCCTTTAATCACTCGACCTACAGGGCATAGTGATGATAAGTATCTTATAATTAATGGGATTAGACTTATAAGGAGTTAAAAATGAGTAAGTTCTATACTTATATTAGAGTATCAACAGACAAACAAATAAAAGCTAGAACGATAACTCGTGTAATTAAAGATAATCAAAAAGAGTATATTGTCAAAATGTCCGATTGTAAAGAGGTACATTCTAAAAAGTTGCTAACTATGTATAAAATACTGTCAGCAATATATGTATATGACAAGTATAATGAGTCTTATCAATTAGAAGAAATCAAAAAAGAAATAGGCAAAGATAGGGGCTATAAAAATTTTAATTCTTTATGCAGCGAACTGAATAGCCATTAGAGCGATGGGATTCCTCCATCTTCATTCTATCATAAACACTGACACCTAAGCTCCATGCGTTTTCGCCAATAGCTTTACTTGACCAAAAGTTGCCAAAGCCATAATCAAACCATAATTTGCCATCTTCTATAAACCCACTATAGGG
>Ga0209826_1003227_pt1 | contig 10363 bp, 8 predicted proteins | sample GOMGulsemesocosm_5_FD_184637 | JGI IMG/M metagenome (GOLD analysis project Ga0209826, IMG submission 184637) | Methane-oxidizing microbial communities from mesocosms in the Gulf of Mexico - GOM15C Gulf of Mexico (SPAdes) (version 2) | ecosystem: Environmental > Aquatic > Marine > Cold seeps...
ACAATTGTTCATGGTACAACGACAGGAACAAATGCGCTTTTGGAACGTAAAGGCGCGAAAGCTGGTCTTATTACGACCCGTGGATTTCGAGATGTTCTGGAAATGCGCCGTCGCGACCGTCCCCAAACCTGGGGCCTTTGGGGTCAATTTGATCCGATAATTGCCAGAGATATGCGTTTGGAAGTGGATGAGCGCGTCCTTGCCGATGGGACAATTCATACACCCACCGATACGGAGCAAGTCAAGGAAGCTGTTCGCGAGTTGGTCGAAAAAGGGGCGGAGTCCATCTGCATATTTTTTGTGAACAGCTATGCCAACCCAGAAAATGAAGAACAGGCACTTGCTGCGGTGAAGGAGGTTTGGGCGGATTCTCATATTTCTGTGTCGTCAACCATTCTGCCGGAAATTCGGGAATTTGAACGCGGCTCTACAGCGGCATTAAACGCTTATCTTCAACCGCCTGTCGGCAATTACCTAGAACGATTGCAGACCGGTTTACAGGACGCGGGTTTTAATGGGTCGATTCTGATAGTTCAGTCCAACGGCGGCGTAATGTCGGTTGATACAGCACGGCAGTTGCCAGTTCGGACGGCATTGTCAGGCCCTGCTGCAGGCGTCTTTGCCGGTGCTTATATCGGAACGACGGCAGGATATGACAATCTTATTACCTGCGATATGGGAGGGACCAGTTTCGATGTGTCTCTCGTTGCCAGTGGACAAAGCACACTGGCGGCGCAAACTTCGATTGATTTTGGTTTGGTGGTACGAACACCCATGATCGAGATTAAGACGATTGGCGCTGGCGGTGGATCCATTGCATGGGTTGATCGGGGCGGATTGTTACAAGTCGGGCCTGAAAGTGCCGGATCCAATCCCGGACCAGTTTGTTATGGTCAAGGTAATGACCGCCCAACGGTGACGGATGCAAATTTGGTGCTGGGCCGCATAAACGCAGATCGGCCTATTGGCGGCAAATTAGATCGTCTGGACATAGAAGCGGCTCAATCTGCTATTAAAAGGCATGTCGCTGACCTTCTGGGTCTCGGTGTGATGGAGGCGGCTGAAGCTATTATCCGGATTGCAAACTCCCTCATGGCCGGCGCGATCCGGTTGGTATCTGTCGAACGCGGCCATGATCCGAAGAAATTTGTTGCAATGCCCTTTGGTGGCGGTGGCGCTTTGCACTCAGGCGCACTCATTAAGGAAGTGGGTTTGTCTAAAGCGCTGGTTCCTCGCTTTCCTGGCGTGACCAGTGCTTTGGGATGTGTGATTGCCGATATGCGTCACGACTGGGTACAAACGCTCAATGCGATGCTCACTGATGTTGATGAGGCAATGCTTGACGCCAAAATGATGGCCCTCATCTCAGAGGGTGAAACTCTTCTCGAACGTGCCAGCGTCTCCTTCGAAGGTGTCCAATATGTTTTTGAATTGGATATGTTGTATGTGGGTCAGACCCATACAATTACAGTTCCATTGCCGTTGACGTTAAATGCTGGATCGACGGGTATCACGCGGGAAAAAATTCAAGACGCTTTTGAGGTCAGTTACCGGGCTGCTTTTGGCCGGTTGCTAGAAGGCATAGCCATCAGGGTGATCAACTTACGTGTTGCTGTAATCGGTGAACGTCCGAAATTTGATTTGACCTTGCTGGCTCCAGCAAGCGGAGGATCATTACAAAGCGCTAAGACTGCAGAACGTCAGGTTTGGGTTGAGGGTGAATGGCACACGACCGCAATTTATGACCGGTTACCATTGCCGGTTGGCACGGTTGTGCCTGGTCCAGCCCTTTTGGAGCAGCCAGACACAACGATATACATTGAACCTGACTTGGAAGGCGTGGTCGATGAATATGGAAACTTGATCATTTCGCGTAAAGGTGTTTCATGAAATTTACAGCAAATGAAACGGCGCTGATGCTGATCGATATGCAAAATGATTTTCTGCATCCCGATGGGGCATACGCAAGAGGCGGCGCAAAGTCATCCGAAATAGCGGCGTTGGAATCCCGATTAGCATCTCTAGCCAATCAAATGCGAGATGCTGGCGGCTATGTTATTTCAACCCAGTTTACGTTAGTGCCTGATAGAGGCGGGGAGCCGTTTATTTCGCCTCACTTGTTGAAAATGCGGCCTTTCCTAAAAAAAGGAGATTTTGCGCCGGGTAGTTTTGGGCAAGACTTGATTGAAAGTTTACAACCGGCTGATATCACGATCGAAAAAATCGCCTATTCGGCATTTTATATGAGCCGATTGGAATGGGTGTTGAGACGCGCCGGTATTAAGCATTTAATTTTTGGTGGGATTGTAACGAATGGCGGTGTTGCCTCGACTGCGAGAGAGGCTCATGTGCGTGATTTCAGCATGACAATCCTCTCTGATGGTTGTGCGGCTTTTGATTTAACCACCCACGAAGCGAATATTTTAGCCTTGTCTAGTATTGGTAACATAAGTACGTGTGAAGAGGTATCTGAAGCGTTGTCGCTCTCATGAGAGTTCTTAGCAGTGACGGTATTGAATTTCCCATCACGGTTCCTGTGCTCATTATCGGCGGGGGGGCGTGCGGAATGATTGCTGCCCTTGCAGCACATGATCTTGGTGCAGAAGTACTGATTTTGGAACGCGATGCAACGCCCAGAGGCTCAACGGCACTTAGTTCGGGAATGATTCCAGCCTGTGGTACCAAATACCAAAAAGACAAAAAAATTGACGATAGCGTCGCCATTATGTCGACAGATATACAGAAGAAAGCGGACGGACAAGCCGATCAGGATATTGTTCAGATAGTTTGTGAAACCTCTGGTTTGGTTATCGACTGGCTTAGCGAAACACATAATACTAAATTTAAATTAGTCGAGGGTTTCCTTTACCCCGGACATAGTGTTTTACGAATGCATGCGCCGATCGCTGGGACCGGACAGGAGTTGATGGATAACCTGTCTACTGCTGTAGGCAATGCTGGCATTGATATTTTGGAGAATGCGCATACGACAATTCTGTATACCGATCAAAATAACAGTGTGAAAGGCGTCCAGATCACACGACCGGATGGATCTGAGGAACTCATCGGTTGTGATACCCTTATCCTTGCCTGTAACGGATATGGCGGAAACAGGGAGATGGTCGCACACTATATTCCCAAGATGGCGAATGCCATGTATTTTGGCCATCCGGGAAATAAGGGCGATGCCGTCATTTGGGGACAAAAATTGGGGGCCGATACTCAACATATGAGTGCCTGTCAGGGACACGGATCTGTCGCCATTCCTCATGGTATTTTAATCACGTGGGCTTTGATGATGGAAGGCGGCCTACAAGTGAACGCCAGCGGTGAACGTTTCTCTAATGAACATGCTGGCTATTCTGAACAGGCGATTGAAGTTTTGCAACAGGACGGTGGGGTCGTCTGGAATATCTATGATCTGACTTGTCATGAGCTGGGCCTGACTTTTGATGATTATCGCAATGCCGAATGCCAAGGTGCAATTAAAACGGCCGATACAATTGCAGATCTGGCATTGATAGTGAACTTACCAATAGAAGCATTGAAACATTCTATCACTCAAATGTCTGGCACAGGGATCGACCGGTATGGCAGGGACTTGTCCAAAACTGGCGCACTGAAACCACCTTATTATGCTGTTAAAGTGACCGGTGCTTTATTTCATACGCAAGGGGGGTTGAAAATCAATACAAGTGCTCGGGTTTTGCATAAAAAAAACGCGGAGCCTTTGCCCAACTTATTTGCAGGAGGTGGAGCCTCTTGCGGCATTTCGGGCGCGCAGATAAAAGGCTATCTATCTGGTAATGGATTGCTAACCGCTTTCACGCTTGGATATATTGCAGGGAAATCTGCGGCTGAAATGGTTGTCAACGATTGCACTGTTTCTGATAAACAATAACATTAAGCTGTTATCATCATTGTCATATTAGGTTCTTGGCAAGGTTGCCAATTTTGGCTGACATTACTGTAAGCTCTTGCTCGTTAGGTATCCCAGAAATTAGCCTATTTTTATCGTTCCAGAGATTCAAAAAGTTAGACAACTTGTGCACCAATATAGGAAAACATAGGCAATTATCGAATAGTTAGACATTCTAACTATTTGTTTTAAATAGAATATGTTGTTATTCGTAATGCGTAGGTCGGGTGTTCGAGTCACCTTAGCGGCACCATTTCTCCCCTGCCGGACCCAGTGCTCCGGCTTTCAAACTTGTAGATAGGCTTTTGGAAATAAAACACAAAAACAAAATTCCTTTTGAAGGAATTGGTTTAAATCTTGCCTCCGCAATCAAATTTAAACCTTATAACTTAATGAGTCGTGAGGGTTTCTGCTTGTCTAGCACAGGCTCATGATCCCTGTAATATCGCTGTTGTACTTGATTTTGAGCACACCCTCTTCTGGAACTAGTACAATTGTGTCTGATAAAGAACGGAAGATATCTATGGATATTCCTTATGTTATTGAAAAACAATGATCCTTATATTGTACCTTATGCACTAATCTTAGACCTGATAAACTGAAGAACAATAGAATCCCCAAGGTAAGATTTAGTATCTGTCAGCCTAATACTGGCCACTCATCTCCTCGAGAGACCAATCGCTTTATTTCTGCCGTTTCGTGGTGAGACAGTGATCGATGGAGCTGTGGCAGTCTTCCGACGAAAGCCGCGCGTAGTATCTGCAGCATGTCTCCGTGAGAAACCAATAATATCACTTGGCCCTGATGTAGGTTCTCCAACCTTTCAAGCACTTTAAGGCCTCGTTGAAGAACAGCCTCAGTACTCTCAATCCCGTTAATAGCAGGGTGCACATCCAATTGATCCAACTCCCAGATGTCTTGATAATACTTATCAGACTTGCCTTCCCAACAGCCAAAAAAGCGTTCACGAAGACCTTTCACCGGCTGAGGTGACGGTAATTTCAAAGTATCAACAACCAATTTCGCTGTTTGCAGGGTTCTCAGGAAATCTGAGCAGATCACTTGAGTTATGCCCGCTCCTTTGTGCTCGAGTGCAGAGGTAATGACCTGTTCAGATCCCTGTTTTGTAAGCCCAAAGCGTTCACATCCAATCGCGGGATCACTAACGACAACTCCGGCCACATTAGCTTCACTCTGGCCGTGCCTCATAATCAGGTAGCTATTTCGAAAAACGGCCATTTTCTTCAACTCTCTATTTTGTATACCGAGTATTGTGGGTACGCTTCAGCAGTGCTGAACACCCGATATTCGGGTCGAGCGTCGACAATACAGTCAGCAATATTACTGCCTGTCTAGTTAAGCACTACACCATATCTTATTTAGGTCTAAAAGGAATGGGGACCGGTTCCGCGGGTAAAGGGAACGGAGGTACTTCGAAAGCCATTATCCCAGTCATGAATCATGTAGCCCCCCGGGCGAGTTGAGAACCCCACAGGTGCGCTATGTCGATAGTCGGCATCGAATGAGCTACAAGTAGCGGCACATGCGATAGCCACTCTATTTCCTACGGAGCCAATCACCGTACCATGAAGATGGCCACAAATAATCCTAATGTCATTTGGCGCTGATTTCAGGATATTATCCAGCTGTTGTATGCCCTCCAGCCCAATGTCATCCATAAAACGTATACCCGACATGAAGGGAGGATGATGCATTGCGATCAAGGTGGGTTTTTCTGGTGCTGCGCTTAAGGCCGAGGCTAAAAAATCTAAGGTGACGTCATCCAGTAGGCCTGCACTATTTTGCGGTATTACGGTGTCGAGCCCGACAATTCGTAGATCATTTAGATCCTGTATCCAGTTGATTTTTTTTGCGTCAGGCATGCAAGCGATGTCACTAAAACACCTTCTCATGGGATCCCTAAGATCGTGATTACCTGGAATCAAATAATAAGGAACAGGCAAACGCTCAACCTGTGTCCTGAACGCTTGGTAACTTTCAAAATCACCCTTGTCTGATATATCACCCGTTACGATCAGCGCATCGACAGGCCCGATTTTCTCCCAGTCCGCGAGAATGCGATCAATTGCTTCTTCTAAAAGCTTAAAAGTGTTCAGCTTATTTGAAACCAATCTGGGAGGTACCGCGAGATGCGGGTCGGTAATTTGTAGTATTCTCGACATAAATTTTTAGCCTATTCAAAAACCGCACTGCGTAAATGACACCACAGCGTTATTAATAGCTTTGATGGTAGAGGGTTGCGAGGCAATTTTTTGCCTCGCAGAATTTGCAGTTACTTGATCCCGGATCTTAGGAAAGCCTGAACAAACTGCCGTTGAAAAACAAGAAATGCTACTAAGAGTGGAGCAATAGACATCATTGTTGCCGCCGATATTATTGAAATATCGACTCCATTTTCAGGGGCTCCGAAAATAGACAAGCCGACGGTCAACGGTCTTGTTTCTTCTGAATTAGTAACGATCAGTGGCCACAAGAAGTTATTCCAGTGAGTGGATACCGAAACCAGTGCATAGGCAAGATAGGTTGGCTTTGCCAAAGGCACATAAACCTTTAAAAGAATTCCAAACCAAGAGCATCCTTCAATGCGCGCAGCTTCATGTAATTCAATGGGCACAGACTTAAACGATTGACGCATAAGAAAAATGCCGAAAGCACTGGCCATATATGGAATACCGACGCCGACAATAGTATCGAATAATCCCAGTTTAGACACCACTGCGTAATTCTCCACGATGAGCACTTCAGGCAGAATAAAGAGTTGTAGAAGCACTAAAATGAAAACAAAATCTTTCCCAGGAAAACGAACCTGAGCAAAGGCAAAACCGGCCAGTGTTGTGATAACGAACTGGCCAATCAGGACAATCGTTACCAACAGGAAGGTGTTCATAAAATAGCGGAGCCAGGGTGCGCCATCCCACGCAGTTCTGAAGTTATCTAACGTCCAGCTTGATAGAAGGTTAAAATTAACGGCATCCGACGTTGTATGAAACGCGGCCCAAAAGGCGAACATAAGGGGCGAAATCCAAATGCACGCAAGCACGATTGCGCCAAAGGAATCGAGATGTTTACTAAAACGATTCATTGGTAATGTGTCCTTTTGTCGATGTACAAGAATTGAACAGCGGCAGCGATCCCAAGCACAACAAGCACCATCACAGTCATTGCAGCGGCGTGTGGAGCATCGAAGAAGGCGAAGGCCATTTCCCAGATATAATAGAGGATTAGTTTGGACGCATCCGAAGGACCCCCTTTCGTCAGGATGAAAAGGTGATCAATCAACTTAACTGAATTGATCATCGCGTTTACGGCGATGAATAATGTCGTTGGCATAAGAAGAGGAAGTACAATTCTGCGAACGTAGGTTATGCGCCCCGTCCCTTCAATATCAGCCGCTTCCTTATAGTCTGTCGGAATAGTCTGCAATGCGGCTAGGTAAAAGATCATGAAGAACCCAGCTTCTTTCCATATGGTGACAATGATTATCGCCCAGAGCGCTGTTTCGGGTTGTCCCAACCAATTGACCGGAGCCAGACCGAAGACGGAACCGATCTGGTCCAATACGCCTAAGCCCGGAGTATAAAAAAACAACCAAAGGTTTGCTGCTGCGATCATCGGTAGAACTGTTGGCGTAAAATAGGCTGTTCGCACAAAGCCTCGTGCCGAAATTTTTGAGTTTGCCCATAGCGCCATTGCAAGAGCGAAAAAGATCGATATCGGAATAGTCATTCCCGCATAGAGCAAGTTGTTTTCAACAACGACCCAGAAAGTGGGGTCATTAAGCAGGTCAGTGTAGTTTTCCAAACCGACGAACTCGGTCGGATTTCGACGAGTGCCCCGAGAAAAAAGGCTGGACCAGAATGTCGCCAATGAAGGGTAGAAGGCGAAAAATGACAAAAGGATCGCCGCAGGCGTTAATAACAACCAGCCATAAATGGCCTGACGTCGACGCTCATTATTTGCATGTTTATTCATCAAATCGCACCTAAGTTTGGCGGTGCACCGGCCGACGTAGGCCGGTGCAAAGAGAGAGCTTACTGATAAGCCTTAAGCAGACGTACAGCTGATTTTTGCGCTTCGCCAAGAGCTTCTTTCGGCGTTTTAGAGCCAGTCAATGCTGACTGGATCGCATTATTCAAGCCTTCACGAACACGCGCTGTCTCGAAAGTCGAAAATTCAGCGACAGCATGCTCTAACTGATTACGCGCGACCAGTGCTGGTGGGAAGGAAGCTGTATATTTTTTCAGTGCGTCTGTCTTATAGGCAGCATCTGATACGCCCATATAACCTGTGGCGATTGACCAAGCCGCGGCTTGTTTAGGGGCAGTCATAAACTTGATCAGTTTCAGGGCCGCTGCTTTTTCTTCAGCAGTTGTATCTTTGAAGAGGTAGAAGTTACCGCCACCAGTGGGCGAACCTAGGCGTACGTTGCCTGGCAGCATAGCGACACCAAAATCAAAGGATGCGCTCTTTTTAACTGCAGAGAGGTTGCCCGTTGAGTGCCACATCATCGCTGTTTGGCCTTCGAGAAAAGCCTGACGTAATGTTCCCCACTCAACAGTTCCAGATGGCATGATGCCGTGTTCAGCCGACAGCGATTTCCAGAATTTGAGAGTGTCAACAACAGCAGGATCATCGAAATAAGTGGTCAATCCATCATTAGACATTAACTCTTTTCCGTTTTGAATCGCCAGTGCTTGAAACATCCAATAAGGGTATCCGGTGGACGGGATCATAAGACCATGGGTATCTCCGTTGGTCAGGGTTTTACCCATTTCAATCAGCTCTTTCCATGTCGTTGGCGCTTTTTCTGGATCCAAGCCGGCTTTCCGAAACATGTCCTTGTTGTAATAGGCAACAATCGTTGACCGTTGGAATGGAACGCCCCAGGTTTTTCCCTCAACCTTTCCGTTCGCCATCAGCGCAGGGTAAAAGCTACTCAGCCATTTTTTTTCATCTTCGCTTTTAATAACATCGTCAAAAGGCACGATCAGTTCTTGTTCGATCAAATCATAGGCATCGATGGAGAACATTACTGCTAATTGGGCGGGTTCGCCTGAGTTTAGGGCAGACAAAGCACGCACGCGCGTGTCATCATAATTTCCTGAATAAATTGCGTTTACTTTAATGTCTGGATTTTTAGTTTGGAAATCCTCAACGAGACCGTTGACCACCTTTGTAAGTGAACCACCTACCGCGATCGGATAGTACATATTCAGTTCAGTTTCGGCACTCGCTGGAAGTGAGAATGCTAGTGCACCAGATAGTGCAAGTCCTAGGATTTTAGATTGCTTCATGTTTTCCACCTTGTTGAATGTTTGTTTTTCGCAGGGGTGAGTACTCTATTGCTGGGATTCAGCAGAGAGGTCTTCTTTCGAGATGTTTGGGTCGTTTGGGACCCGAATTCCATTCTTATCAAATACGTGAAGTGCTTCGTCTGGAAACGTAATATCAATGCTTTTTCCAGCGGGAATTGACGTTAAACCGGGAGACTTCAGAGTTAGGCCAGTTGAATGCATATGCTCCAGCGAAATAAACGTCTCGGCGCCAAGATATTCACATTCCGTAACCTGACAGCTAAGCCGGCCTTTGCCCGGTTCTGCGATTGTTATATTTTCTGCCCGAACGCCAATTGTGTGATCCTTATCGAAACCTTCCAGAGCGCTGCCTTTGATTAGGGCCATAGGCGGTGCACCGACAAATTCTGCGACAAATGAATTGGCTGGTTCATTGTAGAGCTGTTCCGGAGTTCCGGCTTGCTGAATACGGCCGTCCTTCATCAGCACGACCATATCAGCCATACTCATCGCTTCCGTTTGATCGTGGGTCACGTAGACGACAGTCATTCCGAGATCGCGTTGAAGCTTTTTGATATCTTTGCGAACGGAATGGCGAAGTTTTGCATCTAGATTTGAAAGAGGTTCATCCATTAAACACAATGGTTGGCCTGCAACGATAGAGCGTGCAAGTGCCACACGTTGACGCTGCCCTCCGGAAAGCTCCCCGGGTTTGCGATCTTCGTAACCGATTAGGCCGGTGATATCCAGTGCATTTCGTAGCTTAATTAGCCTTTCCTGCTTGGGGACCCGACGGACTTTCATGCCAAATACGACGTTTTCAGCGACAGACAAGTGGGGGAATAAGGCATAAGACTGAAAAACCATCGACAAGTTTCGGTCTGATGCAGCACTTTCAGTTACATCTCTTCCGTCAATTATGATTTTACCTTCATCCGGATTTTCCAGTCCGGCTAGTAGCCTTAAAGTAGTGGATTTTCCACAACCCGATGGGCCGAGCAAAGCCACAAAAGAGCCTTCAGCAATATCCAGCGAAATGTCTTCTACACCAAGAGCGCCAGCCCAGCGTTTGGCAATGCCTTCGAGAACAACAAAAGGTTTTGAATTCATACGGAACTGCCTCCAACAA
>Ga0209826_1003228_pt1 | contig 10351 bp, 10 predicted proteins | sample GOMGulsemesocosm_5_FD_184637 | JGI IMG/M metagenome (GOLD analysis project Ga0209826, IMG submission 184637) | Methane-oxidizing microbial communities from mesocosms in the Gulf of Mexico - GOM15C Gulf of Mexico (SPAdes) (version 2) | ecosystem: Environmental > Aquatic > Marine > Cold seeps...
GCGAACTCATCCGCCAGCTCTTCCGCTTCGGCGGCATCAATGTCGTCCAGAAAATCTTCGTTTTTCGGCTCTGCCATGTTTCACCTCTAACTCCGGTCGGAAATCAGTTTTCCGACCAGCTGTGCCGTGTAGTCCACAATCGGCACAATCCGTCCGTAGTTCAGCCGAGTGGGGCCAATCACCCCAACCGCGCCAATGATCTTTCGATCCGAGTTCATATAGGGAGACACCACCAAAGAGGAACCCGAAAGTGAGAAAAGTTTGTTCTCTGAGCCAATAAAAATGCGCACACCGTCGCCGTCTTCGGTCAGTTGCAGGAATTCGGCGATGTCCCGCTTGCGTTCAAGGTCGTCAAACAGGTTGCGGATGCGATCTAAACCGCCATCTGCTTCACCGTCTTCCAAAAGATTCGCCCGGCCGCGTACAATCAGCCGCGCCGAATCCTCGCCTTCGTCCTGCCACTGCGCCAGGCCGCTCTCGATCATGTCTCGCGCCAGCAGATCGATTTCCTGACGACGGCTGGCGATTTCCGCCTGAATAACCCCGCGCAACTGAGACAGGGTCTTGCCCTCAATCAGCGCATTCAGAAAGTTGGCCGCCTCCCGCATTGAACTGGGAGTCTGACCGGGTGGCGGCTTGAACAGTCGGTTCTCAACCTGGCCATCCGAGAACACCAGAACCACCAGTGCCCGGTCTTGCGCAAGAGAGACAAATTCAATGTGACGGATTTCAGCCTCATGTTTGGGCGTCAACACCAGTGATGCACCCCGCGTCACCCCCGACAGCGCCGCGCCAACCCGGTCCAACATGCTACCAACATCTGCCGAGTTATCACCCAGCGTGGCGTCAATTTTCTCCCTGTCTCGCGCTTTCAGGTCTTCAACCTCCAGCAATCCATCGACAAACATCCGCAGCCCCAATTGCGTCGGCACCCGGCCAGCACTGACATGCGGGCTATCGAGCAAGCCTAGATACTCAAGATCCTGCATCACGTTGCGAATGGTCGCGGCGCTAACCTTCTCACTCAGGCTTCGGGTCAAGGTGCGGCTGCCCACTGGACCACCCCGATCCATATAGTTCTCAACCACGGCCCGGAACACCTCGCGGGAACGTTGGTTCATGTCTTTTAGGATATTGCTAGCGTCGCTCATCTGGTTCCCGGCTGTCGTCTGACCCACAGTATAAGTCACTTGGGGCTGGCCTGCCATTAAAGAGGCTTAGGTCAAAAGGTCAATCAGGCTTGCATCACAAGGGCGCCGGCGGCTATCCCGGGGCCAACAAACAAAGGATATCCCATGCGACCCTCAGGACGAGAATTGAACCAAATGCGCCCGGTCACCATCGAGACCGGTTTCACCAAACACGCCGAGGGCTCTTGCCTGATCAAGATGGGCGATACCCATGTGTTGTGCACAGCATCGATCGAGCCGCGGGTGCCGTCGTTTATCAAGGGGTCTGGCCTGGGTTGGGTCACTGCTGAATACGGAATGCTGCCGCGCGCCACCAACACCCGGATGCGCCGCGAGGCTGCTGCCGGCAAGCAGGGTGGCCGCACAGTTGAAATCCAACGCCTAATTGGTCGTGCCCTACGGGCCGGTGTTGATCGCGTTGCATTGGGTGAACGTCAGATCACCGTGGATTGCGACGTGTTGCAAGCCGATGGAGGCACCCGTTGCGCCTCTATTACAGGTGGTTGGGTCGCACTTCGATTGGCAGTCAACAAGTTGATGAAAGCCGGCGATGTGAAAATGGATCCACTGGTTGATCCGGTTGCAGCCGTTTCCTGCGGCATCTACGCCGGCCAGGTCTTGCTGGATCTGGACTACCCCGAGGACTCTGAGGCCGGCGTTGACGGTAACTTTATCATGACTGGATCAGGTAAACTGATCGAAGTTCAGATGTCCGCTGAAGGCTCTGTGTTTTCACGCGATCAGATGAACCAGTTGATGGATCTGGCTGAAAAAGGCACATCCGAGTTGGCCGCGATGCAAAAGGCAGCCTGCTCATGACCCGTAAATTCACCGGCGGCAAACTGCTGCTCGCCACTCATAACAAGGGTAAATTGGAGGAGATGACCCATCTCCTCGCCCCTTACGGTGTCACGGTGGTTAGCGCCGGTGAAATGGATTTACCAGAACCAGAAGAGACCGAAGACACTTTTGTCGGCAATGCAAGGATTAAGGCCCATGCCGCCTCACTAGCCACCGGACTGCCGGCGCTATCGGATGACTCGGGTATTACCATCGACGCGCTGAATGGCGCCCCCGGTGTCTACACCGCCGATTGGGCTGAAACCGGAAATGGACGCGACTTCATGATGGCTATGACACGGGCCCATGAGGAATTGGTGGCGGTAAATGCGCCCTCACCGCGCAACGCTCAATTCCGCTGCACTCTGGTTCTGGCCTGGCCTGACGGCCATGACGAAGTGTTTAAGGGTGTGATGCCCGGCCAGCTTATTTGGCCAATTCGAGGCGAGCATGGTTTTGGATATGATCCCATGTTCCAACCCGAAGGTTTGGACGTCACCTGTGCCCAGATGCCGCCGGCAGAAAAGCATAAGATCAGCCACCGCGGCCAAGCGGTGCGCAAATTTGTCGAGGCCTGTTTCGGTGGATGATTGGCGCAATGGGGGCTTTGGCCTGTATGTTCATTGGCCGTTTTGCCAAGCCAAATGCCCCTATTGTGATTTCAACAGCCACGTAACAGCAAATATTGATCAAAAAGAATGGGTTAAAGCCTATGTAAGTGAGCTTGAACGCCACGCACAGTTGGTTCCCAATCGCGTTCTAAATGCAATCTTCTTTGGAGGTGGCACCCCATCGTTAATGTTACCAGAAACCGTCGCTGCAGTGATCCAAGCTGCCCGCGATATCTGGCCCTTTGCCAATGACATAGAAATCACTCTAGAGGCCAACCCGGGATCAGTCGAGGCTGGTCGCTTTAGTGGCTATCGTGACGCCGACGTGAACCGCATCTCGATGGGTATTCAGGCGTTGAACGACGAAGACCTGCGCCGTCTGGGGCGCATTCATTCGGTGGCCGAGGCCCGGGCAGCCTTTGACGTCGCCCGGAATTGTTTCGACCGGGTTAGCTTTGATCTAATCTACGCACGCCAAGGTCAAACACTGAAGGACTGGCAGCAAGAGCTTAGACAGGCCCTGTCGATGGCGATAGACCACCTGTCGCTGTACCAATTGACCATTGAAGAAGGCACCGCCTTTGGCGACCGCTATGCCCGGGGTAAACTGCGTAACCTACCCAGCGACGACTCCGCCGCCGATATGTACCACGCCACCCAAGAGATCTGCGGCGAACATGGGATGCCGGCCTACGAGGTATCAAACCACGCCCGTTCAGGTGCCGAATCCCGCCACAACCTGATCTATTGGCGCTACGGCGATTATGTTGGCATAGGCCCCGGCGCCCATGGTCGCCTGACCATAAACGGAACCCGGTTTGCCACCGAAAGCACCCGAGCACCAGGGGCCTGGTTAAAAGCGGTATCCCAAGGATCGGGTGATTGCGTCAACTCTAGACTAAGCCCAGACGAGTATAGTGCAGAACACCTTATGATGGGTATGCGCCTGATCGAAGGAATAGATACCGAACGCTATGCGCAATTGGCAGGTCATGCCCTGCCCCACGACAAAGTTCACGACTTATTGCAGATCGGCATGGTAACACAGACAGGGCCTATTCTGCAGGCAACTGATCAGGGTCGCGCCGTGTTGAATGCTGTATTACGTGAATTATTGGCGGACTAAATACTATGAAATTTTTGTATGCTGGTCTCGGACTAATTTGCGTTGCACTGGCCGTCATCGGTGTTGTCCTACCACTTCTCCCCACAGTCCCATTTTTGCTGCTCGCTGCGTTTTTCTTTGCCAACTCATCAGAACGGCTTCACAGCTGGATCCTGGCCCACAACCTATTTGGGCCAATGATTCAGGACTGGAATGACAATCGAGCCATTCGCCCAGGCGCAAAAAAGGCGGCAACCTTGTCGATTGCCGCCGTGTTCTCGCTATCTCTGATCTTGGGCGCCCCCAGTCACATTTTGATCATTCAATCAGTAGTGCTGAGCTGTGTGCTGATATTTATCTGGACCCGCTCTAACGGCTGAGAACGCCACAAAGTTCATCCAACTGATCCAGGCTGTCGTATGAAATAGTCACCGATCCAGCTTCACCTCCGGGTTTATGATCAATCGATACGCCCATCCGTAAAATCGCCGACAGATCGTTTTCCAACGCCCGGGTGTCGGCATCTTTTTCAACCAGCTTCTTCGGTGCTCTTGCAGAGCGCGGTGTGTCCCCTGCGGCATCCTTTTTAACCAGGGCCTCGGTTGCGCGGACAGACAATGCGCCCTTGACGATTTTCTTAGCCAAGTCTGACGCATTGTCCGACGTTATCAATGCCCGAGCATGACCAGCTGATAATTTCCGCTCCTGAACAAGAAGCTGCACGTCATCGGGTAAATGCAAAAGCCGCACCAAGTTCGCGATATGGCTGCGGCTTTTTCCCAAAGCCTCGGCCATTTTTTCCTGGGTATGGCCAAACTTCTCCATCAGAAGCTTGTAGCTCTGTGCCTCTTCCAGTGCATTCAGATCAGCTCGTTGAATGTTCTCAATCAGCGCCACTTCCATGACTTCGACGTCCGAGTAGTCGCGAATAAGAACTGGAACTTCGTGCAATTGCGCAGCCTGAGACGCGCGCCAGCGACGTTCGCCTGCAACGATTTCGTACATACCTCCATCCCGTGGACGCACGATCAGCGGCTGCAGAACACCCTTTTCCTTGATTGAGGCAGTCAGATCATCCAGATCCACTTGCACAAACTGTCGGCGTGGCTGTTCCGGGTTGGCCATGACCTTTTCAATCGGTACAAAAACTTCGGTATTCCGGGGAGATTTTGCCACCGCCGAAATTTGATCTGGGTTCACATCCGCCATAAGAGCCGACAATCCACGTCCAAGGCCGCGAGGTTTACCCTTTGTATTCGCCATATTCAATTCTCCCTAGGTTACGCGGCTAATCTTTGGTGCCTTTTGACCAACTCATCGGCCAATGACCGATAGGCCTGCGCACCTTGTGAGTTAGAATCGTACTGCAGTACCGGAAGCGCATATGACGGCGCTTCGCTGACCCGTACATTACGAGGAATCTTGGTTTCGAACACCAAATCCCCTAAATTGTCGCGCGCGTCCTGCTCCACCTGCTGTGACAGGTTATTGCGTTTGTCGTACATCGTTAGAACGATACCCTCGATACGCAATTCGGAATTCGCCGTTTGCCGCACTTCTCGGATTGTCATCATCAGCTGCGACACCCCTTCCAGTGCAAAAAATTCACTCTGCAGTGGGATAAGAACCGAATGTGCCGCAATCATTGCATTTACAGTCAGCAGGTTCAGCGAAGGAGGACAATCAATCAGGACATAATCCCATTCGTACTCATCCATATCTTTCTGACGAAGTGCATCGTGCAAAAGAAAACTACGTCGCTCATTAGCAATAAGTTCAATGTCGGCCGAGCTTAGATCGACGGTAGCGGGAACAATGCAAAGATCTTCAATTTCTGTTTCTCGGATAACATCCTGCAACGGCGCTTCGCCAATCAATAGATCGTAGGTCGTCACTTCGCGATCTGCAGCGTCAATTCCCAATCCGGTCGATGCATTTCCTTGCGGGTCCAGGTCGACAACCAGCACGCGCAAACCTGTTTCCACCAGTGCAGAAGCCAAATTGATAGTGGTGGTAGTTTTCCCCACTCCACCTTTCTGATTGGCAATCGCAATAATGCGAGGCCCAGATGGGCGAGATAGATCAGACACGGGCCACTCCCCTTACTTTCAAAATGACGGCGTCAGGTTCAGTCAAACTTGTAATTGGTTCTACATCAAAATGCCAATGCTGACGTGCCTCTTTCAGCTCTTTTTTCCAGGTGACACCCTTGGGAAACATGGCCGTCCCGTCTTCTCGGAGATGTCGGTGGGTAAACCCTAACAAAGCATTAAGGTCTGCTAATGCGCGGGCCGATAATACCTGAGCCTGTTGGGGATCGGCCAATTCAATACGCTGACTAAGTACTTGCACCTTGGCGCCACATTCTCGCGCGGCTGTACGCAGAAATACAGACTTCCGTTGATCGCTTTCAATGAGTGTTACAGCCATTTCAGGAACTTCATCTGCCGCCAGTATGGCAATAATTACGCCTGGAAACCCACCACCACTGCCCAAATCAACCCAACTCTTCGATTCTGGAGCGTTTCTGAATACTTGAATGGAGTCGACAATATGTCTCGTCCACAAGTCAGCCAGACTGGTACGTGATACGAGATTAATTTTGGGATTCCATTTGCGGATCACCTGTTCAAATATCTCCAATCGTTCCATAGTTTCACGTGAAACATTTAGACGGTTCAACAGGTCCCGGTGAGTCATGCTTGCCTCTCTTGAAATTTAGAATCACGTCGCAAACGCGCCAAAATCAAGGCCAGAGCAGCTGGAGTCATCCCATCAATGCGGGCGGCCTGTGCCAAATTGTGGGGCTTGGTCTCTCCCATTTTTTGCTGCAACTCATTTGACAGGCCTGAAATACTTGAAAAATCCAGTTCCGGCGGGATAACATGCATTTCGTCGCGTTTCATTGCGGATATTTCACGATTCTGACGTTCAATATAGTTCGCATATAGAGCATCACGTTCAACCTGGCGCCGAATTTCCAGACTGACGTTATTCAATTCTGGATTCAACGGAAGTAGATCCTCAAATACAACATCAGGAAAGGCCAATACATCGAGCCCACTCCGCCGAGTGCCGTCCTGGCTGATCCGTATGCCGGACGCGGATATTTGCTTGGGTGTGTACGACTTACCAGTCATCTGCACGAGTGCAGATTTCAACTTATCCATTTTCGACAAAAAGTCGATTTTTCGTCCCTCACCACAGCAGCCAAGCGTGATCGCCAAAGGTGTCAGGCGTTGATCGGCGTTATCCGCCCGAAGCGATAGCCTGAATTCTGCCCGCGACGTAAACATGCGATAGGGTTCTGAAACCCCATTTGTAGTGAGATCATCAATCATCACGCCGATGTAGCTGTTTGAACGGCTAAAGTTGACCGTTCCCTTGCCCAAACACGTGTTTGCAGCGTTTAAGCCAGCAACCATGCCCTGTGCCGCTGCCTCCTCGTATCCGGTTGTGCCATTTATCTGACCAGCTAAGTACAACCCTGGGACATTCCTTAAGGACAAATCTAAAGACAGCGATCTGGGATCCACATAGTCATACTCAATTGCATACCCTGGTTGCAGAATGACTGCTTGCTCGAGGCCGGAAATGGAGTGGACGTAATCTGCCTGAACGTCTTCTGGTAGGCTGGTAGAAATTCCATTGGGATAGATCGTATGATCATTGGCCCCTTCAGGTTCCAAGAAGATCTGATGAGAAGTTTTATCCGCGAACCGGACAACTTTATCCTCAATTGAAGGGCAGTAACGCGGCCCTACCCCATCGATGTGTCCACCATACATCGCAGAGCGTTCTAGGTTATTTTGGATAATCTGGTGTGTGCGTTCGTTGGTATGAGTGATACCACAGGATATCTGCGGCGCTTGGGTCCTACTTGTCAGAAAGGAAAAGAAGGTTGGATCTTCATCACCAGGTTGGGTTTCTAAGCCTTCCCAATTGATCGTCCGACCATCCAAACGTGGCGGTGTTCCTGTTTTTAAACGTCCTAATGGCAACCCAAATTGGGCCATTCGTTCTGCCAGTTTTATCGAGGGTTTATCACCCATTCGTCCACCTGGGCGAGCGACGTCGCCTATATGAATGACACCGCGCAGGAACGTTCCAGACGTCAAAATGACAGTTCGACTGGGGATCTCGGAACCGTCAGCAAGCACCACCCCGTTGACACTTTCGCCATTCATCAGGAAATCAATCACTTCACCGTCGATGATGAGTAAATTTTCCTGATTTTCCGTCAAGTCCAGCATTTCTCGACGGTAAATGGCACGGTCAGCCTGGGCGCGTGGTCCCTGAACTGCCGGACCTTTGCGTCGGTTAAGAAGTCTAAATTGTATCCCTGCCCTGTCGGCGACGCGCCCCATAACACCGTCCAAGGCGTCGATTTCCCGTACCAGGTGGCCTTTACCCAAGCCTCCGATTGCTGGGTTACAGGACATGACCCCAATATCCCGGCGGTGTAGGGTTACTAGGGCGGTTTTTGCACCCATACGGGCTGCAGCGTGTGCCGCTTCGGTGCCGGCGTGGCCGCCACCAACAACTATCACATCATACGTTGAATGTTTCACGTGAAACACTCCTCATTTTCCAAGACAAAAACTAGAGAAAATCTCATCCAACAGACTTTCGACACCAACCCGACCCACCAGCATCTCAAGGGAGCGAATAGCTGACCGCATCTCTTCTGCAGCAATATCATATAATTCAGGGCCCCGCTGAAGAATCTCTTGTGCCTTTTCGAGACTCAACAATGCCGCCGTCATGGTGTCTCGGTGACGGGCACGCGTTGCGATGCCCACATGAGCCGATCTGGACTGTAGAACTGTTGATATATGGGAGATCAATTGGTCGACGCCCTGCCCCGTTTTCCCTGAGATGGCGTCTTTAACGTCTTTTCGTGCATCAGCCTTTGGAAACAACCTAATGTCACCTGGTTGCATTTTCACATCCAGCGCTTCACCTAGTTCCATTAGGAAAACACGAATATCAGCGTCTTCGGCGCGTCTCCGTGCAAGTGCAATGCCAATACCCTCGACATGGTCTTCAGTCTCTCTCAGGCCAGCCGTATCCAGTAAAGTTACTGGTAGTCCAGCCAAATCCATGCGGACCTCGATCACATCGCGGGTTGTGCCGGCGTATTCCGAGGTAATTGCAGCCTCGCGACCAGCCAATGCATTCAAAAGTGTTGATTTTCCAACATTTGGCGCTCCGATGATGGCAACTTCGAATCCATGTCGAATTCGTTCAGCAATGCCCACACCGGTAGATTCCTTCACTAAATCACCCTGAACTCCTGACAAAAGTGCAGAAACTTCAGGAGTCACGTCAACCGGTACATCTTCATCTGCAAAATCAATGGTGACTTCGATCAACGAAGCCGCACGTATCAGATCACGACGCCAACGTTCGGCCAGTTGCCCCAAACCGCCGGCAAGAACGGTTTGCGCCTGTTTTCGCTGTGCTTCGGTTTCTGCATCAATCAGATCTGCCAATCCCTCAACCTGCGCTAAGTCCAGGTTACCGTTTTCCAATGCGCGGCGGGTGAATTCTCCAGGTTCTGCAAGCCTCAATCCGTCAATTCGGGATAATTCTGCCAGCACCGCGGATATAACTGCAATACTTCCATGTATTTGAAATTCAACGACATTTTCACCAGTAAAGCTATTTGGAGCCACAAAAGTTAGCACCAATGCCTGGTCGAGCGGTTCGTCGTCTTCATCGCGGAGGGTTCGTAATTTGGTGCCACGTGTCGGCAGAACGCCGCCACAGAGATGCGCTCCCGCTTCATGAGCCCTAGGGCCGGAAACGCGGATTATCGCAACTCCAGCCTTGCCCTGAGCCGAGGCCAACGCAAAGATCGTATCCATGGGTTGGCCTTTCGGGCTGCCGGCCTGCTTAGGTGTTCATAGAATCGAAGAAATCGCTATTTGCCTTGGTCTGTTTCAGCTTCGACAGCAGGAATTCAATCGCATCCGTTGGACCCATTGGGTTGAGGATTCGACGCAGAACAAAGGTTTTAGTTAGATCAACCTTGTCGACCAACAGTTCCTCTTTCCGGGTGCCAGATTTAAGGATATCGATGGCCGGGTACACGCGTTTGTCAGCGATTTTGCGATCCAGAACAATTTCCGAGTTACCCGTGCCTTTGAATTCTTCAAAGATGACCTCGTCCATACGTGAACCAGTGTCTATCAATGCGGTTGCGATGATAGTCAGTGAGCCACCTTCTTCGATATTACGGGCTGCACCGAAGAATCGTTTTGGACGTTGCAAAGCGTTGGCGTCAACACCACCGGTCAGAACTTTACCCGATGATGGGACAACAGTGTTAAAGGCTCTACCAAGTCTTGTGATCGAATCAAGTAGGATCACAACATCTCGTTTATGTTCGACCAGACGCTTGGCTTTTTCAATGACCATTTCGGCAACTGCAACGTGGCGTGTGGCGGGTTCGTCAAAGGTCGACGATACCACTTCGCCGGCAACCGAACGCTGCATGTCGGTGACTTCTTCCGGGCGTTCGTCAATCAAAAGAACGATCAAATAGCACTCAGGGTGATTCTTCTCGATCGAATGAGCAATATTCTTTAGAATCACGGTCT
>Ga0209826_1003229_pt1 | contig 10350 bp, 5 predicted proteins | sample GOMGulsemesocosm_5_FD_184637 | JGI IMG/M metagenome (GOLD analysis project Ga0209826, IMG submission 184637) | Methane-oxidizing microbial communities from mesocosms in the Gulf of Mexico - GOM15C Gulf of Mexico (SPAdes) (version 2) | ecosystem: Environmental > Aquatic > Marine > Cold seeps...
TGAAATGGCTTGGCATAAACTGCCTTTAGTCACGTCAAAACAAGAACATATTTGCGCTGAATCAGGTAATGCCTCAACACCTAAACCCGTTGCACCAGAACCATCACGTTGCGGAAGAATAAGCGAATCAGGATATTCAGGTAGAGGAATATCATTTAATTTAAGTTGTAGTAAATTGCCGTAATCAACCGTATCACCAATTAACACAGCGCCTAATAAGCGAGTGTTATCTTCACTAACAACAATTTTTTTATAAACGTCATCAGAGCCATTTACGTAGGTGTAAACTTTTGCATCCTTAGTCGCGCCATGAGCATCACCAATACTGGCAACATCAACACCCATTAGCTTTAACTTAGTGCTCATATCAGCACCTTTAAAGGTATTTTCTTTAACCGCTAGGTGATCAGCTACTACTTGCGCCATTTGGTAACCAGGAGCAACCAAGCCGAAGATTTTACCGTCCCATAGCGCACATTCACCAATGGCATAAATATCTTCATCTGATGTTTGGCAACTATCATTAATAATAATGCCACCACGTTCACCCAAAGCTAAACCACAATCTGCGGCAATATCATCACGAGGGCGAATACCTGCTGAGAATAAAATCACATCAGTTTCAATATGAGTACCATCAGCAAAGTTCATACGGTGTACGCATTCTTCACCATCTATAATGTTTTGTGTGTTTTTCTGAGTGTGAACACTCACATCTAAATCTTCGATTTTTTTACGAAGTACCGCGCCCGCACCATCATCAATTTGAACAGCCATCAAGCGTGGTGCAAATTCAACCACGTGTGTTTTCAAGCCTAGGTCTTTCAAAGCTTTGGCTGCTTCCAGTCCAAGCAAACCGCCACCGATAACCACACCAACTTTTGAGTTTTCACCCGCATTTGATATCTCGATTAAGTCATCAATCGTTCTATAAACAAAACAGTTATCACGTTCATGACCAGGAATTGGAGGAACAAAAGGAAATGAACCCGTCGCCAGTACTAATTTATCGTAAGAAATTGAAACACCTTTTTCAGAGGTAACAACCATACGCTTACGATCAATATGGTTAGCACGGTCACCAATGTGAACAGTAATATTGTTCTTTTCGAAAAAATCAGGCTCAACCAATGACAAGTCATCTTCCGTTTTACCACTAAAGAATGATGTTAACTGTACACGGTCATAAGCCAACCGAGTTTCTTCACAAAATGTGACTATTTCATAATCTTGCATTACATCACTCTTGACCATGGACTGTAGGAACTTATGCCCCACCATGCCATTACCAATAACAACTAACGTCTTCTTACTCATTTTAATCCTTAATCGATTGACTGTTTCATAACACTGGAAGCATATTCTATGCCAAGTTGAGGAACTAAGCCAAACCGTTAATCTATCTATGTTAAAACATCACAAACAACCAATATTCCCAATACTCGTTGTATTGCAGTGCAAAAAACCATCAAAAGCACCACTTTGGTGCGACGCAATAGCGATAGAAGAAAACTATTACGTTAATCGCTTCAAAATAAGCCAACAACAAATTGGCACGAATGTTGCTTCATGGGTTTCAATCATAAAAACCAGAGATATTTAGATTATGTCCGATAAGTTAAAACTCCTATCATTTAAAGGCAATATGCGAATCCTACACTCAACGTGGTTCGCATTCTTCGTTAGCTTTATGGTGTGGTTCAACCACGCGCCATTAATGGCCGTCATACGTGAAGTATTTGATTTGACCAAACAGGAAGTCTCTGTACTCTTAATATTAAACGTTGCCCTCACAATACCTGCTCGTATTGTGGTTGGGATGCTCGTAGATAGTTATGGGCCAAGACGCTTATTTTCAGGGATATTAGTTCTCTCAAGCTTTCTTTGTTTGTTTTTCGCATGGGCCCAAACATTTCAACAACTCGCTTTAGCTAGGTTCTTACTTGGCTTTGTTGGTGCAGGTTTTGTTGTTGGCATTCGCATGATTGGTGAATGGTTCCCAGCCAGACAAACAGGCATTGCTCAAGGCATATATGGCGGCTGGGGCAATTTTGGTTCTGCGGCTTCAGCAATGATATTACCCAGTTTGGCACTTTGGATTGGCGGTGAAGATGGCTGGCGTTATGCATTAAGTATTACTGCAGTTATCGCATTTTCTTACGGTATTTTTTACTACTTGAATGTAACTGATACGCCAAAAGGTGCAACCTACTTTAAACCTAAGAAAGTGGGCGGCATGGAAGTCACAAGCAAAGGCGACCTCCTTTTGTATATCATCATGAACTTACCAGTCTATGGTGCACTAGCTTTATTAGCTTGGAAATTATCGCCTTCAGGCATGGGTTGGATCAGTTCACAAGCAACTCTAATTGCTTATATAGCTATTGCTGCCGTGTACGGTTATCAAGTTATGCAAATAATTAAGGTTAATAAAGACATTTTCAGCAAAGAAGTTCCTGAGTTGTTCCAGTATAAATTTAAGCAAGTAGCTATTTTGGACCTTGCATACATGGTGACATTTGGTTCTGAACTTGCATTGGTGTCTATGCTTCCATTGTTTTACGTGGACATGTTTGAATTAAGCCCTATCACAGCAGGTTTACTAGCCGCTATATATCCATTTATGAATTTAATTGCTCGACCAGGTGGCGGCATATTAAGTGATCGAATTGGACGTAGAAAATCACTTATTATTCTATTCACTGGTATCGCAGTTACTTTCCTATTATTAGGACAAGTTGATAAAAGCTGGGCAGTAGCCTTAGTCGTACTTTCAACTATTCTATGTGGCCTATTCTCAAAAGCAGGCTCAGGTGCAGTTTATGCCATGGTTCCACTTATTCAACGTCGTATGACTGGACAAGTAGCTGGCATGGTTGGCGCTTACGGTAACGTTGGCGGTTTGGTTTTCTTAACTGTACTATCCTTTGTTTCCCCACAAGTGTTTTTCATGGTTATTGGCGGAACAGCTGCTGTTGTGTTGTTATGTATGTTCTTCTTCCTAGATGAACCTAAAGGTCAAACAGCAGAAATACTTGAAGATGGTACCGTTCAATTAATTGATGTGACATAGAAGGATAAAACATGCAGGCAGACTCACTATTAGATATTGGCCAGTCATCGGACAAAGGTCTTAAGGAAGAGAACCAAGACAGTTACGGCGTATTATCTCCCGAGTCTCCTGCACTTGAACAAAAAGGAATTGCCATTGTTATTGCCGATGGGGTTAGCGGCTGTGAGGCAGGCAAACTAGCCAGTGAGTCTTGCGTTAAAAGCTTGCTAAGCGACTACTACTGCACACCCGATTCATGGACGGTTAAAACCTCAGTTCAAAAAGTACTTGTTGCAACGAATAGGTGGATGCTTGGCATTGCCCAACAAGCTGCTCATACTCACAAGGGCCTTGCCACAACAATGAGCGCACTCATTGTTAAATCATCAACTGTTCATCAATTTCATATTGGAGATACACGTATTTATCGCTTGCGTGACAACTCGCTTGAGCAATTAACAGATGACCATCGATTTTGGGTCTCAAAAGACAAAAACTACCTTACCCGTGCGATGGGTATAGATCTTCATTTAGAAATTGATTACACCAATTACCTTTTAGAAGAAGGCGATATATTTTTATTTACTACCGATGGCGTCCATGAGTTTGTAACAGACTCAGCGATGCGACAAAAGATCACTGAGCACAGCACCAACCTTGATCGTGCGGCACGTGAAATAACATCATTAGCCATGGAACACGGTAGCGATGACAATGTAACATGCCAAGTAGTACGCTTTAATCAGCTGCCACAAGTTAACGATGAGGAAGTTTATCGCAAACTAAGCGAGCTACCCTTCCCTCCTGATTTAAACGCAGGAATGCTACTAGATGGCTTCAAAATAGAGCGAGAACTCCATGCCAGCGCTAAAACCCAGTTATATTTAGCAACAGATACAGAAAGTGGTACGCAAGTTGTTATTAAAACCCCGTCCATAAATTATGTTGATGACCCTAGCTACCTAGATATGTTCGTTCATGAAGAATGGATTGGGCGACGTTTAGACAATAACCACATATTAAAAATTGTTGAGCAAAGCAGAAAAAGAAATTTCTTGTACTATGTAACTGAGTATATAGAAGGCCAAACACTTAGACATTGGATGAGTGATAACCCTCAGCCGAGCATTCATGATGTAAGAGGAATTATTCGACAAATTGCGCGTGGTTTACGAGCCTTCCACAAAAAAGAAATGATTCATCAGGATCTTAAACCTGAAAACATTATTATTGATACTCAAGGCACCGTTAAAATTATTGATTTTGGCTCAACAAAAGTTGCAGGTATAGAGGAAATAACAGGCCCAGTCCACAGGCTGAGTTTACTTGGCACGCAGCACTATACAGCGCCCGAATACTTTCTAGGACAAACAGCAAGTCACCGATCTGATGCATTTTCACTCGCTGTTATTTGCTACGAAATGCTAACGGGAAAATTGCCTTACGGGGATAAGTATGGAGAGAAAGCACTCAGTAAGCTGCACTACAAACCCATGTCAGACTTTAATAAAGACATACCCTTATGGGTAGATGGTGCAATAAAAAAGGCTCTCCATAAAAATGCTGTAAATCGCTATAGTGAGATTACTGAGTTTATTCATGACTTAGCCCATCCTAATGACAAATTCATAAAACCTGACCAAACACCCCTTATAGAAAGCAACCCCTTAATCGTTTGGAAAGTGCTTGCCATATCAAGTCTTATTGCCAATCTAGTACAACTATTTATTACATAAACCAAAGCTTACCTAAGCCAACGATACTGGTTGCGCAATTAGAAACTGTGGACTCATAACATGACTTAACAACAAAAAAATGGGCCACATTACGCAGCCCATTTCCTAAATTAGCACTTAGATTTAACGACCGTAATACCCAATCAACGATGCCTTAGCAATCGTATTAAATCCTAAATAAAAACCAACCAAAGCAGGAGTAGCATCTGCTTTTAAGCCTAGACTTTCAACTTTCAATGCGTGCACTGTAAAGATATATTGATGAGATTCCGCTCCCGCTGGTGGACAAGGCCCACCATAACCTGCCGCGCCGAAATCAGTTGGATTTTGAATACTACCCTTAGGTGCAGTAGCCGCTGCAAGATTACCCGCATTAGATTTTAAACCGGTTACATTTGCTGAAATATCATAAACCTGCCAATGCCACCAGCCACTACCCGTTGGCGCATCAGGGTCATACATTGTCACAGCAAAGCTTTTAGTCCCTTCTGGCACATTTTGCCAATTCAATTCAGGTGAAATATTTTCACCTTTACAACCGAAGCCTGAAAAAACTTCTTTATTACTTAACTGCCCTTTAATATCGGGGCTTGTTAATACAAAACCCTCTGCTTGCGCCGATGCACAGGTGATTAACAACAACCCAACTAACAAGCTCTTCCTTGCATATATCATTCGTTCCCCTTATTTATTTTCAGTATTCAAAGATCTACCTTCGACAGTAAAAATATCTTGTTAATCAAAACACAGCAAAACATCTCTCAGCTTGCTCAACTAAAACTCAATATATCACTCGTCATGAAAGCTGGTTGGCTGTCAATAAGCCAGCATTCTAATTAGAAAATTCCATGCAAAACTTCTCGCCAGCAAATTCTATAACATCACCAGATACTATTTTTTTACGCTTACGTGTCTCAACCTCACCATTTACTTTCACCAAACCTTCAGCAATAACCAACTTAGCCTCTCCTCCACTTGGCACCAACGCTTCAAACTTCAATATTTTGTATAGTTCAACAGGCTCTTGTAATAACTTAATTTTGTTCATTTATCATCCACGCTTAATTTAGTAATTTTATATAAGCAAACTCATGGTTTTCCCAGCTCACCTATAATTTTCGGCATTTTTATTACCGCTTATCCTTTAGCATCATATTGAGGATTCTGTAACTTTAACAATTGATCCATATCATTTTCCAACTAAATCTATTAAGCAATTTCAATTACTTAGAAAAAATACTGCTATTATCACGAGTTCGGATCAATTTCATAATTGCCCCTCCCCCACCATGCAAACAAAGCGTTAAGCTCATACCTAAAATACAACAAATGCTCAAGACACTCATACGCTCAAGGTTCATTCACTTTACTTTCGTCACCTCAATACTGGTATCCATTAGCTGTATTTACATGTTTGAAGAATACAAGCTCCAACAAAAACAATTATCAGTTCAAAAAACTACTAGCTATTATAACAACTTAATCAGCAATGCCATTACTCACGCTACATCCGCCGCTTATCCAATTTCTGCTTTAATCCAATCCCAACAGGGGCTTTCAGTAGGCTTCAAAGAACTTGCAAAAAAAATGTTGCCGCTATACCCAGCTGCCTCTGCCTTACAACTACAGCCCAATGGTATTATCCAACAAATAGTTCCTTTAAAAGGTAACGAGGTTGCCATTGGTTTTGACATCAGGCAAGACCCTGATATCAATATAGACAGCTTTAATATAAATAATGAAGCTAAATTAACATTAGTGGGTCCCTTTTCCTTGGCACAAGGGGGCGAAGGTTTTATTGCTCGATTACCCATACATTTAAACACCCCTAATGGAAAAGAATTCTGGGGGTTTTCAGCTGTATTAATTCGCACCCTTGACCTATTAGAATCATCGCAATTAGCCGACTTAAATCAACAAGGAATTGCTTACCAACTTAGCTCCCAAGAAACCTCTACTGGCGACACCCTGCTTATTGCTCGCTCATCACAAAATATAACAGACGCCCCAGCAATATTTAGCCATCAGGTAGCCAATAAAACTTTACGTTTACACGTCAGCCCAATAAAGGGCTGGAGAGATTCAAGCCTGATTTTGTATGAAGCAATATTAGCGGCACTCTTTACCTTAACCGTTACCTTTTTAGCCTCATTAACAACAACTCGTGAAAAAAATGAACGAAAACAAGCTGAGTTAATACTAAATGAAACTCAGTCACGTCTAACTGAGGCACAAAACTACGCAAACATTGGTTACTGGGAGTATTTTGTAAAAGATGGCACCGCTATCTGGTCAGCTCAAATGTACGAAATACTTGGGTTACCGTATGGCTCAACTGCCGGCATTGAAGTTATGCGGCAGATCCTTTCTTTAGATGATTTTACCGCTCTTAGTAACTCTCTAGACTTGAGCATTAGTGGAAAAGAAAACCACTATATCGTATACCCCATTAAACGGACCTGTGACAATGAGGAGCGCTGGATAGAGTCATCAGGAAAACCTATTCGTAACAAAAATGGTGAAGTCAAAAAGTTTGCTGGATTTATTCGTGATATCACAACAACAAAACACGCTGAATTACATAAAAAAATCAATAGTCACGTACTAGAGCAACTTGTTAACGACACCGGCTTAACTGATATTTTAAATTCAATCATTCTATTAATTGAACAAAATAACCCATCAAAAATATGTAGTGTTCTACTCTTAGATGAGCAAGGAAAACACCTGTTTTCTACTGCAGCTCCTAGCTTACCGGATTTTTACAATGAAGCGATTAATGGTATTGAAATTGGTGATGGCGTAGGGAGCTGCGGAACAGCAGCCTACACTCATCAACGAGTTATTGTCGAAGATATTCAAAGCCACCCTTATTGGGCACCCTACAAAGATTTAACAGCAAAAGCAAACCTAGCTTCATGTTGGTCTCAACCTATTATCGGTGCAAACTCAGTTATATTTGGTACCTTCGGAATCTACCAGCATATAATCAGCAAACCGACTGAGAGTGAAATTAGATTAATTGAATTTGCCGCTCAAATTGCAGCTATCGCAATAGAGCGTAGCCGTACAAATGAGCAACTTAAACTATCTTCAAGAGTATTTTCTCACACCCAAGAAGGCATTAGTATCACCAATGCAAATGGTATTATCATTGATGTGAACCCAGCTTTTTGTGAAATCACAGGTTATAGCCGTGAAGAAATAATAGGCAAAAACCCAAGCATTATTAGCTCTGGTAGACAAAGCCCAGAGTTTTATAAAGCTATGTGGAGTCAATTATCAAAGAATGGTTATTGGAAAGGTGAAATCTGGAACCGTAAAAAAAGTGGCGAGCTATTTGCTGAACTTCTTTCCATTTCGAGCCTACACGATAAGAGCGATCAAGCGACTAATTATGTCGGTATCTTCTCTGATATAACACAATCTAAAAACCATCAAGAAGAACTTAATAAGATGGCTCATTATGACCTTCTAACGGGCTTACCTAACCGTGCATTATTTGCTGACCGTTTCCAGCAAGCTATTGCTCATAGCAAACGTTACAACAAACAACTTGCTGTTTGCTTTATTGATTTAGATAATTTCAAACCCATTAATGATAACTTTGGCCATGATGTAGGCGATCAGTTATTAATCGAAGTAGCCAAGCGCATTACCAACTGCATTCGTGAAGAAGACACTATTTCGCGCCAAGGTGGTGATGAATTCACTCTTTTAATCAATGACATTGACACCCCTGATGAGTCCACACAAACTTTAGACCGAATTCATAAAGCACTTGCTAAGCCCTATATTATCAACGACCAAGTTCACCAGATTACCGCTTCAAGTGGTGCCACCTTGTACCCTCAGGATGATGCTGATATTGACACGCTGCTTCGCCATGCAGACCAAGCCATGTATCAAGCAAAATTATCGGGAAAAAATCGTTACCACTTATTTAACCCGAGTGAAGATAAAGAAGCCATTTATAAGCACCACCGAATTAGTGAAATTGAACAGGCACTAATCAATGGTGAGTTTACTTTGTACTACCAACCAAAAGTTAATATGTTAAGTGGTGATGTATTTGGCGCTGAAGCACTTATACGCTGGATTCATCCTCAAAAAGGGTTAATCCCACCTCTAGATTTTTTACCGATAATCGACGGTACTGATTTAGATATAACATTGGGAAACTGGGTTATTAGCGAGGCATTAAATCAAATAAATACTTGGAAAAAACAAGGTATTTCGCTAGAAGTTAGCGTTAATATTTCATCGCATCACTTACAATCCAATAACTTTTTCAAACAACTATCCTCCGCTTTACACAAGGACTCTGCAACTGAAGCCCACACGTTGCAATTAGAAATACTTGAAAGTAGCGCTCTGGGTGACCTTAATACCATTAGTAATACCATTAAAATGTGTCAAGAACACTTAGGTGTAAACTTCGCTCTTGATGATTTTGGTACGGGCTATTCATCGTTAACTCACATAAGAAACCTTCCAGTTAATACAATTAAAATTGACCAGACATTCGTCAGAAAAATATTATCGGACCCTGAGGATTACAGCATTATTGATGCCACAATAGGCTTAGCTGACACCTTCAATCGTAAAGTCATTGCAGAAGGTGTAGAAACAACCGAAGTAGGACTTATGCTGCAAATAATGGGCTGCGAACAAGCCCAAGGCTACGGCATAGCCAAGCCTATGCCCGCAAGTGACTTGCAAAAATGGATCTCTGCTTATCAACCTAATGAGGAATGGATTTCTTATAGAAACCTAAAGTATTCAGAGCAACAAAACAAAGTCATGCTATACAGCTTAATAACCAAGCACTGGCATAATCAATTTACAACGTTAATATTAGAAGCCGAAACAGATACTAAAGTATGGCCATTAATGGATACTGATCGTTGCCATTGTGGCGCATGGATACGACGCGCTGAGCAAGAAGGAGTTTTCGAAGAACCTTGGTTAAAACAATTAAAACAAGCACATGATAAATATCACCTTATCGCACAAGATTTGCAGCTTAAGTATCGACAAAGCAATATTAATGAAGCTAGAGAAGGCTTAACTGAACTAGCAAGCGAGTGCGATAAAATGTTAGCACTCGTGGATACTATTACAAGCCAGAAACCGGCTTAATAAGAGCCTTCCAATAGACCTGTACGCACTAGAGCCTTGCTTAAGCAGGCTCTAAGTACCTCACCATCAGTTGCACACTTGAACGTCCCATATAACTATTAATATCAAGTTGATATACGAGTCTAACAACCGCCAAGCCAATTAAGCTATCTGGGTTATCTGGATTAAAATAAATCGCGTCTAGTTTACGTTTATTCGTTTGCATTTCTAGCTCTAACTTAACGTGCTTTTGCCCAACAATACGAGCATTCTTCACATTAAATACACCCTCAAAAATTGGCTCAGGGAAATTCTGCCCCCAAGGCCCACCTTGTCTCAACGTTTCAGCTAAGTTGAGGTTAATATCAGCGTCAGGTATTTCACCATCCACTAAGAAAACATTCTCAGGTTCAATGGAGTTTAAACGTATTTGCACGGCTT
>Ga0209826_1003230_pt1 | contig 10347 bp, 9 predicted proteins | sample GOMGulsemesocosm_5_FD_184637 | JGI IMG/M metagenome (GOLD analysis project Ga0209826, IMG submission 184637) | Methane-oxidizing microbial communities from mesocosms in the Gulf of Mexico - GOM15C Gulf of Mexico (SPAdes) (version 2) | ecosystem: Environmental > Aquatic > Marine > Cold seeps...
TGACGTTATTTATGTTGATGCGGCTGATATTGTGCGCTGGAATCGGGTGATCACCAACGTGTCACAAACAGTGTCTACACTAGAGAGCGCTTCAAGAACCAATTATCCTCTGTTTAATGGCGGTGGTAACTAGCACTAAAGCACCCGGGTTCTTACCCGCCAATTATCGTATTTTCAATGCAATAGCTCGATCGTAAATGCTGCAAAGCTGTTTGACGGTTTTATTTGTACAAAGGGAATTTAATGAACGACGCATCAGGCCGACAAGACACTCTGCCAAATGGCACGCAGCTGCCCTCTAGCAACCAAGTATTTACTAGCACAGATCACAGCGATGAAATTGACCTGCTGGAATACCTCGGTGCTTTGCTGGCCTATAAATGGTTAATTGTCGCCATAACACTATTCGGCCTGTTGCTGGGTGTGACTTACGCCTTGCTCGCAACACCCGTTTACCAGGCCAATGCCTTAATTCAGGTTGAAGATGCACAATCCAGTGCGCTGGCTGGGCTAGAAGATGTCGCCGGCCTGCTTGAAAGTGATGCTGCTATAGAAGCTGAACTTCAGTTATTGCGCTCACGTATGGTGCTACGCCCGGCGCTGGAACAACTGGGCGAAAATATTATTGCCCAACCCCGCTATTTCCCTCGTATCGGTCGTGCTATAGCGCGCCGTTTTAGGGGTGCCCGTGAAGGTGTGGCCAAACCCTGGTTTGCCCAGGGCCAATACGCCTGGGGTGGTGAGCAAATCGTTGTCGAATTATTGGAAGTACCTGCGCCATTACTGGGTGAAACCTTGCGCCTGGTGGCGGGTAAACAGGGTCATTACACCTTGTTGGGTAAAAATGATAAAACATTACTCAGTGGCGAAGTCGGTAAGGTAGCGGAGGCCACCTTAAGTGATTATGCGTATTTAGCCGGTGACGATCCGCAGGGCGGGGCTGCCAGTATTAAATTATTTGTCACCCGTTTAAAAGCGCGTGAAGGCGGCCACTTTAATGTCATGCGGCTTTCGCCGATGACGGCTGTAGAAAGCGTGCTCGCAAATTTGTCAGTATCAGAAAAAGGCAAAAAGTCGGGCATGCTCAGTGTCAGTTATCGTGGTGCCGACAAGGCAAGTATTACTGGCTTGTTAAATAAAATTGCCGACGTGTATGTCGCGCAAAATGTAGCGCGCAACTCGGCAGAGGCGGAGCTGTCATTAAGTTTTCTTGAAAAGCAATTACCGCCTTTGAAACAGCGGGTTGATGCGGCAGAAAATGCTTATAACCTTTACCGTACACAGCACAGCTCTATCGACCTGGGGATTGAAACGCAGGCGGTACTCGCGGGCCTGGTACAAGTCGAAGAAGGGTTGCTAGATCTACAGCAACAAAGAGACGAGCTGCGCAACCGCTTTAAACCAGCTCACCCCGTCATTAAAGCCCTTGACGAAAAAATTAACTTGCTGGCTGCCCACGGTAAAGGCTTAGAAGCACAGGCCGAACGCTTGCCCGAAACCCAGCGCGACATACTGCGCCTGGCCCGCGATGTTGAAGTTAACACCGTGCTATATACCAAACTACTTAACATCGCCCAGGAGCTGCGGGTCGTAAAGGCTGGCACCGTCGGCAATGTGCGGGTGATTGATTATGCCCTGGTGCCTGAGCACCCCATAAAACCAAAGAAAAGTTTAATTGCTGCCTTGGCTTTAATGCTGTCGTTCTTTTTTGCCGTGGCACTGGCTCTGGTTCTTAACGCCTTGCGTGGCGGCATTAACGACCCCGACCTGCTTGAGCGCCAACTTGGCCTGCCGGTTTATGCCAGCATAATACACAGTAAAGCGCAGATTTTGATGGCGAAGCGCAGCCTGAAAAAGGGAATAGGTATTGGTGTACTCTGTGCGGAACAAGTAAATGACCTGGCCGTAGAAAGTTTCCGCAGTTTGCGCACCACCTTACATTTCACCCTTAAGCAGGCCAGTAATAATATTATTATGGTGGCAGGGGCTAGCCCCAAAGTGGGCAAGTCTTTTACCTCCGTTAACCTCGCGGCAGTGATGGCGAGCAGCGGGCAAAAAATACTCTTGATTGACGCAGACCTTCGCCGTGGCTATATGCACCGCTATTTCGGTGAAGAGCGTGGTGAGGGCCTGGCGGAATTTATTGCTACAGCGACAACAGGCGAAGAGTTTAATGCGAACAGCTATGTGCGCAGTAGCAGTATTAGCGGACTCGATTTTATTACCACCGGTACACTACCGGCAAACCCGGCAGAACTGCTTTTACATGAATCCTTTAAGCAGCTATTAGACGCATTAGCAGCGGTTTATGACCACATAATTATTGACAGCCCGCCAGTGTTGGCGGTGACAGATGCTTCTATTATAGGTAAAAATGCAGGCACAACACTGTTGGTTGTTAAAGCAAATTTCCATACTTTACGCGAGCTGGAACAAACGAATAAGCAGTTGCAACAGGCGGGTGTTGTGGTGAAAGGCATTGTCTTTAATGATGTGGATGTGAATAGTGGGCGTTATTCTTATGGTGGGAAATATGTTTATCAATATGATTACCAATCGTGAAGGTGTTCTTCTTGATAATTATAATCGGCTTGTTTTTAAATAGAGCCTAGCGTCCTTCAAAATGACAAAGAGTTTATTAAAAATATTAAGTAGCTCTGTAGTAACTCAGGCACTTGGTATTTTAATAATGCCATTTTTAGTGAATAGCTATAAGCCTGAGCAGATAGCTTTGTTGGCTTTCTTTACTGCTTTTGTCGGCGTTGCGTCTGTTTTTCTGACAATGAAATGTGAAAATCAATTGTTTCAGGTTGGTGTAGATGAAGATGCGCGTGCCTACGCAGTATTTATTTGTTGCGCTGCGCTAATACTGTGTGTTTTATGTGCCCCGATGGCGTATTTTTTTAGCGATACATTTGATGATTTAGCTTCTGGAATGATTGTTGTTTTTCTCTTGGGAAGTTTATTTTTTGCCATACACAATGTCTTGCTGAACTTGTTGCTTAGATTTAATGCAACATCGCCATATTCAATTTCCAAGGTCGTGCGCTCGGGCTCTGAATTCTTATGCTATGTTGTTTGTTTGCTGGCCTTGTTTGATGAATTAGCGCTAGTTGTTAGTAGTATATTGGCGTACTTATTGGCGTTCTCATATTCCGCTAAATGTATTTTTAAGCATGTAGGTTGCTTCCAAATTTGGGGTAGGGTAAAAAAAGGCTGCTCGTTGTTCTTTGATATGAAGGGTAATATTGGCCTGGATTTTTTGTCCTCATTGCTTAATGCGGTGTCAATTAATATGCCTGTAATATATTTTGGTATGGCAGGGGATCCTAAGTTGGCGGGAATTTATTTCATGATAACCCGTTTTTTAAGTGCACCATTACTGCTTATTGGGCAGTCCGTTAGTGCGGCGCTTAAAGGTCACGCCTTTGCCGAGAAGAAGAAAAAAAATGGTGTGATGTCATCGGTGAATTATACGCTTCGGCTGTTGTTCATTTATTTTGCGCCGGCCTATGTAGTAATAACTCTGGTGGTTTATTTTGGTTTTCCGGTTTTCTTTGGGCCCGAGTGGCAGGGGATTACAGAGATTTCACTCATCATGCTGCCATATATTTTCTCAAGATTTCTATTTAATTGTTTGTCTGGTATGGTTTACGTGATCGGTGAATTCAGGGCGAATTTATTGTTTCAGGCAGCCTTATTTGTGGTGTCGCTGATGGTGTTTTATCTGCCGGTTTTTGAAGGATTAAAAATTGAGGCGTATTCAACAGGACTGGCGGCTTGTTATTTGTTATTTGCGTTCTATGTGGTTGCCAGGTGTAGGCGATGGAGCCTGAGCTAAGTGCCGTCTGTATATTTCAAATGAAAATCATCTTGGTAATAGTTAGGATCAAAATTTGATTTCTAAAATTTATAGGGAAAACAGACAGTATTTTCTTGGCGGGTTATTTTTTGTTGGATTGTTTTTTCCGCTTTTTGGTCAAAGTGTAAATTTTGGCCTACACAGTAGGATAATTAGCCAGTTGTTCTTGTTGTTGTCTGTCGCACTTGGTCTTATCAACTTTAAAATTACCATAAAGACATTGATTACCGCGGCACTAATTTTTTTGTACGTCGTGTTAATAATGTTCTATAGCCAGGGCGAGCGCCAGCTTGATTACTTGTTGTCCATAATAATTGATAAGGATGACTATAGGGCTTCAAAACTATCACTGTTTGTACAAACGACCTTTGTACCATTGTTGGCTGGATTTGTTCTCTCAAGCTACGCGCGCGATAAACGATTTCTTATGGGTATGACTTATGCTTCTCTTGCAATGTCGCTTGTTGCGATTTTTGTAGGCTTGAAATACTCACACTATTGGTTTGGTGGTGGTTATCAAGTGTCAGCCGAGTGGAAAGAGTCGGCAGTTTTCTCATCAATAAGTATGACTATTTTACACCTGGCTGGATTTATAGCGGCTTTGGAATATTCAAGATCTAGTAAAAGCAAAAAATTTCTGCTTGTATTTGCTTTGATGAATTTTGTTTTTATTGTTATTTATCAGCAGCGTACAGCTTGGGTCTATGTGGTTTTTGTTGTCGTTTATACTTCTTTCAGGCGTGAATATCGTGCCAATATTTGGCGTAGTGGTTTTAAATTTTGTGTTGTCCTAGCATTGATCGCAATAGCTATTTATATAATGGGGCGCTTGGGGTTTTTGAATGAAAGGCTTTTAAAATACGCATCACAAATGAACTCTCTGGATTTGTTCGCTTCGAGGTCCAATTACTTCGAGTTTGCCTGGCAAGGGTTTCTCGATACTCCCATGGGGCATGGCTGGGGGGAATATTCTGTTAACGGCCCGTTTAGGTATCCACACAATGTCATCCTCGAGGCGCTGTATGAGCTTGGTGTGATTGGTGGCTCAATTATTATTGCTTTGTTGGCGATGATGGCCTTATCAGTAAAAGGTTTGCTTTCTACTCGTTTTGGTAATAGTACAGTTGGTTTAACAATGGGTTTGCTGTTTGGATATCTCCTGGTGTTTGCACTAAAAGCCGGTGATTTGAATTCTTTGAATATACAGCTGGCATTGGTGTTACTTTTTGCCAACTACAGGAGGGTTCTTTAAGTTATGGCTGCTATGAAGATAGGTCATTTATGTGGTTATTTTATTGGCTCAAAAGTTCATGCGCGATTGTTTGAGGCGCTTGATGAATATTTTTTGGAGCAATCTATCTTTGTGCCAGTACGATCGCATCGGCAGGTAAGTCTAAATTGTAGCGAGCTTCTTGGTTCTAAGGTAAGTTATCGCAATATAATTAAGCCTCACCACAGGTATTTGTATAAAAACAAAATAAGTCTATTTTTGAAAGATTACCTCAAGACATATAGTCAAGATGAAATCGGGTCAATTGACTGTTATCACGCCCATTCCCTTTTCACTGATGGCGGTTTGGCTTATGAGCTTCATAAGCTGACTGGTAAGCCTTATGTGGTCGCCGTACGCAATACGGATGTAAATCTTTTTTTGAAATATGCGCTTCACTTAAGGCCCTACGTGAAGAAAATTATTAATTCAGCCCATAAAGTCGTTTTCATCTCTCCGTCAATGGAAGCTATTTTCTTTCAATATCTAAACCGTTCAGAAATTAATAATACTTGTATTATTCCTAATGGAATAGATGGTTTTTGGTTCTCCTCAAGTCAAGGTTCTACGGGGGGCGATGTTGATAATTCCCCGCGTATTTTATTTGTTGGGAATATAGATAATAATAAAAACCCATTGCTGTTGCTTAGTTCATTCGAATTGGTTCAAGCTCGTTATCCGGGGGCAACGATTAAAATTGTTGGTCCAGCTGGCAATCAATTTGATAAGGTTAATGAGAAATCACTTCTCAATGACGGCGTTATGATCATTGGTAAAGTGGAATCAAAAGAAAAGCTAAAAGATCTTTATCAATGGGCGAATGTGTTTGCGATGGTTTCACATAGAGAAACTTTTGGTTTGGTTTATGTCGAGGCTTTATCACAAGGCGTACCCCTGGTTTATTCGCGTGGTCAAGGTTTTGATGGCTTTTTCAATGAAGGTGAGGTTGGGGTTTCTTGTGATTCTCGATCAACTCATGAGGTATCCACCGCGATTTTAAAAGTATTCGAAAATGAGTATCGCCATGAAGATCTTGTTGCATCCGCAGCTGATTTTACGTGGAGTAATGTTTCAGAAAAATATTTTGATTTGTATAAAGAGATGGCAATATGAAAATTTTATACCTCCATCAATATTTTGTAACGCCCATGATGAAGGGAGGGACGCGATCATACGAAATGGCGAAGCGTATGGTTGCAGCTGGACATGAGGTGCATATGATAACGTCTACCAGTGATGGTGGAGACGGTGTCCGTCATGAGGTGATTGATGGTATCAATGTTCATTGGATCCCTGTTTTATATAACAATAAAATGGGTAATGTTAGGCGTATAGCTGCTTTCGTTAAGTTTGCATATCTTTCGGCTCTTTTGGCGAAAAAAATAGGTGGTGATATCATTTTTGCCACCAGTACACCTCTGACAATAGTGATACCTGCGTTGTACGCTAAGTTACGATTAAAAATACCAATGGTGTTTGAGGTCAGGGATCTTTGGCCTGAATTGCCGATAGCGATGGGGGCGTTGAATTCTAAAATCACTCGCTGGCTGGCTTACAAAATGGAACATGTGGCATACCATAGCTCGGCTAATGTGATTGGGTTGTCGCCGGGGATGTGCGCTGGTATTGCTAAAACAGGTTACCCTAGAGAGCAAATACACAATATACCGAATAGTTGCGATAATAAGCTTTTTGAAGTCCCTGATGACTTGGGTCAAGATTATCGCGCGCGCTACGAGTGGTTAGAAGATAGGCCTTTGGTTGTTTATGCCGGGACTTTTGGTCGGATAAATGGCGTGTGTTACCTGGCTGAGCTAGCCAAAGCTGTATATTTAATCGACCCTGAAATCCGTTTTATGGCAGTAGGGGCTGGCGCTGATGAGCAAAAGTTGTTGGAAACGTCAAAGGCATTAGATGTTTATGAAAAAAATCTTTTCATAATGCCGCCGATTATAAAGAGTGAAATCCCTCAATTACTTTCCGCAGCGACTGTGTGTTGTTCGTTGTTCATTCCGGTTGAAGAAATGTGGGAAAATAGCGCTAATAAGTTCTTTGATGCTATGGCTGCAAGTAAGCCGGTTGTTATTAATTATGGGGGGTGGCAAAGCGACATCATCAAGCGGCATCACAATGGTTTGTCTTTAGTTTCATCAGATATTTCATCCTCGGCTGAGTCCTTGGTGGCCTTTATTAGAAATAAAACTCTGCTTAAAGAAGCATCCTTGGCTTCAAAGGTGTTGGCAACTACTGAGTTTGATAGAGATATATTGGCATCAAAATTAATTGACGTGCTGGCATCGTCGCTAGAGTAGGTTGTATGTTTTTATATATTGAACACCGCCTGTTATGCAAGATGTTAGCTAATAAGGGTCGAAATCATGTCTAAGCGCTTTTTTGATATCTTTTGCTCAGCTCTGGCGCTGCTGTTGCTCTTACCTGTGCTTCTATTATTGTCTGTGTTTGTTAAGGTAAAGCTTGGCTCGCCTGTTTTGTTTAAGCAGCGTCGTCCAGGCCTGTACAGTTCTGTTTTTCAAATGATAAAGTTCCGTTCAATGCGTGATGCCGTTGATGGGCAGGGACATGTTTTACCCGATGCTGAACGATTAACGCCCTTTGGTAAAAAACTCCGTAGTTTAAGCCTAGATGAGCTGCCAGGGTTATGGAGTGTGTTAAAAGGTGATATGAGCCTGGTTGGCCCTCGCCCTCTATTAGTTGAGTATTTACCTTTGTATTCCACTGAGCAAGCGCGCCGCCATAACGTGCGACCGGGTATCACTGGATGGGCACAGGTTAATGGCCGGAATGCCATTAGTTGGGAAGAGAAATTTAAATTTGATGTGTGGTATGTCGATAATCAATCTTTTTTGCTTGATATAAAGATACTGTTACTTACAGTGAAGAAGGTACTTATTCGTGATGGCGTATCGGCTGAGGGTGAGGCGACAATGTCGAAATTCACGGGCTACCCGAAATGAAAATATTAGCAATATTGGGTGCTAGTGGTCATGGAAAGGTTGTTGCAGAAATTGCCGAGCTTTCTGGTTGGGATGAGATTGTTTTTTTTGATGATGCATTTCCTGAAGTCAATGCTGTTGGCGAGTGGAGAGTGATAGGCGCCACTGGTGACTTACTGGCAGAGCGTGACAAGTATTCTGCAGCGATAGTTGCAATTGGTAGCAACGGTATTCGTTTAGATAAGTCTAAGTACCTTATAGCCAATGGGTTTGAACTCGCAACTTTAGTTCATCCCAGTTCAACGATAAGTAAATATGCCAAACTTGATGAAGGCTCAGTCGTAATGGCAGGCGTAGTTATTAACCCATTCGTCTCTGTGGGTATGAGCTCGATAATTAACACGGCTTGTTCTATTGATCACGATTGTGTACTGGGGGAAGGTGTTCATATAAGCCCGGGTGTACATATTGCTGGTGGTGTTTCAATTGGTGATTTGTGCTGGCTTGGAATAGGCGCTGTCGTTAAGCAATACATTGAAATTAGTCATTCAGTGGTAGTTGGTGCTGGCGCTGTTGTTGTAAATAACATCGATCCTAATTTACTTGTTAAGGGTATTCCCGCTAAATAGAGGCGCATACGTTGTCTGATAAAGTTATTTCCCCTTGGCCATCTTTTACCCAAGAAGAATCAGAAGCAATTTCTAAAGTTTTACTTTCTAACAAAGTTAACTACTGGACGGGCACAGAAGGTCGCGACTTCGAAAAGGAATTTGCCACTTGGGCTGCTTGTGAATATGCCGTTGCGTTGTCGAATGGTACGGTTGCTTTAGACTTGGCTTTTAAGGCGCTGGGTATAGGGCCGGGTGATGAAGTGATTGTGACTTCGCGCACTTTTTTAGCCTCGGTGTCTTCTATTGTTACGGCTGGAGCTATACCGGTATTTGCGGATGTTTCTTTAGATTCGCAAAATATAAGCCCTGCGACTGTCCGTGAAAAAATCAGCCCCCAAACCAAAGCGATTCTCTGTGTGCATTTGGCGGGCTGGCCCTGTGACATGGATGAGATGATGGCCATCGCTAGCGAGTTTGACTTGTCCGTTGTTGAAGATTGCGCTCAAGCCCACGGGGCAACTTATAAAGGTCGGCCTGTGGGTTCCATTGGCCATATTGGCTGCTGGTCTTTTTGTCAGGATAAAATCATGACAACAGGTGGTGAGGGCGGCATGGTTACGACCAACGATCATGGCTTGTGGTCTCGTATGTGGTCCTACAAAGACCATGGTAAGTCTTGGGATACGGTTTACAACAAAGAGCATCCCCCCGGTTTTCGCTGGTTGCACGATTCATTTGGCACTAATTGGCGGATGACAGAAATGCAGGCGGCCATTGGCCGCATTCAATTACAACGCATGCCCGATTGGTCGCGGGCCCGTCAGGCTAATGCCAGCAAAATATGGGTTACTGCTAGTGAGTGCATAGGTTTGCGAGTGCCAGCGCTTCCCGACTCTATCGAACATGCGGCTTATAAGTGTTATGTGTTTGTTGATGCGGCGGCGTTAAAAGACGACTGGAATCGGGATCGCATTATGGGTGAGATCAATGCCCTGGGTGTGCCGTGTTTTTCAGGCAGTTGTTCAGAGGTGTATCTTGAAAAGGCCTTTGATAATACGGCTTTTCGCCCTGCTGCGCGTTTACCTCGTGCCAAAGAACTGGGTGAAACGTCTTTAATGTTTCTGGTGCATCCGACGTTAACAGAGCGTGAAATCGAACAAACCTGTGATGCCATTACAGAAGTAATGGCGATGGCTGTTTGGTAGGTGGTCTTTTACCCAAATTACTGCTAATGCGTACCAGAAAGTAAGCCTGCCACACTTAGGTCTTCGTCTATTTCTGGCCAGTGTACGCCTTCCCCTTCGCCAAGCAGCTGCCAGTTATCACGTTGTTTTTGCGTTGCTTGTGCTAAACGTGGGAACCAGGCTAGTGGTGCAGAGAGTGTGCGGCCATCGAGTAACTCGACAATTAAATGATTATCTGTGCATTTGATTGTATGGGCTTGCGGGTGTAGTTCAATTGCTAAAGTACTCATTCCAGGCCTCCAATAATGTGCCTTTGTTTTCAATAACCAATTGTTGAAGTTTACGTAACTCTTTGGGAGAAAATCTTGTTGAACTGGCTACTCACTAATAGAGCACATTAACTGGGCTTTGATCTTTAGTTTTGTTGCTTCTTGCCCTGAAAAGCCAAGCTCTTCAAAAATGTTGC
>Ga0209826_1003231_pt1 | contig 10345 bp, 7 predicted proteins | sample GOMGulsemesocosm_5_FD_184637 | JGI IMG/M metagenome (GOLD analysis project Ga0209826, IMG submission 184637) | Methane-oxidizing microbial communities from mesocosms in the Gulf of Mexico - GOM15C Gulf of Mexico (SPAdes) (version 2) | ecosystem: Environmental > Aquatic > Marine > Cold seeps...
GGTTTTTTTGTTGCTGATCCAAGTACAACATCCCTCATATATTGAATTGCTTTGATTAGATTAGATTTACCTGAAGCATTTGCACCATATATAACGGTACTACTAAGAAGGCTAGGGACTGGACTAATACCCGTTGAAATAGTGTTTGTTTCTTGCTCTGACTTGTTTTTAGCCGCGACAAAACTTAATACTTGCTCTTCACGGAAAGAACGAAAATTTTTAACACGGAATTCAACAATCATTTTCTTTATTTTAAGTAAGGGGCGCAATATATAGCTATATTATAGACTTTTAGTGCGCAAATGCCATTTATTATGATAAGTACAATTAAAGTAAGTACGCTATAATTATACGAACAGACTGGGCTTAACGACTGAAAGATAGATAAAACCCTCGTTTTTATCACTATATTTCAGGAATAAAATATTGAAATCTGTTTTAAAACCACCTGTAAGAATTAAGTCGGGCTTTTTATGATAACAATTCAAAATCGGTCAAAACAACTACCAAAGCTGAGGAAATAAAAATTCAACAGCTGTAGTTGATAACTTTAACTCTACATCATGCTTGGGTTTTGCACTAATTAAGCCCTCACTCTCCATTTGTTTAAAAACAGGCCTTAATGTTTGCTCACCTTTGCCTAAATGTTGAATTATTGCCCCTCGACTCATTCCTCCTTTTTCTAGAAGTAGTCGATAAATATCTCTAGCTGCAATTTTTAATAAAGGCAGACTTTCACCTGACGAACTTGGAAGACCACCTTTTGCACGCATTTCAAAATAATAATCAACTCTAATACCCAGCTTTCTAGGCTCCAAAAGTCCAGAAAAATACTCTACTTGGTCGAGTGCGGTATCAATAAAATATTTAGTGAAATAAATAAGCCCAGCATCTGATAATACTCCTCTGCCATCATTACTCCCTTGTCTTGGTTTATCGGCTTGAGCAAGCGCGGCATAATAAGCAGATGTATTTCGACCAAAACCCCGAGTAATTGACCATAACCCATACCCCCCAAAACCAGCACATCGCATATAACAATCAGTCAAAAGACGTGCAACCCTACCATTCCCATCTTGAAACGGATGAATCCATGCTAACCTATGATGAAGTGCAGCCGCAGCAACAACTCTGGTGGTCCCGTGTATTTTCTCAGGGTCAAAAGATGATTCAAACCACCCCATATATTGATTTAGCTCCTCGCTCGCAGGTGGTACATGAACACCAATCTGCACAGGATTACTTCGATATTCCCCAGGTTTAACAAGTAACGGTTTATTTTCAGCATCAAAAGCTACATTTCCATTTTTATCTTTAACAATAAGAAAAGACTCTGGTAAGCCCTGATAAAAAGACTTATGCAAGCCTTTAATAAAACCTTGAGAACTAACATTTGTTATCGCGGAAGTGGCTTCTTTGGCTTTAATTTGCGCTTCTAAATGGGCTAATAGCTCCATGAGTGAATCATCAGAAACTTCATCAGCCTGTGATCGGTCTTTTTCCTGAGTTTTTAATAAATCTTTAGGGTGAGTGGAGTTTCCCTCAATTCGATTACTATAAAAACAATTAACAAGCCGAAGAAGCCATTCTGTAGAACTACGAATTGAATCAGGAATCGTTTGATTAAGAGCTGCATCAGCCATATATAGATCGACTAACTTATCCTCATATTCACCCAGTTGATTGGATTGTAAAAAAGGTATTATGTTCATAATATACCGCTATAATTAACACTATAAAATGTTAATTATAATGTACTTAGGGTAATATTATAAATTTTTATACCGCTATATTTACCACTATAAGTCAAGCGCCCAATATAGCTAGATAGAACGAAAGACTAAGCCCTTCCTTTGACTGGCAGTAATGATCTATTCGATTGAAAAATATAGCGGAAAAAATGGGTTAAAGAGATCTGAGACTCGACATATAGGCATATCCTAGCTCTTCATTTTTGAAAAAATACCTGAGATAATTGGGCTATTATATAACCCTTGATTATCACAGAAGTTACACACTTAATTTACTGTATCCTATGGTAGAAACATACAACTCAGTTAGCTGCTCTAGAGAAGGCGATATATTTCATTATCGCTGGGCCGCTAGGCGTTGCTTAAAATTATTAGATTTTAATACAACATTAGAATATATCACTATTGAAGGACCAAGCGAACCAATAGAAGGTGAGCTTGTTATTGATGTGGCTGAGTATAGTTATGATGAAAATAATAATAAATCAGAACCAAGGTGTCAGATCTTGTCTTTTGCCTTCCTTTACAGTGCTATTATGTAACTCACTCTTGAATGATGCAAAATATAAGGGCAAGTATTGGCTATTCTCTGACCTTGTGCCGCCCATTTTTATTCAGGGGATAAGATAATAAATAGGACAAAAGGCAAGACCTGACACCTTGATTGCAGGTGCTTATACGGCGACTGAACTTCCTTGTGTGCTCCACTTTTTATATGGTTTCAACCACAAAACCGCTTTGTTTTACCACCTTATCTATAAATTTCGAGTTTTTACACAGTCTGGACCCATAAGAGACATAGGATAAATTGTTTATGTCACGGAGTAACATCAAAATAACTAGCTTGTCTGATTGATTATTTGATTATAAAAATCTGGAATAGCAGCCATATTTTCCACTTCAGAATTTAATTTGTACCTGACCCCTGTTATTTGGAACACTATCCTTTAAAACGTTTCTGATTGTTCGTGCATTGTATTTAATTTTTTCTGATAATTCACTGGTTGTTAAATAAGTTAAAGACATAATGCCTCTCCTCTGGTATTTTAAATATAAAAAAGCAATACAAGATGACTAAACTTCATCTTGAATGACATTTTATAGCTCAAAATATCATTTTCCAAGTATTAATTGCATTTAGAATGATATTTTTATATTTCAGGTGATTTATGATCAAATGCCATCTATCCGAATTGATGGGTAAAAATAAACTTAAGATTGCAGATTTAGCCAGAGAAACTGGCCTGCACCGCAATACCATTACACTTTTATATAAAGAAGAAGCAGCTAGGGTTGAACTAGAAACAATGGAAAAATTATGTATTTATTTTAATTGTACTGTTGGAGAGTTATTTGAGTTTATTGTTGCTGAATAGCCATCCCCCTTTTAGCAGCCTCAATATCAAAATTACCCAATGACTTCTCACCTGATGTCAGTAGACACAAACAGAAGCAATTTTTCTTTCTACCTCATTTTTTGAGGTCTTTAGGGGGTGGGGGATGTGATCCTAATTAAACGGGAAAGGTTTTCACAGCTTTCAAAAATCCTTGTTTAGGTTATATTAAGCATCGAAACTAAATATAGAATAGATATATAGAGAGAATATGACTACAGTGCGGATTCCCAAGGGGGATAAGGCGAGAGAAGCAATCGATGCCTTAAAGGGATATGTCTATCAAATTTATCAATCTGCTCTAGCATGGACCGAGCTTGAAACTGACGAATTTCTATTTCTGGAAGTGGCCGAAGATTATGTAGTTGTTGCTGCTGATGCATTGAGCGCTGTGCAGATTAAAAATACTGGGCACAGAGTGACAATTAATTCTGACGATATTGTTGCGTCAATTGATAGTTTTGTTTATCTAAGGTTAAAGAACCCTGAACTCCAAGTCAGGCTGCGTCATCTGACGACCTCAAGAATAGGAAAGGAGAAATCTACAAAACATCGTATTGGCGATACCCCAACTCTAGAGACATGGAGAAAATTAGCAAAAACGGGGGATTTACAACCACTTCGAGATATACTCGAAACATCAAAACTTTCGAAACAAACCAAGAATTACATCAGAGAATTGGATGATACAAATTTTAGGGAGCATTTTCTAAGACGGATTCACTTTGATTGTGGCGCGCTTGATTCAACATTTCTGATACCTCAGTTAAAAACCAAGCTTTCGGCTTTGCTAATGGAACGCGGTGGTGTCTATTCGCAAGTAGATAGTTGCCTTAGTAATATAGTCATAACGCTTTTAAGTAAGGCTACGCAAAAAGAGCTTCGCTTTGTCGATCAAAGTGCATTAGAAGAATTGCTCGATAAAGCAACTCAAATCCCTGTAAACCGAGCTCAATTTGATGATCAAAACCAACTGCTTACGACTTTTCTTACCTCATCATCTCCACAAGCCACTGGCCTCCTATCCAAAAGACTTGCAGAGCCAAGCTCAATTAATGAAGTACCATTGCCTAGAGCAATAGCGAAACGAGAAAATCAAATAAACGCGATTGTGTCCTCAGTAACACAATACGGTGTGAGTTGGATTTATGGCGCGGCAGGTGTTGGAAAGACCACTGGAGCCAAAATGGCCGCTATGCAAATTGGGGGCAACTGGATCAGTGTAAATGTAAGAAGTCTCAACGAAGAACAAGTAGATTCGATACTACAAGATGTCATTAATCGGTTAAATGAACTATCGATTACAGGTCTACTGGTCGATGATTTCGAATGTCAGTTCAAACCGTATATCAATGAAAAACTATTGTTATTGAAATCAGTGCTTGATCGGAAAGACTTACTTCTTCTATTTACATCTCCTAGATCACCAAGTTCTGACTTTCTCTTTTATGCCAATATTCCGCCAACAATTGGGCAAAAATTTGCTGAATTCACTGAAAATGACATTCAAGAGATTCTGACTGGTTTGGGGGTGCAGAATGCAAGTTGGATAAAGTACATTCACGCTATATCAGGTGGCGGACACCCTCAACTTGTTATCGCAGCAATCCAAACCATGCGGAACAATAGCTGGGATACAAATGAATTAATCACCTTTAAGTCCTTATTTGATGGCAACCCTGCTATTGAGCAAATTCGCGTACTCTCAAGAGAAAGGCTTCTGAATGAATTGCCAGAAGGTGGTCGGAGGTTACTCGAACGTCTATCACTCAAGTCTGGTAGTTTTAGGCGAAATTTTGTTCTCGATATGGCGCAGATTCCACCAGTAGTACCAGATGGAGGGATAGTCTTCGACCGCTTGATTGGTTCTTGGGTGGATCAACATAAGCAAGACCAGTTCGCTTTATCGCCTCTACTATCAAATTTAGCAAATAACACATTAACGGATGACCAAAAGCAAAAAGTAAACTTCGAAATAGCAAATTCTATTCTCAAAGAGAAATCATTAAGTCCCATCCAAGCAAACTCAGCACTTATTGCTGCCTTATCAGGAAAAAATATTCGAGTTATTACCAGTTTGTGTTTATCTGTACTTGGTGCAGATCAGAGCACTAGAGAAATGCTTTCATCTCACTTCTATTTATTTACGTTTATGGGAGCTGATCGGTTCGCTTATGAAGATGACCCAGTAGTGAGCCAAATGTTTCGGGGGGCACAGCTCCTTTTGCTTTGCCACGTAGAGGAAAATAGAGAGAAGTTCTGGGAAGTGCTTAAGTACTTCGAAGTAGAAACTGATCGCGTCGAAAATATGGCAGGAAGAAATTTGATGACACTTGCCGTGTATGGGAAATTACTGTCTACAACATCAAAATTTGGAGCAATTCCAAGTTTTTGGGATTTAATTTACAAATTCGATGTGCTGCTTGAAAGTAAAAAAGAATATCTCCCCGATCATTTGTCGAACGAAAATATCCAAGATGAAATAAATAGTGTTCCTATATTGGGTTTTATGTTTTTAAACCAAACACAGCAAATTAAACAGATTGCTGAATTAGTTCCAGTTTTTGAGTTTCTTAATTCATGTAGCCGAAAACTTCGTCAAAAATTGTTGGAGCCTTTTAACAAGCCAGAATTTGAAGAGGACATGTTGGTTGCAGCTGCTTGGCTAGCAGAAGATGAAGCAAAAACAATCACCCCTTCTATTCATTCCTCAATTTTTGCTCACCTGGAAGAATTTTCTAGATCTTGGGGGCAGAATAATCTAGCAGTCTGTTGCAGAAAGTTCCGCGTGATCATTATTGATGAATACGGTAATGATAAAGATCAGGCACTCGCTATTCTTGATGATGGACTGGCACTTTACGGCGAAACTAATTCGGAACTTGTGCGCGCAAAAGCCAAGGTTCACTATCGGGCGACAAACCATCAGGATAGTTTAGAGTTATCCAAGATATTAATTGAGGGGGATGCGCCACTTAGCACAACGGAGAAAGCTTTTCTTGGTCGTGAAGCGGCTATAAGCGCCGAAAATCAGGGGGATTTTGAAACAGCAAGAAACTTTTACCTTTATGGTTGTAACGCTGCAAAAGAATGTAGAATTCCTGATATGGTGCCTATGGAAGTTGGATTAATGGCTGATGCAGCGTTGGCTAGTTGGCACGCTGGTGACCGTGAAACATGTTTACGTGCCTTCATAGCAGTTCTCCAAGTGCTAGAAAATGTCGATCCCAAAAGTTCATTACGTGCAGCTCATTGCCATGCTGTATGTCGCCATGTTTTACTGTGGCTTGATCAAGATGTAACAGGTGAAATACGCCGGCTTGATGACTATGAGGAGACGAAGATATATCCTGGCCTTGTAAGTAATCCAGAGCCCCATTCGGAAATAGGAAAGAAATACCTAATACCAATAGAAATGGCTTGGTATATGCTAGCTACTATAGAAAACCACAGTTGTTTAGATGTTGGTATAACTCAGAATTTAACATCCTTTTTGTCAAAGGGACCAGTATTCGAAGGTGAGCTGACATTAACATCATCCAAGATGAGAAAAGCTTTCACATTACTCGATTCCGAACTATTTATTATTGCATTAGGAGAAACTATCGCTCAGTTGATATACGCTCAAGGACAGGGGGGATACAAAAACAGTTTTAATATTCATAATATAACTTATGGAGTCATTCCTGTTCCCTGCAAGATCAACAAGATGATTTTACAAATCTAACCGAGATATTTGTATTATGTTTTGGTTCTAGTTGTATTTTTTTAAAAAATATTGCGCCCTTCGACCAACTAGTTAAATCCCTTGAGGAAACTCAAGGTTTCAAAATTCGAACAGAATTGTTGAGTTTATTGAGAGGGAGAGGACTGCCTATAGACTTCAACACTTCTATAGCGGAGCTATTGGTTATTCACCGTCGCGAAATTGAAAACAAGGTCACAGTATCACCAGAACATGTTTTTCTGTTGGCGTTCAAAATACTTCAAATTGCAGGTCAAACGAATAATATTCGTTTAATAGCTAAACCAGCTTTCATTTGGTTATGTGAAAAATGGGCTTGTATTTTGAATCAACAGCGTTTTTTACTCAGGACTCCTTCCGTCTATGAAAAGGGGATTACTCAAGCATGTAATACAGAAGTTGGTTCATATCTAGAAAAGTTAATTAACTTATTGCTGGCAACACTCCCAACACTAGGAATAAGGGATCAAAGTAAATTTAAGCAAATATTAAATAATTTACAGAAGACGCAATATTGAAAGACAGCTTTCTGTATCACTAAAAATCTCAAAAAATACTGCCTTTTTAAGAAAAGTAGGTGTAAAACTAGTTTTGGGGTAAAGGTCAAAAATCGTAAATTACATTAATTGATTTTATAAGGCGTGTCACAGATTTGTCACACACAAGTCACAGAGCAAAAAACAGTGTTTGAGGGCATATGTCAAAATGGCGCGCCTGAGACGATTCGAACGTCCGGCCTACGCCTTCGGAGGGCGTCACTCTATCCAGCTGAGCTACAGGCGCATGATGATTTTGAAGTTAGATTATACTAGATTTTTTGAATGCTTGTTTTGACTCTTTCCCTAAAGCCAAAAAACGTGATGACATTCGCCTTCGGAGGGCGGTACTCTATCCAGCTGAGCTACGGGCGCATATTATGTAGAGGTGCAATTATACGGTAAAAAGAATCAGCCAGCTTATTTTTTGGATTTCAATTTAGCTAACATTTGTTTCTGTTTTTTTAATCGCTCTGCTTTTTCTTCTAACTGCTTTTCTATGCGTTGTTGTTTGTTCTGGTATCGCTGTTTGGCATGATCTGCCATTGCTTGATTCCAAGAGGGTGATTCAATATCTTGCATGATAATACAATCAACTGGGCAGGGAGCTATACATAACTCACAGCCTGTACATTCAGCTGTAATAACCGTGTGCATCTGTTTATTGGCTCCAAGTATTGCATCAACAGGACAAGGCCGAAGGCATTTGGTACAACCGATACAGTCTTCTTCAATAATAAAGGCTACTTTTCTTGGCTGTTCAATTCCAAACTTGGGATTGAGTGGTTTTTCTTCTACCCCTAATAACGATGCTAGCTTTTTAATGCCTGCTTCACCACCTGGGGGGCATTGATTTATTTCTGCCTGGTTTTCACTAATTGCCTGCGCATAGGGTTTGCAACCTGAATAGCCACATTTTGTACATTGGGTTTGTGGTAACAGAGCATCAATTTTTTCTACTAGGGATTGAGTCATCTGCACTCAATTTCCTGTTAACATGGCTTCGATATCATTTTCTACTGTATCAATACCTTTTAAGCCATATTTTTCAGCGAGCAAATCTAAAATTGCAGGGGTAAAAAATGGGGGTAAGGTTGGCCCAACTCGCATATTTTTATAACCTAATGCGAATAAAGATAGCATCATTAAAATCGTTTTTTGTTCGTACCAGGCTATATTAAAGGAGACAGGTAATGCGCTTAATTCAGTCACCTCTAAAGATTGCTGAAGTTGTTGCAAGAAATTAATAATAACGCTGAAATCATTACTTTGCCCTGCATCTAATAGTCTAGGAATACCATCAATTTCACCAAAATCATGCTTTAGAAGGCGATATTTAACATCACCCGCAGTAATAATCAGTGTATTTTCTGGCAATGCTTCTGCTAATTCTGTGTAATATTTACGCTCTTTATGTCGACCATCAGTGCCTGCTAGCACAATAATACGTTTTATTTTATCCGCTTTAATCGCTTCAGCAATATTAGTCACTTGCTTAGTTAAAGCATTAAGACCATAACCTGTTACATAAGAACCTTCTGTTAAAGCTGTCGGCATTTCACTTTTTTGAGCAAGTTCTATAATTTGACTAAAGTCTTTTCGTTGCCCTGGTTTACGATCAGCTATATGGGTTACATCTGGCCAAGCTACCATACCTGTACTAAATAACTTTTCTTGATAAGTTTTTTTAGGCATTTGAATACTATTAGTCGTCACTAGAATTGGCCCATTAAATTTAGGGAATTCCGTTTTTTGAGCTTGCCACGCGCCACCGTAATTAGCGACTAAATTGAAATACTTTTTAAATGCAGGATAAGCATGTGCTGAAAGCGCTTCGCCATGGGTATAAACATCAACCCCTGTCCCTGCTGTTTGTTCTAATAAGTCTTCAATATCTTGTAAATCATGACCTGATACTAAAATACCAGGGTTTTCTAACGTATCAAGATGTACTGTTGTTGCTACTGGTGCTCCAAACTTTTTACTGTTGGCTTTTTCTAAAAGTGTCATAGCTGCTAAACCAAGTTCGCCACTGTGTGTAACTAAAGCTAAAACTTCATCAAGTGTATTGCTTTTATTTAAAACAAAACTCAACGCTTGGTACATAAAATGATATTGTTCAGCTGATTCAATATTCATTTCTAAATTATGCACCGCTAAAGAACCTAAACCTTTTACTGCATATAATAAGGTTTCTTGTAATGCATGGATATCAGGATCTAGTGACTCATTATCTTTTTCTACACCAACTTCAGCCCCTTTATCTGTATAAGCTTGCTCATCAATAGCTTCATATTGCCAGGTAGCTTCTTCGGCTAATGTCAGATTAAACTCTTGCTGATTTTTTTGTTGGTAGGCTGTTAAAAATTGCGAACGGATTGAGTTTCTTCTTCTAACTGCTTCATCAATTAAACCAACAAACTCTGTTGCTGAGAAATTAACATTGGTTACCATCGAGAATAGTGCTTTAGCCATAAAACGATTGGTTTTATCACTGACTAAGTTAAATTCTTCTGCCTGATGACAATAGAATGCCAGCCCTTTTAAGCTGAACATCAGCATATCTTGCAAGCTGGATACATTCTCTTTTTTACCGCAAATCCCTGTCTTATCGCAGACTAGGTTTTTCTTGGCTTCTTGGCAGTGATAACAAAACATTTTTTATCTCTATAATGATTCTTAGGGTTAAAAGAGAATGTTGTAAAAAGATTTTTTTAATTTCTCCTCACCCAACCCTCCCCATCAAGGGAGGGCTAAAAACAAAGAGCCTTTGGCTCTAAGCCCTCTCATGCTGGAGAGGGTTGGGTGAGGAGAATTTTAATCCTTCTCTTTTCTCATTATTCTTTGTTTTTTATGCTATTTTACTCGCATACCAGCTTGCGCGCCTTCGTCAGGATTTAACACCCATAATTCTTTTCC